>Ga0247820_10000205_pt1 | contig 29849 bp, 21 predicted proteins | sample 13C_Glucose_Day1_2_FD_192480 | JGI IMG/M metagenome (GOLD analysis project Ga0247820, IMG submission 192480) | Soil microbial communities from agricultural site in Penn Yan, New York, United States - 13C_Glucose_Day14 | ecosystem: Environmental > Terrestrial > Soil > Agricultural land | place...
ACGCTGGGCCGGACGGGCGCGCTCTACGCGGCCTACATTCCGTTGTTCGCCGAAGGCGGCATCTTCATCCCGACCTCGCGCGAGTACCGGCTGGGCGACGATGTCTACGTGCTGCTGACGCTGCCCGACGACCCGCAGCGCTACCCGGTGGCCGGCAAGGTCGCCTGGATCACGCCGGCCCGTGCCGCGGGCAACCGGGCCCCGGGCGTCGGCGTCCGATTTCCCTCCGACGAAAAGTCGCGCCAGCTCAAGGCGCGCATCGAAGAGGCGCTGGGCGCCACCCTGGCCTCCGACCGTCCGACCCAGACAATTTGACGCCCACGCTCCTCACTTCGTGTGTCGCTGCCCCCCGAGGGGGCGGCAGCAGGCCGCCCGTCCGTGCGAAGCGCGGACTTCGCCGCGCTGGCGGCCCGGCGCCGACCTGAGGAAGTTGCTCCACCGGCGGCGAGGTCACCTGTCTCGGTGGCCGCGCCATTCCGACGACGTTTCCCGCCATGTTCACCGACTCCCACTGCCATCTGACCTTCCCCGAGTTCGCCGACCGGATGCCCGAAATCCGCGCCGCGATGGCGGCGGCCCGGGTCGACCGGGCGCTGTGCATCTGCACCACGCTCGAGGAATTCCCCGCCGTGCAGGCTCTGGCCGAGCGCCACGACAACTTCTGGGCCAGCGTCGGCGTGCATCCCGACAACGAGGACATCCTCGAGCCCACGGTCGAGGGCCTGGTGCAGCGCGCCGCATTGCCCAAGGTGATCGCGATCGGCGAGACCGGTCTCGACTACTACCAGATGGAAGAGCGCAAGGGCGGCCGCAGCATCGCCGACATGGAGTGGCAGCGCGAGCGCTTCCGGGTCCACATCCGGGCCGCCCAGGAAACCCGCAAGCCACTGGTCATCCACACCCGCGAAGCCTCGGCCGACACGCTGGCCATCCTCAGGGAAGAGGGCGAGACCGGCGGCGGGCAGGCGGCCGGCGGTGTCTTCCATTGCTTCACCGAAACGGCCGAGGTGGCGCGGGCGGCGCTGGACCTGGGCTTCTACATCTCGTTCTCGGGCATCCTGACCTTCAAGAAGGCGCAGGACCTGCGCGACGTGGCGGCCTTCGTGCCGCTCGACCGCATGCTGATCGAGACCGACAGTCCGTACCTGGCCCCGGTGCCGTACCGCGGCAAGGTCAACAATCCCTCCTATGTGCCTTTCGTCGCGCAGCAGATCGCCGCGTTGCGCCAGCTGCCGGTGGAAGCGATCGGCAAGGCCACGAGCGACAATTTCGAGACCCTGTTCAGCGGGGCCAAAATATGAGAAATTACTTTAACAAAATTGTCTATCTTCTTGTTTTTGCTTCATCTTTTGCGGCGAACGCCAGCGACCAGGACGACTTCTTCCGGGCCGCCCGGGCCGACAACGCCAGCGGCATCAAAAGCCTGCTGGCCAAGGGTTTCGATCCCAACACGCGCGACGACAAGGGCCAGACCGCGCTGCTGATCGCGATGCGCGAGCCGTCGCCGAAGGTGATCGAGGTGCTGGTCGCCTTTCCGAAGACCAATGTCGAGGCCCGCAATTCGAAGGACGAGAGTCCGCTGATGCTGGCGGCCATCAAGGGCCAGCAGGAACTCGTGACCCAGCTGATCGCGCGCGACGCCGATATCAACAAGCCGGGCTGGACGCCGCTGCACTATGCGGCCAGCAGCGGGCAGGTCGCGATCATGAAGCAACTGCTCGACAAGGACGCCTTCATCAACGCCCAGTCGCCGAACGGCACCACGCCGCTGATGATGGCCGCGATGTACGGCTCGGCCGCCGCCGTGCAGCTTCTGCTCGAAGAAGGCGCCGATGTCGCGATGAAGAACGAGCAGGGCATGACCGCCGCCGACTTCGCCGAGCGCGGCAAGCGCCCGGATGCGATCGCGTTGCTCAAGGCTGCCGCCCAGCCCCAGCAAGCCCCGCAGCCGAAGCGGCCCGCCGACGGCAAGTGGTGAGGCGGCTCAGTCCGCGTGCATCGCGCTGACGTAGCGCGCCGCTTCCTCCGGGGTCATCTGAGCCTCGAGCTGTGCCAGCTCGAGTTGCTCGTGATCGTGCGAAATCCATTCGAACAGCCTGGACGGCGGCATGCGGTCCAGCGGGTCCTGGTCGCTCCAGTCCTGCAGCCGCTGAGCCGCGCTTTCGAGCAGAAGGCGCAGGAACAACGCTCTCGCGAGCTTCACCTCGGAGCGCTGGGCGCCGTCCATCGATGCCAGCAGGCGCATGGCCTCTCTCTCTCGGTCCGCAATGCGGCGCGGCAGGTCGGTTGCGGCGCCGCTGGATCCCGCGTTCACCGATTCGGACAACTGGGCGCAAGTCTGCCGGATCCTCGCCTGTGACAGCGCCTGAAGAATCCGCAGCAGATGGAGCGCAGAGGGATTCATGGTGCTGCCATCACAAGCCTGGGCTCCCGCTGCAGCCGTAGGACTGAAACTCAGGATGCCCTGCCGGCGTCCGACAGTTCGAAATCGGCGGTCTCCAGCAGCACGGGCCGGCCCGGCGATTCGCGCTGACGCACGAGCGCCCGCGCGTTGATCAGCTCCGCATTCATCAGGTAGGCATGGACCAGGCTGTCGCCGCCGCCGCTGGCGCCAAACAGATCGCGCAGCGGATCCTCGGCGATCTCGGCCACGTACCGCAGGCCTTCGGGGCCCGCCGGGTAAATGGCGAACCGGACGGTCGCCGTGTCGAAACAGTGGATTGCCTCGGCCATGTTCTTCCATCTCCTTCGCGTCGCTGCGTGATGCGTCCGCCAAGGGAGATAGTCCCGCCGGCATGCATGCCCGGGCAGAACAGGCCGCGTCGTGCGGTAGGTTGGCGCCTACGGGGCGCTGTCGAGCCAGAGGGCGGCGCCGGGAAAGACGCGCAGCACGGCCGCAACGGACAGCCACGGGCCGCCAAGGGCATGGCGCGCGCCCGTGAGGGGGTCGTCGAAGTGCGCGTCGCCCAGCCCTGGCGGCAGCCGCACCCGCGTGTCGCCCCAGGCCGCGGCACCGAGCGGCGCACGCTGGCCGCGCCCGCCATCGTCGAGCAGTGCGAACAGGCGCGCGACGATCACCACCAGCGCCCGGCCCTCGTGCCGTCGAGCGAAGGCGATGACGTGCAGGGCGTGTTCTCCCTGCACCTCGAGCGGCTCGTAGCTGCCCTCGCGGAACAGGTCGGGCCAGCGCTTGCGCAGCGCGAGCAGGCGCCAGATCAGCCACAGCTTGGCGCGCCCGTCGCTCGGCCCGGCGGCGAGGGCCTGCACCGCTGCTTCGAGCTGCGGTCCGCTGCCCCATGCTTCCAGCGCCTGCAGCATGCGGGAGCGCTCGTCGTAGTCCACCGGCCGGCGGTTGTCGGGATCGACCAGGCTGCGATCGATCAGCTCGCAGCCCTGGTACAGGTCGGGCACGCCCGGCGAGCAGTACTTGAGCAGCGTGAGACTGAGGCCGTTGAGCGCGCCATAGCGGTCCAGCGCCGCCACCACGCGCAGCAGGTCGGCCATGAAGGCATTGCCCTGGCGCGCTTCCAGCACGCCCCGCGCGAAGCGCTCCAGCGCCGCTTCGTAGCCGGCGTCGGGCCGGGTCCAGCTGGTGCCGGTCTTGCCTTCACGGGCTGCCTTCAGCATGTAGCGCACGATGCGGTCCGCGTACGCCTGCCGGCCGGCCGCATCGAGCGCGTCGGGCGGCAGGGTGCCGAGCAGCGTCTGGTAGAGGAGGTACTCGTGCGCGGCCGACACCGGCCCGCGCAGCGGCGCATTGAGGCCCGCCCAGCGCCGCAGCGCGAGGCGCCATAGACCGGGCAACTCCGACAGCACGTCGATGCGCAGCCTCACGTCCTCGGCGCGCTTGTTGTCATGGGTCGACGTCGCCAGCATGGTCTGCGGCCAACGGCGCTGGCGGTCGCTGCTGGCCTCGTGGAAGGCCGCCACCGAGACACCGAGCTGGTCGGGCTCGCCCCCGACCTCGTTGGCCGAAGCGAGCGGAAAGAAGCGATAGAAGGCAGTGTCCTCGACGCCCTTGGCGGCCACTGGCGCACAGAACTGCTGGAAGCGGCGGGCCAGCCGAAGCGCCCGGCGCCGGGCCGCGCGGCCGGGCCCCGGCGCCCGCCCGAGCAGGGCCTCGCGGACGAAGTCGAACACCGACGGGTCGGGCAGCGCCAGGCGCTGGCGCGCGGCGGCGACCGCCTGGTCGACGTAGCGCAGGTCCTGCGCGCTCAGCACCTGCGCGTTGTAGGTGCGATAGACCGTCAGGCTCGCCGCCACGGTCGCCAGCACCTCGCGCAGCGTGTTGAGCGAGTGGTCGCGGGTGCGGCGATGCGACTTCGCGATCGCCAGCAGCCCGATCGCGAGCACCTCGAGGTCGGAGGCCAGCGTGGCGCTGGCGACCTCGCGCTTCGACTGGTAGACGGTCTCTTCGAAGGGCGTGTCGATGCCGGTGAACCCGCGCCAGATGCGCCGCAGGCGGCCGGCGGCGCGCTCGTCCACCAGCACCGCGTTGGCCAGGTTGGCGAAGCGGTAGCCGGTGGTGCCGTGCACGGCCCAGGCGACCGGCACGTCCTCGTGCGGCGCGGCGATCTTCTCCGCCACGACGTACAGCGGGCGCTCGGGCCGGCCGTCGGCGTCGACCTCGCGCGACGGCAGCCCGCGGCGCGCGACGAAACCGTCCTGCAGCCGCTCGAAGTAGCGCGCCGGGTCCTGCAGCCCGTCGGGGTGGTCGATGCGCAGGCCGTCGACCCAGCCTCGCGCCGCCAGGTCGAGCGCCATCGCATGCGTGGCCTCGAACACGGAGCGGCGCTCGGTGCGCAGCGCCGCCAGCTCGTTGACATCGAAGAAGCGGCGGTAGTTGATCTCGTCGGCGGCCACGCGCCAATGGGCGAGGCGATAGGCCTGGGCCTCCAGCAGGCGGTGCAGGGCGTCGCGCCGGTCGCTGCCGTTGAGGGCGTCGACCGCCCTCGCGATGGCCTGCGCCACTGCCGGGCGCTCGGCGGCGAGGAGGGCGAGCCGGGTTTTCAGCAGTTCCTTGTCGCGGGCGCGAACGGCCACCGCCTTGCGCCGGGTCCGGTGCATGGCCGGCAGATGCCGCAGCGCCGTGGCGATGCTGGCGAGCGGGGCGCTCGCATCGCCATCGCCCAGGATCGCGCAGGCGCGATCGAGGACCGAGGCGGCGCTCTCGGGCGCCAGCGGAAAGCGGTGATCGAAGTAGGCGACGCCGAACGCACCGGCCTCGGCATCCCAGCGCAGCTGCAGTTCGCCGCGCTCGAGCGCCTCGCCGTAGTGGTCGCCGAGCACCGGCAGCAGCACCTTGCCCGCCAGGTGCGGGGTCAGCGGCGTCCAGTCGATGTCGAAGTGGCGCGCGTAGCGCGAGGCCATGCCGTTCTCGAGCACGTCGATCCACCAGGGGTTGTCGTCGCCGAGCACGCCCATGTGGTTCGGCACCAGGTCGATCAGCTGGCCCATGCCGTGGGCCTTGAGCGTGGTCGTGAAGCGCTCGAACGCGGCCAGGCCGCCGAGCTCCGGGTTGATCTCGTCGTGCGCCACGACGTCGTAGCCGTGCATGCTGCCGGGCCGGGCGCGATGGATCGGCGAGCAGTAGACGTGGCTGATGCCGAGCCGCTCGAGGTAGGGCACGATGCGCGCGGCGTCGTCGAAGCTGAAGCCGGCATGCAATTGCAGCCGGTAGGTGGCGCGGGGCACCCGGGTGCGCGCCGGCTGGCCGGCCGCGGTGAGCGGGCGCTCGCGCGGCCGGCTGCGCGCCATGGCCGCGCACATCTGCTGCAGCGCGGGCCGCGCCCAGAGTTCCTTCGTTCCGGCGCCGTACTTGCGCTGCCAGTTGGGATGCTGGAAGGTCGTGCCCGGCACGTTGGGCTGCTCGATCTCGCCGAGCGCATCCTCGAGCTGCACCACCATCACGGCCGACGGCGCGGTGGCCAGGAAGGCGTGCAGGGCGGCCACCGCCTCGGCGTCGAGCGTGCCGGCCTCGGCCGCCGCCACGCTCTCGGGCGACAGCGCCTGCTGCCGGCGGACGGCGTCGAGCAGCCGCATGCGGTCCATCCTTCGCTCCTGAAGCTGCTGCTCGCAGGCCGCGACATCCGCGATCAACCCCAGTTCGAAACGCAAGCGCAGGTCGTGCGCCGACCACCAGCCCGCCAAGGTCGGCAAGTCGTGGGTGCTGACCGCCACCACCGCCTCGCGCGGGTAGGCGGCCGGATCCCGGAAGGCGCCGTCGGGCTCGCGCTCGAAGTACAGCAGCCGGTACGACTGCACGCCGCGGCTGCGCATCGCGTCGCGCATCGCGTCGGGCACGGTGCCGAGGTCCTCGCCGATCACCAGGCAGCGATGGCGCTGGCTCTCCAGGGCCAGGATGGCGAACAGTTCGTCGACCGGATAGCCGACATAGCTGCCGTCGCGCGGCGTGCCGCGGGCCGGGATCCAGAACAGGCGCATCAGCATCATCACGTGGTCGATGCGGATCGCGCCGGCACCGCGCATGTTGGCGCGCAGCGCCTCGATGAAGATCGCGTGCCCGCCCTCGCGCAGGCGGTCCGGGCGCAGCGGCGGCAGGCCCCAGTCCTGGCCCTGGGTGTTGAATGCGTCGGGCGGCGCGCCGACCCGGACCTCGAGCGCGAAGGCTTCGCGATGGCGCCAGGCGTCGGAGCCGCCTCGATCGACCGAGACCGCGAGGTCCAGGTAGAGACCGACCGCCATGCCGAGTTCGGTGCAGCGCGCGCCGACCGATTCGAGCTGCCGCGCCGCCTGCCATTGCAGGTATTCGTGGTAGCCGATGCGTTCGCCGTGCGCGGCCGCAAAGGCCGCGACGGCGGGCCCGCCCGGGTCGCGGAGGGCCTCGGGCCAGGCCGGCCAGCCCCAGACCGCGGCGTCGGCCGCGTGCAGCTGGGCCTGCAGCGCCTCGAACAGCGCATGCTGGCGCAGGGCTTCGCCGCCTCGTTCCCTGAAGCGCATCAGGGCCTCGACTTCGGCGTCGTCGGGTGCCCGCTCGAGGAAGCGCTGGTAGAGCAGTTCGAGGACCTCGTGCTTGGCGGCCGAGACGCCTGCATGGTCGATCAGCGGCGCGGCGCGCAAGCCGCCCAGCCGGGCCTGGAAGGCCGGCGAGCGAACCCGCTGCCGGGCCGTCGCGCAGGCCAGGAAATCCGGCACGGCCTCGACATCGAGGTAGAGCACGTTGAGCTGGGCCCGCGACGAAGGGCTGTAAGGGCTCTGGTGCGCCGGGTTGTGCGGAAACAGGGCGTGCAGCGGGTTGAGGCCGATCACCTCGGCTCCTTCGCGCGCGGCCCTGGCGACGAAGTCGGCCAGATCGCTGAAGTCGCCGAAGCCCCAGTTGCGTTCGGAGCGCAGGGAATGCAGTTGCAGGGTGAAACCCCAGAGCCTGCCGCCGCGCTCCAGCAGTGCCGGCTGATGGCAGCGCGCGGGCGCACAGACCAGCAGCGTTTCGCCGGGCAGTCCGACGATGCTCAGGCGGTGGTAGCCCGCGGGCAGGGCCAGCGCGATCGGCAGGCGGAAACGCCGGTAGACGACACCGGCGATCTCCGCTTGCGCCTCGGCCTGCAGGGTGGCGGTATCGACCGAGCCCTCGTGGAAGGCGCCGCCTTCGTCGACCAGGCGCCACTTGAAGTGCGCGCTGGAGGAGGGCAGTTGCAGCACCAGCGTGAAGTGTTCGCTGCCGGCGCCGACCACCTGCACCGGAGGCAGGGCGCGCCGCCACGACGAGGCGTGCGCATCGGCTTCGGCGGCGTCGATGTCTCCGTCCGGCAGGAGGCCGGCGTCGCGCAGCAGCGCGGCCAGCGCCTCGGGCGCCACCGCGTGCCAGTGGCCGAACACATCGTGATAGCCGCTGGCGACGCCGTGACGCTCGCAGAGCCGGCGCAGCGCCTCGGCGTCATCCATCCTGCATCTCCTGGAGCGTCGCGCAAACGCCGCCGGGCGGCAGGCGCAGGGTCGTGCCGGCGGAAGCTTCGAAGCCAAGGCGATGGATCACGCGTCCGGGCGGCCAGGCGAGCTCGGCATCGGCGGCGCCGAAGTTGGCGACCAGGTGCAGCAGCGCCGGCGCGCCGGCCTCCGGCTCGCCGTGGGCATCGAGCCGCCACACCAGCCTCAGTGCATCGCCCTCGCAGGACCACTGGTGGCTGCGGCAGCCGCTGCCAAAGCGCGGCGCCAGTTCGGTGCGCCGCACGCGCAGCACTTCGCGGGTCTGCGCCAGGGCCCGCGCAGGGCCGGGCTGCGCGCGCTCGCCGGCATCGAGCCGCGACGCGGCGAAGGTCGCCTCGTCATTGGGATCGGGAATGCGCGCACGTGCCGACTCGTCGGCGAAGGCGGCGAAGCGGCCGAACTCCGATCGCCGTCCGGCCGTGACGGCTGCGGCCAGTTCGGGACCGAAGTCGCAGAAGTACTGGAACGGTGTCGCGGCCGCGTACTCCTCGCCCATGAACAGCATCGGCGTGTGCGGCGACAGCAGCACGCAGGTGCGCGCCGCCATCACGAGCACCGGATCGCCGAGGACGTCGATGCGTTCGCCCATGGCGCGGTTGCCGACCTGGTCGTGGGTCTGCAGGAAGGACACGAAGGCGCCCAGAGGCAGGTGCGTGCAGGGCTCGCCACGGGCTTCGCCGCCGCGGAAGGCCGACGGCTGGCCGCTGTAGACGAAGCCCTGCGCCAGCGCGAGGCCGAACTGCTCGAGCGGCCGCTGTGCGTAGTCGGCGTAGTAGCCATCGGCCTCGCCCGTGAGCAGCACGTGGGCGGCGTGGTGCAGGTCGTCGTTCCACTGGGCGGTGGCCGCCACGGGCAGGCCGGCGGCGTCGCGCTCGAGCCGGTGCGACTGGTTGAGGTCGTTCTCGAGCACCACGTGGACCTGCCGGAGGCGGCCGGGACCCCGCTGCAGCGCGCTGCAGATCTCCTCGACGATCGGCGGCGTCGAGTCGTCGCGGATCGCATGCACAGCGTCCATGCGCAGGCCGTCGAAGCCGTACTCCTCGATCCAGTAGAGCGCGTTGTGGACGAAGAAGTCGCGCACGGTGCGCGCCTGGGCGCCGTCGAAGTTGATCGCCGCGCCCCAGGGCGTGTGATGCGCGGGGTTGAAGAACTCGGGGCAGTACGCGTGCAGGTAGTTGCCTTCCGGGCCGAAGTGGTTGTAGACCACATCGAGCAGCACCATCACGCCGAGGTCGTGGGCGGTCTCGACGAAGCGCTTGAGCTCCTCCGGCGTGCCGTAGCAGGCGTCGGGCGCGAAGGGCAGAACGCCGTCGTAGCCCCAGTTGCGCCGGCCCGGAAAGTCGGCGATCGGCATCAGCTCGACGGCGGTGACGCCGATCTGCGCCAGCTCGTCGAGCCGCGCGCGGGCCGCCGCCAGCGTGCCCTCGGGCGTGAAGGTCCCGAGGTGCAGCTCGTAGACCACGGCCTCGTTCCAGGGCCGGCCGGTCCAGGTCGGGTCGGTCCAGGCGTGGGCCAGCGGGTCGACCACTTCGCTCGGGCCATGCACGTCATCCGGATTGCGGCGCGACGCCGGGTCGGGCACCCGCAGGCCATCCGGCATGCGGTAGCGGTAACGGTCGCCGGCCATGGCGTGCGGCAGCGTGATCTCGTGCCAGCCGCCGTCGGCGCGGTGCATCGCGTGTTCCCGCCAGATGTCGCCGCGCCTGAGTTCGAGCGCCACCAGCGCCACGGACGGCGCCCAGAGGCGAAATCGCACCCCGCCGTCTTCCAGTACCGCGGCCCCGAAAGGCATCGCATGCACGCGCTTCATGCGGCCGCCAGGCTGCGGCGCAGCAGTGCCAGCGACCGGCTCTGGAGCGGATAGGTGGACTCGGCCAGCAGCAGCGACAGTGCGCTCTCGCGCGCGGTGTCGACCAGACGGGTCCAGCGGTCGCCCGGGCGCGTCGGCATCCTGAAGGGCAGGGGCTCGTGGTAGGCGTTGAGGAGCAGCAGGAAGTCGTCGTCCTGCTGCGGCTCGCCGCGCGGGCCGACATCGGTGATGCCGGTGCCCGAAAACAGCATGCCGAGGCAGCGCACATGCTCGCCGTCCCAGTCGGAGGGCGTCATCTCCTGGCCGTCGGGCCTGAGCCACACCACGTCCTTGCTCTCGCCGTCGCCGGCGGGCTGGCCGCGAAAGAAGCTGCGCCGCCGGAACGACGGATGCTGGCGCCGCACCCGGATCAGCTGGGCGACGAAATCGCGCAGCGACTCGGCCTCGGGCCGTGACGTCCAGTCGAGCCAGCCGAGCTCGTTGTCCTGACAGTAGACGTTGTTGTTGCCCTTCTGGGTGTGGCCGCGTTCGTCGCCCGCCAGCAGCATCGGCACGCCCTGCGACAGCAGCAGGGTGGCCAGGAAGTTGCGCTTCTGGCGCTCGCGCAGGGCCTTGATGCCGGGGTCGTCGCTGGGCCCTTCGGCGCCGCAGTTCCATGACAGGTTGTTGCTGTTGCCGTCGCGGTTGTCCTCGCCGTTGGCCTCGTTGTGCTTGTCGTTGTAGGAGACCAGGTCGTGCAGCGTGAAGCCGTCATGGGCCGTGATGAAGTTGATGCTCGCGTGCGGCCCCTTGCCCGACCAGCCGTACAGGTCCTGCGAGCCCGCCAGCCGGTTGGCGACATCGCCGACCACGCCGGCGTCGCCCTTCCACCAGCCGCGCATGCCGTCGCGGTAGCGGTCGTTCCACTCGGCCCAGCCGAGTGGGAAGTTGCCCACCTGGTAGCCGCCGTGACCCAGGTCCCAGGGCTCGGCGATCAGCTTGACCTGGTTGAGCGTCGGGTCCTGCCGGATGGCGTCGAAGAAGCCGCCGAGGTTCTCGACCTTGCCGGCCTCGCGCGCCAGCGCCGAGGCGAGGTCGAAGCGAAAGCCGTCGACGTGCATCTCCTCGGCCCAGTAGCGCAGCGAGTCCATCACCAGCTGCAGCGCGCGCGGATGCTCGAGGTTGACCGTGTTGCCGCAGCCCGTGAAGTCGTCGTAGTAGCGCGGCTGCTCGGCGTTGGCGATGTAGTAGGAGGCGTTGTCGACCCCGCGCATCGACAAGGTCGGCCCGAGGTGGTTGCCTTCGCAGGTGTGGTTGTAGACCACGTCGAGGATCACCTCGATGCCGGCCGAGTGCAGGGTCTTGACCATGGTCTTGAACTCCTTCACCTTGCCCGAGGCGCTGTAGCGCACCTCGGGGGCGAAGTAGCCCAGCGTGTTGTAGCCCCAGTAGTTCTGCAGGCCCTTCTCGGCCAGGTGGCGATCGTTGAGGAAGGCATGGACCGGGAGCAGTTCGATGGTGGTCACGCCGAGGCGCTGCAGGTAGTCGATGACCGGCGAGCAGCCCAGCGCGGCGTAGGTTCCGCGCAGGTTCTCGGGGATGTCCGGGTGCTGCATCGTGAAGCCGCGCACGTGCATCTCGTAGATCACCATGTCCTGCCACGGCACCTCGGGCCGGCGGTCTTCGCCCCAGGTGAAGGCGGTCTCGAGCACCCGGCCCTTGGGCATGAAGGCGGCGCTGTCGCGGCGGTCGAAGGACAGGTCCTGCCGCTTGCTGCCCACCGAGTAGCCGTAGAGCGCATCGCTCCAGCGCAACTCGCCGATCAGGTCCTTCGCATAGGGATCGAGCAGCAGCTTGTGCGGGTTGAAGCGGTGGCCCTCCTCGGGCTTGTAGCGGCCGTGGATGCGGTAGCCGTAGGCCATGCCCGGGCGCGCCTCGGGCAGGTAGCAATGCCAGACGTCGTTGGTGCGCTCGCGCAGCACGATGCGCTGCCGCTCGTGGCGGCCCTTGTCGTCGAAGATGCAGAGCTCGGCCTTTTCGGCGTGCTTCGAGAAGATCGCGAAGTTGACGCCCTGGCCATCCCAGGTGGCGCCGAGCGGATAGGGCTTGCCGGGCCAGACGGCGGACAGCGGGGCGTGGGGGCGCTTCGTCATGGGTGCGGTCGGTCATCCTGGGTGGAGCGCGAAGGCCACACGGTGGCGGGCGGATTCGCGTGTCGCACGCCTTCGCGCGGCAACGGATCTCGCGCCGTCGGCCGCGGCGTCGAGGGCTTTCTCGGCCACCACTCCTGGATCCGGTCGGCGGCCCAGTCCTTGCCGGCGAGCCCGAAGGCCAGCGCCAGCGCGAACACCACGCCGCCGAGGATGATCAGGAAGCTCTGGCGCACGATGTCGCCGCCGACCTTCACCTGGTCGAGCGCGATCAGCACGACGAAGAGCAGGATGGCGTACTGCGCCACCTTGCCGAGCAGGATCGCGTCCTGCATGCCGGCGTTGCGGCCGTAGGTCTGGACCGCATCGCCGACGAACTTGGCGAAGTAGGCACCGAAGGCCAGCACGAGCAGCGCGACGAACACATTCGGCACGAACCACATGACCCGGCCGAGCAGGTCGGTGACGTAACTCAAGCCGAGACCGTTGAAGGCCACCACCAGCGAGGCCAGGATCACCATCCAGTAGGCCAGGGCGCCGAAGACCACGGTCGAGTCCGACACCATGCCGCCCTGGCGCAGGAAGTTGTCGATGCCCGCGCGTTCCGTCAGCACGGGGAAGTTGATCGCATGCAGGCCGCGGATCACCGCAAAGCGCACCACCTTGGCGATCAGCCAGCCGGCCAGCACCACCAGCGCCGCGAACACCAGCCGGGGCACGAAGGCGCCGATCTGGAACAGGAAGGCGCGCAGCGGCTCGAGATAGAAGGTCAAGGTGTCCATGGGGCTCTCCCGGTGAAATGCATTGAGAGACGAGGCGCCATCGGGTCAGCGCGCGCCATCGAGGTCCAGCAGGGCCAGGATGCCCTGAAGCGGCACCGGCACCCAGTCGACGCGGTTGCCGAGCTCGTAGCGCAATTCGTAAAAGGCCTTCTCGAGCTCGAAGAGCTGCAGCAGTTGCGGATCGACCGGGCCGGCCTCGGGCGCGAGCGCGGCGGCGTACCCGGCCAGGAAGGCTTCGCGGCTTTCGCGCTCCCAGGTACGGGCCTCGACATCGAGCCGCGCCAGCTCGTCGGCGTTCTGCGCGGCGCGCCGCAGCGCACTCCAGCGCGCGTAGTTGAAGGAGCGCAGCATCCCGGCGACGTCGCGCAAGGGCGACTGCTTGGTGCGCCGCGCCTCGATCGGGCGCGCCGGCTCGCCCTCGAAATCGATGATCACGAAATCGTTGCGCGCCAGCAGGACCTGGCCCAGGTGGTAGTCGCCGTGGAAACGGGTGCGCCAGCCGCCGCCGCCCTCGATGCGCAGGGCGTCGATGAAGGCGTCGATGGCGCCCGACCGGGCCAGCAGCCGCTGCGCGTCCTCCTGCGCCGCGGGCGGGAGCCCGGCCAGGTGTTCGCGCAGGCCCGCCAGCGTGGCGTGAGCCTCGGCGCGCACGGTGTCGCGCACGATCCGCAGGTCCGCCTCGGTCATCGGCTCCGGGTCGAAGGCCGCGTGGCCGGTGCGACGGCCAAGGGCGTTGTGAAGTTCGGCGGTGCGGCGCCCGAGGATGCCGACCAGCGCCAGGAAGGCGCCATGCGGGTTCGGTGGCCGATCGCCGTCGGCGTCGCGCAGTTCGCCGAGCACGCGTTCGAGGTAGGCCAGCGTGTAGTCCCAGCCGTCGCCCTGGTTCGGCACGTAGGCCTGCAGCAGCGCGAGCGTGAACACGGTGCCGTCGTTGCCCACGTACTCGAGCGCGCCCGCCACCGGGACGCCGTGCAGAAAGCCCGCCTCTTCGGTCAGGAAGCGGCCCATCTCGAGCTCGGGGTTGGTGCCGGGGCGAACATGGCGGTAGCCCTTGAGGAACAGCGTCTCGCCGAGCGTCACGACCGTGTTGCTGCTCATGGCGGTCGGCCGGCTGACGTTCAGTGCGGTGATCGCCTCCAGCACCAGCTCACGGCCCAGCGAGGTCGCACGGAAGTGCATCCGGCCGCGCGCGGTCGGCAGCTGCGTGTCGGTGACGATGGCGCGCACGACGGCGCGGCAGAAGCTCTCGTCGAAGAAGGCATCGCCCATCACGCCGACGTTGGCCTGCTGCCGGACCTTGGCGATGGCGGCCGGCTGCAGGCATTTCATGCGCTCCTCGTCGCGGTCCTCCCAGGCCAGGGCGAGCGGCATGAAGTAAGTCGCCTTGTCGGGCAGCCCCTCGAGCTCGAGCAGAGGCAGCATCCAGCTGTGGCCCTCGGATTCCCAGATCGCCTGGTCCGCGAGGCGGGCGCGCCCGATGGGCGAGCCCTTCGACGCATACCAGCGCTGGGCCTCGATGTGCGGCGGCAGCGTATCGGTCTCGAACTGCTTGATCAGCCGGTCGGCGAAGCCGATGCGCCAGGGCATCACGCGGTCCCTGAGAAGGCTGGTCCAGCCGTCGAAGAGGACGATCACCGGCCGGTCGAGCAGCGCCACGCCTTCCTGGTGCCAGCTCGGCATCGGCGCCTCGTCGGTGAGCTTGAACCAGTAGAAGCCGTAGGAGGCAAGGGTGAGCAGGTAGGGCAGCTCGCCGATCGGCGGGAACGAGGTGCGCCCGAGCATCTCGACCGGCACCCGGCCCTTGAAGGCCGACAGGTCGAGTTCCACCGGCTGCGCCGCGCGCGAGAGATTGAAGACCGACAGGATCACGTCGTCGCCGTGCTCGCTCAGGTAGGCCAGGATCTTGCGGTTGCCGGGCTTCAGGAAGGTCCGTTGCCCCCGTCCGAAGGCCCGGCTGGTCTTGCGCACCGCGAGCATGCGCCGCGTCCAGTGCAGCAGCGAGCTCTTGTCGCGCAGTTGCGCCTCGACGTTGACCGCCTCGTAGCCGTACATCGCGTCCATGATCGGCGGCAGGTAGAGCCGCTGCGGGTCGGCGCGCGAGAAGCCGGCGTTGCGGTCGGGGCTCCACTGCATGGGCGTGCGCACGCCGTTGCGGTCGCCGACGAAGACGTTGTCGCCCATCCCGATCTCGTCGCCGTAATAGATGATCGGCGAGCCCGGCATCGACAGCAGCATGCTGTTCATCAGCTTGATGCGGTCCTTGTCGTTGTCCATCAGCGGCGCCAGGCGCCTGCGGATGCCGAGGTTGATGCGCGCCTGCATGTCCGCCGCGTAGGTCGTGTACATGTAGTCGCGCTCGCGGTTGGTCACCATCTCCAGCGTCAGCTCGTCGTGGTTGCGCAGGAAGATCGCCCACTGGCAGCCGTCGGGGATCTCGGGTGTCTGCTGCAGGATCTCGACGATCGGATCGCGGTCTTCCTGCGCGATCGCCATGTACATGCGCGGCATCAGCGGGAAATGGTAGGCCATGTGGCACTCGTCGCCGTCGCCGAAGTACTCGCGCACGTCCTCGGGCCACATGTTGGCCTCGGCCAGCAGGAAGCGGTCGGTGTAGTTGGCGTCGATGGCAGCGCGCAATTTCTTGATGACCACGTGGGTCTCGGGCAGGTTCTCGTTGGAGGTGCCGTCGCGCTCGATCAGGTAGGGGATGGCGTCGAGCCGGAAGCCGTCGACGCCCATGTCGAGCCAGAAGCGCATGGTGCGGAACACCGCCTCAAGCACCCGCGGGTTGTCGAAGTTCAGGTCCGGCTGGTGGCTGAAGAAGCGGTGCCAGAAATAGGCCTTCGCCACCGGGTCCCAGGTCCAGTTCGATTTCTCGGTGTCGGTGAAGATGATGCGCGTGCCCCGGTAGAGCTGGTCGCTGTCGCTCCAGACATAGAAGTCGCGTTCGGGCGAGCCGGGGGGCGCCATGCGCGCGGCCTGGAACCACGGATGCGCGTCCGAGGTATGGTTGATCACCAGTTCGGTGATCACGCGCAGTTCGCGCTTGTGGGCTTCCTCGAGCATGTCGCGGAAGTCCTGCAGGGTGCCGTACTGCGGATGCACGTCCTCGTATTCGGCGATGTCGTAGCCGTCGTCGCGCAGCGGCGAGGGATAGAAGGGCATCAGCCAGATCGTGTTGACGCCCAGGTCCTTCACGTAGTCGAGCTTGCTCGCCAGGCCCTGGAAATCGCCGACGCCGTCGCCGTTGGAGTCGACGAAGGCCTTCACGTTGCACTGGTAGATCACGGCGTCGCGGTACCAGGTGGGGTCGCCGGCGGTGTCGATCTCGGTGGTCTCGAGCGCGAGCTTGGGCAAGGGAGCGTTCATGAAGATGCTTCCTCAGAGGTAGTAGTCGAAATCACGCTCGTCGCGCAGGCGCCGACGCAGCGCGAGCACATGGGCCGGCATGCGCTGCGGCTCGAGCAGGATGTAGTGATGCCCGCCGTGCCAGGTGAAGCGCTGGCCGGTCAGCAGGTCGTGCATCTGGAAAGGCTGGTCGCGCGGTACCTCGATCTCCGAAGGATCGAGCGAGAGCCAGCCCGACTGGGCGTTGCGCGGGTCGAGGTTGACCACCGTGACGATGCGGTTGCTGCCGTCCGGCGAGCTCTTCATGTACGCGATCAGCTGGTCGTTGTTGATCTCGAGGAAACGCAGGCTTCGGTCGGATTGCAGCGCCGGGTTGTCGTGCCGGATGCGGTTGATGCGCGCGATGAAGGGGCGCAGGCCGCTGTCGGCGCCCCAGTCCCAGTGCCGCAGCTGGTACTTCTCGGAGTCGAGGTATTCCTCGCTCGAAGGGCCACGCGGCAGGTGCTCGAGCAGCTCGAAGGCCGGCCCGTACATGCCGTAGCTGGCGGCCAGCGTGGCGGCGAGCACCAGCCGCCCCTTGTACACCGCCTCCTCGCCGGTCTGCAGCGCCGCGTGCAGGATGTCGGGCGTGTTGGGCCACACATTGGGGCGGAAGTAGTCCACGCCCGGCCCCTTCGACAGCTCGGTGAAGTACGCGGTCAGCTCTTCCTTGCTGTTGCGCCAGGTGAAGTAGGTATAGGACTGGGTGAAGCCGAGCTTGGCCAGCCGGTGCATCACCTTGGGCCGCGTGAAGGCCTCGGCCAGGAAGATCAGCTCGGGGTGGTCCCGCTTGCATTCGCCGATCGCCCACTCCCAGAAGGCAAAGGACTTGGTGTGCGGGTTGTCGACCCGGAAAATCGTCACGCCCTCGGCGATCCAGTGGTCGAGCACGCTCTTGAGCTCGCTCCACAGCGCTTGCCAGTCCTCGCTCTCGAAGTTGAAGGGATAGATGTCCTGGTACTTCTTGGGCGGGTTCTCCGCGTACTGCACGCTGCCGTCGGGGCGCCAGCGGAACCAGCTCGGATGCGCCTTCACGTAGGGGTGGTCGGGGGCGCACTGGAACGCGATGTCCATCGCGACATCGAGGCCCTGCGCGCGGGCGGTCGCGACCAGCCGGCGGAAGTCCTCGGGCGTGCCGAGCTCGGGCAGGATGCTCTTGTGGCCGCCTTCGGCGGCGCCGATGGCCCACGGGCTGCCGACGTCGCCGGGCTCGGTGGCGAGCGCATTGTTGCGGCCCTTGCGCTGCAGCCGGCCGATCGGATGGATCGGCGGGAAGTACAGCACGTCGAAGCCCATCGAGGCGATCAGCGGCAGCCGCGCCTCGACGTCCCGAAAGCGGCCGTGCACGCCCGGCAATTCGCCGGCCGAGCGCGGGAAGAGTTCGTACCAGCTGCTGAAGCGCGCCCGAGCGCGGTCGGCGACCAGCGGCAGCTCGGCCGCGAAGCGGGTCTCCAGATGCCGGTCCGGATGGCGGTTGGCGACCTCCGCGAAATCCTCGTCGAGTGCCAGCGCCTTGAGCGTCGCGACATCCAGTTCGGGGTTGGCCGCAGCCTGCTCGAGTTCGAGCGCCCAGCCAGCCAGCGTCTCGCGGTCCGCGCCCTCGGCCCGTGCGGCGGCGGCGCCGATCTCCAGCGCGCCGACGCGGGCGGCCAGCCGGATGTCCTCGGCATCGATGCGCCGCACCAGTTCGTGGCGCCAGGATTCGAAGGCGTCGACCCAGGCCACGACCGTGTAGCGGTAGCGGCCCGGCACCGGCGGCGCGAAGTCCGCCAGCCACTCGTCGTTGTAGCGCAGCTTCATCGGCAGCTCGCGCCGGCGCGCTTCGCCGTCCTTCCACCACTGCAGCATCACGCGCAGCGCGTCGTGGCCGTCGGTGAACACGTGGGCGGTGACCTGCAGGCTTTCTCCGGCCACGTGCTTGACCGCGAAGCGGCCGCCGTCGACCACGGGCAGCACCGCGTCGATGACCGCGCGGCTGCGGCCGTCCGGCGTGTCGATCGATGCCGGCGGGCGGGGAGCGGCCGAGGCGGCCGGCGGCTGGAGGCGGTTAGACATCGGTGACGGCCTTCAGGTAGAGGGTGGACAGCGGTGGCAGCGTGAGGCACAGCGAGTGCTTGCGCCCGTGGGAGCGCATCGGTGCGGCCTCGACCTCGCCCAGGTTCCCCCAGCCGGCGCCACCGAACGGGCGGGCGTCGCTGTTGAGGATCTCGTGCCAGGTGCCGCCGGCGGGCACGCCCAGGCAATAGTTCTGCCTCGGAACCGGGGTCAGGTTGCTGACCACCAGCACCACGTCGCCATTGCGCGCCCGGCGCAGGAAAGCGACCACGCTCTGGGTGGCATCGTTGGGCTCGACCCATTCGAAGCCCTCGGCGGAAAAATCGAGCTCGTGCAGCGCCGGCTCGGCGCGCAGGAGCCGGTTGAGTTCACCGACCAGGTGCTGCATGCCGCGGTGTTCGGGCAGCTCCGTCAACGGCCACTCGAGCTGGCCCTCGTGCGTCCATTCGCGCCGCTGGGCGAACTCGCCGCCCATGAAGAGCAGCTTCTTGCCCGGATGCGCCCACATGTAGGCGAACAGCGCGCGCAGGTTGGCGAACTGCTGCCAGGCATCGCCGGGCATCTTCTCGATCAGCGAGCGCTTGCCGTAGACCACCTCGTCGTGCGAGAGCGGCAGCACGAAATTCTCGCTGAAGGCATAGACCATCGAGAAGGTCAGCCGGTGGTGGTGGAAGCGCCGGTGCACCGGGTCCTGCTTCATGTAGGCCAGGCTGTCGTGCATCCAGCCCATGTTCCACTTCATGCCGAAGCCCAGCCCGCCCATCTCGATCGGGCGGGAGACCTGCGGCCATGCGGTCGACTCCTCGGCCACCGTGAAGGTGTCGGGGTGCTCGCGGTAGACCGCCCGGTTGAGCGCCTGCAGGAAGGCGATCGCCTCCAGGTTCTCGCGGCCGCCCTGGCGGTTGGGGATCCACTCGCCGTCCTGGCGCGCATAGTCCAGGTACAGCATCGAGGCGACCGCATCGACCCGCAGGCCGTCGATGTGGTAGCGGTCGAGCCAGAACAGGCCCGAGGAAATCAGGAAGCTGCGCACCTCGTTGCGCCCGTAGTTGAAGATCGCGGAGTTCCATTCGGGATGGAAGCCCTGGCGCGGATCGGCATGCTCGTAGAGGTGCGTGCCGTCGAAGTCGGCCAGGCCGTGCGCATCCGTCGGAAAGTGGGAGGGCACCCAGTCCAGTACCACGCCGATGCCGCGCTGATGCAGGTGGTCGACGAAATACATGAAATCCTGCGGCTCGCCGTAGCGTGCCGTGGGCGCGAAGTAGCCGGTGGTCTGGTAGCCCCAGGAACCATAGAAAGGATGCTCGGTCACCGGCATCAGCTCGACGTGCGTGAAGCCCAGCGAGGCCACGTAATCGGCCAGCGAATGCGCCAACTCCCGGTAGCCCGGAAGGCGGCCGTCGGGGCGGCGCCACGAGCCCAGGTGCACTTCGTAGACCGCCATCGGCGCATCGAGGCTGTTGCGCGCGGCACGGGTGCGCATCCACTCGGCATCGCCCCAGTCGTACTCGAGCGACCAGAGGCGCGAGGCGGTGGAGGGCGGTGGCTCGGCCAGCAGGGCCAGCGGGTCGGCTTTCTCGAGGACGCGGCCTCGCTGCGAGACGATACGGTACTTGTAGGCTTGGCCCCGGCGGGCGTTCGCGCAGCGGACTTCCCAGACGCCGGTGCTGTCGGAGCGCGGCGCCATCGGCTCCGCATGCGCGTCCCAGCCGTTCCAGTCCCCGATCACCGAGACGGCGCGTGCGTTCGGCGCCCAGACCGCAAGCCGGGCGCCCTGGCCGTTCGGCTCCAGGTGGCCGCCCAGGCGCTCGTAGAGCCGCGCATGCGTGCCCTCGCCGAGCAGGTAGGCATCCGTTTCACCGAAGGAGGGCAGGGGGGTCGGAGGCGTCACAGGAATCTGGAAGGTTCACTGGAAGGGGCGGCCTCGGACGAGGGCCAGGAACAAGGGTCGGTTTTAGTCCCTTTCGCGTCCAGGCGGAAGGGTCAATATGCCGTCGGCATGTCGGACAGCGTCGCAAGCAGGCCCGGATGCGCCGCGTCGAGAAGTCGGCCTACGAAGAAAACGCGAAGGCGTTCCTACGATCGTGCGCATGCACTCCAATTGGCCTCAGATACTTTGGGTGGTCCGGCATGGCCAGAGTGCCGGCAACGTGGCGCGCGACGCCGCCGAAGCCGGCGGGATGGCGGTCATCGATCTCGAGTGGCGCGACATCGACGTGCCGCTGTCGGACCTTGGAAAGGCGCAGTCGATCGCGCTGGGCCAGTGGTTCGGCATGCTCGCGGACGATCAGCAGCCCCAGGTCATCCTGTGCTCGCCGTACCTGCGGGCGCAGGAGACCGCGCGCCTGCTGGCCGACAGCGCCCGCCCGGGCCGCGAGGCGCCGAAGCTTCGGATCGACGAGCGCCTGCGCGAGAAGGAGTTCGGCATCCTCGACCGGCTCACCAAGCTCGGCATCCAGCAGAAGCATCCCGAGCTCAACGAACAGCGCCTGCACGTGGGCAAGTTCTATTTCCGGCCACCGGGCGGCGAAAGCTGGTGCGACGTGATCCTGCGCCTGCGCAGCCTGCTCGAGATGGTGACGCGCGAATACGCGGGCTGCCGGGTGCTCGTGGTGGCGCACCAGGTGATCGTCAACTGCATGCGTTTTCTTCTGGAGCACATGGACGAGCAACAGATTCTCGCCATCGACCGCCAGGGTGACGTGCCGAATTGCGCCATCACCTCCTATCGAGCCGAACGCCGCCAGGACGAGGACGAGGTGCTGCAACTCGATCTGGTCAACTTCGTGGCGCCCTTGCAGCAAGCCGCGACGCCGGTCACGAGCGAGCCCGACCGGCCCGTGGCGCCGAAGCCCTGAGTTGTCGATGGCCACCGCACGCGCCAAGGCGCTGACCGACGCCGCCCTGCGACGCTGGCCGTTGCCTGCCCTCGGCGCCGATGCCGACAAGGAAAGCCGCGGCCATGTGCTGGTGGTCGCCGGCAGCCGCGAGATTCCCGGCGCGGCGCTGCTGGCCGCCACGGCCGCCCTGCGGGCCGGTGCCGGAAAACTGAGCATTGCGGCCCCCGAGCCGGTCGCCGCCGGCCTGGCGCTGGCGATCCCCGAAGCCCGTGTCATCGCGCTGGCCGAAACGCGCGCCGGCGGCTTCCATGCCAGCGGTTGCGAGGCACTGGCGCCGATCGCCGAGGGCGTCAGCGCGCTGGTCATGGGCCCGGGCATGCTCGACGAGTCGCGCAGCGTGCCGTTCGTACGCGCGTTGCTGCCGCTGTTTCGCCGCAGCACGCTGGTGCTCGATGCGCTCGCGATGTCGGTGATCCACGAGGGCGCGTTCGCGCAGCCCGTGGTGCTGACGCCGCACGCCGGCGAGATGGCGCACTTGAGCGGACTGCCCAAGGAAGTCATCTGCGCCGAGCCGCTCGCCGTGGCGCGCGAGGCGGCCAGACGATGGAACGCCTGCGTCGCGCTCAAGGGCGCGGTCACGTACATCGCCGAACCCGACGGCGCCGCCTGGCGATTCGACGGTGGCGGGCCCGGACTGGCGACCTCCGGATCGGGCGACACGCTGGCCGGCCTGATCGGCGGTTTCGCCGCCCGCGGCCTGCCGCCGGTGCAGGCCAGCGCCTGGGGCGTGCTGATGCATGCGCGGGCCGGCGCCGTCCTGGCGCGCCACTATGGCCCGATGGGCTACCTCGCGCGTGAACTGGCGGCACAGGTTCCGGCGCTGATGCACGCGCTCGAGCGGCGATGCTAGCCCGTCACGGGGGACGTTCAAAGAATAACACAATGTTGATTATGTTAAATCAATGAATGACGGCAAGAGGGCTCGAGCCCCCTCGCGCTCACCCGCCCGAAATCCGGCTCACCAAGGCCTTGGCGAACGCAGCCGTTCCTGCGCTGCCGCCCAGGTCGCCCGTGCGCACCTTGTCGATGTTCAGCGTTTCGTCGAGCGCCCGGCGCAGGCGCGTTGCCAGCTCCGGCAGCTTGCAGTGATCGAGCATCAGTGCCGCGGCGAGCATCAGCGCGGTCGGATTGGCGATGCCCTTGCCGGCGATGTCGGGCGCGGACCCGTGCACCGCCTCGAAGATCGCGGCATCGGCACCGATGTTGGCGCCCGGCGCCATGCCCAGCCCGCCCACCAGTCCGGCCACCAGGTCGGACAGGATGTCGCCGAACAGATTGGTCGTCACCAGCATGTCGAACTGCCACGGGTTCAGCACCAGCTTCATGGCGCAGGCATCGATGATCACCGTGTCGAGTTCGAACTTGCCCTTGTACCGGCGCTCGTAGAGCTCCATCCCGGTCTCCAGGAAGATGCCCGTGAGGGCCTTCATGATGTTGGCCTTGTGGACGATCGTCACCTTCTTGCGCCCGGTGGCGACCGCGGTCTCGAAGGCGTATTCCAGCAGCCGCCGGCTGCCCTGCCGCGTGTTGATCCCGGTCGCCATCGCCACCGCATGCGGGTCGCCGTCGATCGGCACGTAGTGCTCGTGGCCGATGTAGAGGCCTTCGAGGTTCTCGCGCACCACCACCAGGTCGATGTCGTCGAAGCGGCCCCCCGGAATGAGCGTGCGCGCCGGCCGCAGGTTGGCATAGAGGCCGAATTCCTCGCGCAGCCGCACGTTCGACGACCGATAGCCGCCACCCGATGGCGTTTCGAGCGGGCCTTTCAGCGCCAGCCGGGTGCGGCGGATGCTCTCCAGCGTGGCCGCGGGCAGCGGGTCGCCGGCGGCCTGTACGCCGGCCAGCCCGCCGATCTGGCGATCCCATTCGAACGGCGCGCCCAGCGCGTCGAGGGCAGCGAGCGTGGCGTCGACGATCTCGGGACCGATGCCGTCGCCGGGAATCAGGGTGGCGGGGATGACAGTGGACATTCGAATGCTTCCAAAAAATGAAGGAGGGCCTGGATCGGCCGATTATGGATTCCCGTTCCCGGCCGCCCGCGCCGCATGGACGCAGATCCAGCCGCTTCGGTGCATGATGGCTCGCCTCGCGTCCGTCGCCCATCGGCCTTCGTCCGCGCCTTCGGAGAAAGCCGTTTCCTCACACCCTGGGAATCAAGCATGCAACTCGGAATGATCGGCCTCGGCCGCATGGGATCGAACATGGTTCGCCGCCTGCTTCGCAATGGCCATCGCTGCACGGTGCTCGACCACTCGGCACAGGCCGTCGGTGCCCTCGTCGAGGAAGGCGCCACGGGCGCTTCGTCGCCCGCCGAACTGGCGGCAAGGCTCGAGCGGCCGCGCGCCATCTGGCTCATGGTGCCGGCCGCGGTGGTCGACCAGGCCATTGCCGACCTGCTGCCGCACCTCGACCACGGCGACACCCTGATCGACGGCGGCAACTCCTATTACGTCGACGACCTGCGCCGCGCGAAGGAATTGGCAGCGAAGAACATCGACTACGTCGACGTCGGCACCAGCGGCGGCGTCTGGGGGCTGGAGCGCGGCTACTGCATGATGATCGGCGGCCCGCTGGCGGCGGTCCAGCGCCTCGACCCGATCTTCAGGACCCTGGCGCCGGGCGTGGGCACCATCGATCGCACGCCCGGGCGCGAAGCCGGCCGCGGCACCGCCGAGGACGGCTACCTGCGCTGCGGCGAGAGCGGCGCCGGCCACTTCGTGAAGATGGTCCACAACGGCATCGAGTACGGGATCATGGCCGCCTACGCCGAGGGCATGGGCATCCTGAAGGCGGCCAACATCGGCAAGGCCCGGCACGACATCGACGCCGAGACCACGCCGCTGCGCGACCCCGGCCATTACCAATACGACCTCGACCTGCCCGATATCGCCGAGGTCTGGCGGCGCGGCAGCGTGATCGCCTCCTGGCTGCTCGATCTGACGGCCACCGCGCTGGTCGAAGACCCGGCGCTGACGGGATTCACCGGCCGCGTGTCGGACTCCGGCGAAGGCCGCTGGACCCTCAAGGCCGCCATCGACGAGGCCGTGCCCGCGCCCGTGCTCACGGCGGCCCTGTTCGAGCGCTTCTCGTCGCGCGGCGAGGCCGACTTCCAGAACAAGCTGCTGTCGGCGATGCGCTTCCAGTTCGGCGGCCACGTCGAGAAAAGCGGCGGCCACTGAGTCGCTGGGAGCCTGCGATGACCGACGCCGACCTCGACGCGCTGTGCATCAACACCCTCCGCACGCTGTCGATCGACGCCGTGCAGGCCGCCAACTCCGGCCATCCGGGCACGCCCATGGCGCTGGCGCCGCTGGTCTACACGCTGTGGAACCGGGTGCTGCGCTTCGATCCGAAGGATCCGATCTGGCCCGGCCGCGATCGCTTCGTGCTCTCCAACGGCCACGCCTCGATGCTGCTGTGGTCGCTGCTGCACCTGAGCGGCACGGTGGCGGTGAACGCCGCGTACGAACGGCTGGGCGGGCCGGCGGTCACGCTCGACGACATCCGGCGCTTCCGGCAGTTCGGCAGCAAGGCGCCGGGCCACCCCGAGTACCACTGGGTGTCGGGGGTCGAGGCCACCACCGGGCCGCTCGGCCAGGGCGTCGCCACCAGCGTCGGCATGGCGATGGCGCAGCGCTGGCTCGCCGACCGCTATGACCCGCGCGGCCCTGCCCTGTTCGACTACGACATCTATGCGGTCTGCGGCGATGGCTGCCTGATGGAAGGCGTGTCTGCCGAGGCCGCCTCGCTGGCCGGCCATCTGGGACTCGACCGGCTCTGCTGGATCTACGACAACAACCACATCACGATCGAAGGCAGCACGCAGATCACCTTCACCGAGGATGTGGCGATGCGCTTCGCCGCCTACGGTTGGGAGGTGCTGCGGATCGGTGACGCCAACGACCTCGGGCTGATCGAGGCGGCGCTCACGGCGTTTCGCGCGACCCGCGGACGGCCCACGCTGATCATCCTCGACAGCCATATCGGCTGGGGCTCGCCGCACCGCCAGGACACCGCGGCCGCGCACGGCGAACCGCTCGGCGATGACGAGGTGTGCCTCGTCAAGCGCGCCTACGGCTGGCCCGAAGACGCGAAGTTCCTGGTGCCCGACGGGGTGCGCGCCCATTTCGACGCCGGCATCGGCGCGCGCGGGGCCGTTGCGCATGGCGCCTGGGACCAGGCCTTCGCCGCCCTGCGCTCCCGCTCCCCTGCCCTTGCGCTCGAGATCGAACAGGCACAGCGGCGCGAACTGCCGGCGGGGTGGGACCATGACCTGCCGGTGTTCGCGGCCGACCCGAAGGGCCTGGCCGGGCGCGACGCCTCGGGCCAGGTGCTCAACGCGCTGGCGCAGAGCGTGCCGTGGTTCATCGGCGGCTCGGCCGACCTCGGAAGTTCCAACAAGACCACCCTCAAGTACCCGGGTGCCGGCGACTTCCAGCCCGGAAGCCCGGGCGGCAAGAACCTGCATTTCGGCATCCGCGAGCACGCGATGGCGGCGGCCGTCAACGGCATGGCGCTGTCGAAGCTGCGGCCTTTCGGCGCCACCTTCTTCATCTTCAGCGACTATGCGCGGCCCGCGATCCGGCTGGCCGCGCTGATGGAGCTGCCGTCGCTCTTCGTCTTCACGCACGACGCGATGGGCGACGGCGAAGACGGACCGACGCACCAGCCGATCGAGCAGCTGGCGTCATTGCGCGCCATGCCCGGGCTCACCGTGCTGCGTCCCGGCGATGCCAACGAGGTGGTCGAGGCCTTTCGCGTGGCGCTCCAGTCGAAGCATCGTCCGACCGCGATGGTGCTGTCTCGGCAGGCGCTGCCGACCCTCGATCGCAGCGGGCTCGCGGCGGCATCGGGCGTGGCCAGGGGCGCTTATGTGCTGGCCGATGCGCCGGGCCAGGGCGAGCCCGAACTGATCCTGATCGCCAGCGGCAGTGAAGTCGCGCTGGCCCTGCAGGCGCACGAGCGGCTGGTGGCGCGCGGCCTGCGTGCGCGGCTGGTATCGATGCCGTCCTGGGATCTGTTCGAGCAGCAGCCGCCGACCTACCGGGACGCCGTGCTGCCGCCCGGTGTCCGCGCGCGGGTCGCCGTGGAGCAGGCGTCGGCCTTCGGCTGGGAGCGCTATGTCGGCAGCAGCGGCAAGGTGGTCGGCATGCAGACCTTCGGGGCCTCGGCGCCGCTGGCGGCGCTGCAGCGGGAGTTCGGCTTCACGGTCGACCACATCGTGGCCGTCGCGATGTCGGTGCACGAGGCCCGCGGCGCCTGAGGCGAGCCTCGTCGCGCGATCCAGAAGTTCAATGCCTGCTGTGGCCGCGCAGGGCCGCGAGCATCAGCGTGGTGAGGGCGGCGCCACCGGCTGCCGCCATCACCATCGAGCGAACCGGCTGGTCCGCCACATAGTGGCCGCCCTGCGCCCGCAGCCGCTGGCCTGTCTGTCTGAGATCGTCCATGAGGGTGCGGGTCCGCTGCCCGGCTGGCCGTGCTTCGTGGTCGATGCCGGAGGTGTAGGCGTCCGCGCCGTCGACGTCCCGCACCGCCTGGCGGGTCGCCTCGGCGATCTGATCGGGTGACTTGTAGTCCGCGTGGTCTGGGGTTTGCATGGAAGTCCTTCGATTCATCAGAGTGCGACACCACGCCGCACATCCAATCATTGATAGTTTCGGCGACGCCCTCGCCATGTCGGCACCGTTTCGCAGCCCGCGTAGGTCTACACTCACTCCGCCGATCCGATATCGGATTCGCGCAGCCTGCCATTCGAACAAATAATCCTGTCGCCATGGGACAAGCAATTTCCGACCGTGAAGCCCTTGCCGGCGTGCTGATGACGCTGGTGCGCGAACGATCGAGCGCAACCGGCGGCAGCAAGACTTCGCGCACCGGACTGCAGGCCAGCGTGCCGGTGAGCGAGCGGCCCGGCGTGCGGCGAGGCTTCGATGCGCTTCTGGAGCACGGCTTGCTGGCGGCGAGCGGCGAAGACATCGGGCTCACGGGCAAGGGCAAGCTGTTCATGGCCCACGTCCAGCGCGCCCGCGGCCAGCCCGCGATCGCGCAAGACCTCGACGACAAGAGCCCGGCCGTGCTGGCGGCGATCCTGAGCGCCATCGAGGCCGACGGCAGACTGGACCCGCAGGGCTCGATGGACGACGTGCGCACCCTTCCGGCCCGCCTCGAAGGCTATCGGGCCGCGCGGGCGCCGCGCTACTCCAAGGGGCTGCTGGTGCTGGGCGGCCTCGCGGCCGCGGCCGCGGCCTTCGCGCTGCTGCACTGAGCCGCGGCTGTCATCCGATCGCCCGCCCGGCAGTCGTGTCTCTCCTACGCAGCTTCGGGCCTTCGACAGACGCGAAACGGATGTCCCGACGCGCAAGCTTGCCGCACCCCAAAAACCTGAGGAGAAAACAATGATCAAGATCGGAATCGTCGACGACCATGCCATCGTTCGCTCGGGCCTGCGCGACTTCTTTTCGCAGCACGTGGACCTGCGCGTCGTCGGCGAGGCCGCCAGCGGCCGCGAGGCCATCGACCTGGTGCGCAACCACGAGATCGACGTTCTGGTCATGGACCTTTCGATGCCGGGCCAGAGCGGCATCGACGCGATTGCCATGGTGCGCGCGAAGGCGCCGGATACCGGCATCCTGATCCTGAGCGGCTACCCCGAGGAGCACTACGCGATGAGCCTGATCCGGCAGGGCGCGAGCGGCTACCTCAACAAGGAATGCGATCCGAAGGAGATCGTCGAGGCGATCCGCACGATCTCGCTGGGCCGGCGCTACATCACGCCGGGCGTGGCCGAACTCCTGGCCCGTCAGCTCGACAAGAACACCGATGCGGCGCCCCACGAGCAGCTCTCCGAACGCGAGTTCCAGGTCTTCCTGAAGCTGGCCACCGGCGAGACCGCGGGCAGCATCGCGGAGCACCTGTCGCTGTCGGTCAAGACCGTGAGCACCTATCGCAGCCGGCTGATGGAGAAGATGAATCTCGCTTCCAACAGCGATCTCACCTACTACGCGCTGAAGAACCAGCTGATCAGCTGACCGTCGGACGGTGGGAGGGCGAGGCGCGTTGGCGAGGGCACGCCGTTAAGCTAGGCCGTTCTTCCAACGGCCGACACGCCCCTCATGACGACCATCCAGTCCAGACGCAAGCTCATCGTCATCATCCTGCTGTGCGTCGCCGTCGGTGGTGCGCTGCTGCGCCAGCTGGCCGCTTCGGGCTCGACCGCCCGCGACATCGGTACTCTGCTGATGCTGCTGTGGGTCCCGATCATCGGCAATGTGATCTCGTGGCTGGTCGGGCGGCTGCGGCGCCCTGCCCCTCCTGCGCCATCGCCTTTCGACGAACGGACTTCCTTCGACCCGCAGCTGCTGGTCGAACTCACGCTGCGCCCGCCCCTGGTGCCGGCCGAAGACGTCCCCGTTCCCGCCGGCGAACACCGCTGTGCCCTCGTGATCGGCAACGAGGCCTTTTCGGCTCGCTGGTGGGTGGCTCCCGATCGGAGCTTTCGTCGCGGCACCTCGCAAGCGCTCGAAATGGAGTTTCTTGCGCCGCTGCTGGCGCTGCCCAGGTTCCAGCCCGGCGCCAGCTTCAGGATGCTGGTCGGCGAGGCTTTCGTCGGCGATGGCCGCGTGCTCCGGCTCGTCGAGCCGCTGCCGGCGGGCGCTTAGCGCAGGTCGCGCCGCGCCAGCAGCACGTTGCCGCCGGTGGTGTTGAACGAGATCGTCGGTGCGCTGAAGTCGCTCAGCGGAGCGCCCAACCCGATCTCGCCGCTGCCGTGCAGAACGCACTCGTCGCGCCGCAGCGCGATCTCCCCGCTGGCACCGGCCGTGCCATGGAAGCGGACCCAGGTGCCATAAGTACTGACATCCACCAGCACGCAACTGCCCTGGCGCACCTCGATCCGCGCATGCAGCCGCGACACCCGCGGATCGTTCACCACGAACTGAGCCTCATCGACACGACCCAGGTGGATCGGCAGTTCGGCGGCGCTGAACATCGAACGGACATCGAGCCAGGCCAACTCGATCTGGCCGAAGGAAGAGTCGGCGCCGCGCGGCTGCTGCACCAGTGACGCCGGCATCGTGAGGAACTCGGACACCTCGTCCTGCCAGTCGACCCGGTGCACCACCGGCATCTCGTTCTTGCCGCGGATGTTGATCGGGCCGAGGCTGCGATGGCGAACCTCGCCGCCATGCAACTGTTCGATGACCGACTCGGTGGCCCAGATCTGTCCGGGCCCGGCCAGGTCGCTGAGACGCGAGGCCAGGTTGACCGCGTCGCCATAGCAATCGCCATCGACCTCGACCACTTCCCCGCTGGCCACGCCGATCTGAAGCTCCATGCGCAAGGGCGCAGGCCAGGTCTGCAGCCGCTTCTGGTGGTTGCGCTGCATCTCGACCACGGCCCGGGTGGCGCTGACGCCCTCCGGGAATATCGCAAACACGCCATCGCCCAGCGATTTCACGACACGACCGCCGTGAGCCTCGCACACGCCGCCGATCCATTGCGTCAATCGCGTCACGGTCTCGGTGGCGCGGGCATTCCCCATAGCCTCGAAGACTCTGGTACTTCCCGTCAGATCGGCAAATACGACAGTGGAATTGGCGCCCATGTTGTGCAGTTTTTGGTGGCTCTCGCCGTTCGATTATGGCAAAGCGGCGCCCGAACACGGCCGCCGAAGCTCAAATCGGGCCGCTGGCGCCCCAAGCTGTTGCTTTTTCATTTCGACACGTCGTGTAAGCCTAGTTTCGAATTAAAAAGTAGAACTAAGGCATTAGTTGTTCAAGCGCTCCATGAGCAGTTTCGTGAAGTATGTTGTTTTTGAACATGAAATGATGTGTAGCTGCTTGTG
>Ga0247820_10000207_pt1 | contig 29788 bp, 28 predicted proteins | sample 13C_Glucose_Day1_2_FD_192480 | JGI IMG/M metagenome (GOLD analysis project Ga0247820, IMG submission 192480) | Soil microbial communities from agricultural site in Penn Yan, New York, United States - 13C_Glucose_Day14 | ecosystem: Environmental > Terrestrial > Soil > Agricultural land | place...
GCCATGCGCAGCGCGCGGCCGAATGCCTTGAACACGGTTTCGATCTGGTGGTGGGTGTTGTGGCCACGCAGGTTGTCGATGTGCAGGGTTACCAGTGCGTGGTTGACGAAGCCCTGGAAGAACTCCTGGAACAGGTCGACATCGAAGCCGCCAACGCTGGCACGGGTATACGGCACATGCATCTGCAGGCCAGGGCGGCCGGAGAAGTCGATGACCACACGCGACAGCGCTTCGTCCAGCGGCACGTAGGCGTGGCCGTAGCGGAAGATACCTTTCTTGTCACCGATGGCCTGGGCGAAAGCCATGCCCAGGGTGATACCGACGTCTTCGACGGTATGGTGATCGTCGATATGCGTGTCACCCTTGCACTCGATATCCAGATCGATCAGGCCATGGCGGGCGATCTGGTCCAGCATGTGTTCAAGAAAAGGCACGCCGATATCGAATCGGGCCTTGCCACTGCCATCGAGGTTGATCGAGCACTTGACCTGGGTTTCCAGGGTATTGCGCTCGACGGAAGCCTTACGTTCGACCATCACCAGCTCCGCAAAATCATTGGGCGAAAAGGGCTCCATTATAGGCCCAGAATGCGCCGGCTTGAAACGCGGATGACATATGGCAAGGCTAGTAATTGCGGGGGTGGGACGGGTCTACAGGTCTATACAACCGAGCCCCGGGGCTGCGTTGCAGCCCTTTCGCGGCACAAGGCCGCTCCTACAATGGCACCGCGCACCTCTGTAGGAGCGGCCTTGTGCCGCGAAAGGGGCGCAAGGCGCCCCCGACGATCTCAATCAGTGAAACAGTACCGCCGTCTTCTGCAAGGTGATCCAAACCCCCCAGCCCAGCGGAATCACCACCACCGCCCAGGCCAGCAGCACCAATGGCAGACTGCCCGGCGCCGCATGCCACTCCAGCGAGCGTGCCGAATCGACACCTTTGTCATGGCTCAGCGCCCGCTCGGCAGCCAGTTCGGCATCGGTCATGAAGTACTTGTCCGCCACCGGCCGCACCAGCATGTTGCAGATGAAGCCCAGCACCAGCAGGCCGGCGAGGATGTACAGGGTCATGTCGTAGGCCGCGGCCCGCTCCACCCCCGCCGCCAGCTGCGCCTCGCGCAGGTAGGTGATCAGTACAGGACCGAGCACGCCGGCCGCCGCCCAGGCAGTCAGCAGGCGACCATGGATGGCGCCGACCATCTGCGTGCCGAACAGGTCGGCCAGGTACGCCGGCACGGTGGCGAAGCCGCCGCCGTACATCGACAGGATGATGCAGAACGCCGCCACGAACAGCGCCACGTTGCCGATGTGCCCCATGTTCGGCACCAGGCTGTAGAGGCCCACGCCCAGGGCGAAGAAGGCGAAGTAGGTGTTCTTGCGGCCGATGTAGTCGGAGAACGACGCCCAGAAGAAGCGTCCGCCGATGTTGAACAGGCTCAAAAGGCCGGTGAAGCCGGCGGCAATGGCGGCAATCTGCGCCAGCTGCGCGGCGTTCAGCTCGCTGAAGGTCAACTCGTTGCCCAGCAGCTTGCCGGCGAACACTTCCTGCAGCAGCGGCGAGGCCATGCCGAGAATGCCGATACCGGCCGACACGTTCAGGCACAGCACCAACCACACCAAGGCAAATTGCGGGGTCTTCCAGGCCACGCTGACGTGCACGTGACGGTCGGTGACCATGGCGTTGGCCTTCTTCGCCGGCGGCGTCCAGCCCTCAGGCTTCCAGCCGGTCGGCGGCACGCGGTAGGCCAGGGCGCCAGCGGTCATGAACACGAAGTAGATCGCGGCCATGGCGACGAAGCTCTGCCATACGCCCACTTCGGTCGGGCTGGAGAAATGGCCCATCAGCGCGGTGGCCAGCGGCGCGCCCACCATGGCACCCCCGCCAAAGCCCATGATCGCCATGCCGGTGGCCATGCCGCGCTTGTCCGGGAACCACTTGATCAGCGTCGACACCGGCGAGATGTAGCCCAGCCCCAGGCCGATCCCGCCGATCACCCCCGAGCCCAGCCACATCAGCCACAGCTGGTGGGTCTTCACGCCGATCGCCGAGATCAGCAGGCCGCCGCACCAGCACAGTGCCGATACCAGGCCGGCCTTGCGCGGGCCGGCGTGTTCCAGCCAGCCGCCGAGCACTGCGGCCGAGCAGCCGAGGAACACGAAGAACAGGGTGTAGATCCAGCTGAGCATGGAAATCGGCCAGTCGCACTCGGCGCTGAACAGACGGGCGATGAAGCCCATGTCAGCGGCGCATGCCACTGGCGCGCTGACACCCAGGGCCTGGGACAGCGGCAACCAGAACACCGAGAAGCCATAGGCCATGCCAATGCACAGGTGGATCGCCAGGGCCGCCGGCGGCACCAGCCAGCGGTTGAAGCCCGGGCGGGCGATGATGCGCTCCTTCGACAGGAAGCCCGGCGCGCTTGCCGCCGCCCCCGCCGTGATACTGCTGTTCATGGATTGTTCCTTTTGTAGGTGGGCTGTGCGCGTGGACGGCTCTGCTTTGGCTGCACGCAAGGCAGCCCGGCCGCTTGGGCTGGCACCCCGCGACAATGGGTCGCGGGGGCTCCACGGGCGGGCGCAAGATTACCAGCAGGGGGTGACATGAAAGCAATCTGATATCGTGTTTTTTTCGCTAGCTGAATCGGTATTTCGTGTATTCAGGTGAGGTTGTGTCGCCTGTTCGGGCCTCATCGCGGGGCAAGCCCGCTCCCACGCAAGTCCATGCCGCTCTCGGTCATGCGTGGGAGCGGGCTTGCCCCGCGATAAGGCCCGAGCAGGCAATAAATGAACTGTCGCCATTGCCACTGTCGAAATGTCGGATACGCAGAGCCAAGTGCCACGGCGCTATACTCGCCGCTGAATTTCTAAATCGGACTACAAGGACTCGCCCATGAAAGCGTTCGGCAAAATCCTGGGGCTGGGGCTTCTCGGGTTGTTGCTGATCATCGTGGCGCTGGGCTTCGCCCTGAGCCACCTCTTCGATCCCAACGACTACAAAGACGAAATCCGCAAGCTGGCCCGCGACAAGGCCCATGTGGAGCTGACCCTTAACGGCGACATCGGCTGGAGCCTGTTCCCCTGGCTGGGCCTGGAGCTGCACGAGGCGAGCATCGCCACGCTGAACAACCCCAAGGTGCCGTTCGCCGACCTGCAGATGCTCGGCCTGTCGGTGCGCGTGCTGCCGCTGCTGCGCCGCGAAGTGCAGATGAGCGATGTGCGGGTCGAAGGCCTCAACCTGACCCTGACCCGCGACGCCAATGGTCACGGCAACTGGGAAGACATCGGCAAGCCACTGCCGCAGCCGACCGTCGCCGGCGCACCTGCCAGCACGCCCGCCGAGGCGTCGGACACCGTACCCGCCAAACCAGAGGCCAGCGAACGTTCGGTCAAGCTTGATATCGACAGCCTGACCGTCAACAACGCCCGCGTGCTCTACACCGACGAGAAGGCCGGGCAGACCTACGGCGCCGAAAGCATCCAGCTGAGCACCGGCCCCGTGCACGAAGGCGCGAACATCGCGCTAAAGGCCAGCGCCTTCCTCAGTGCCAGCCAGCCGAACATCAAGGCGCGCACCGAGCTGACCGGCGAGCTGCGCTTCGACCGCAAGCTCAAGCGCTACAACCTGGAAGACATGCGCCTGTCCGGCGAGACCTCGGGCGAGCCGCTGGCCGGCAAGACCCTGACCTTCGTCGCCCAAGGGCAGGTGCTGGTCGACCTGGCGGCCAATGTCGCGTCCTGGAGCGGCCTGAAGGTCTCGGCCAACCAGCTGCGCGCCCTGGGCGAGCTGAACGTGCGTGATCTGGACAAGGCCCCGCAGGTCAGCGGCGGCCTGTCCATCGCCCAGTTCGACCTGCGCACCTTCCTCGACGGCATCGGCCACCCGCTGCCGGCCACCGCCGACCCGGCGGCGTTCAAGAAACTGGAGCTGGTCACCCGCCTGCAGGGCACGCAGAGCAGCCTGGCCCTGGAAGACCTGGCAGTGAAGCTGGACGACAGCACCTTCACCGGCCGTGTCGCCGTGGACGATTTCGCCAAGCAAGCGTTGCGTGTGCGCCTCAAAGCCGACACGTTCAACGCCGATCGCTACCTGCCGGCCAAAAGCGAAGAGGCCAAGGGCGCCACGGCGGCACGCCAGGCCGAGGTCAAGCAGCAGGAGGCCACCGCCGTCGCTGGCGCGGGCACCACACCGCTGCCCGACGCACCGACCCAGGTGGCCTGGAGCAACGACAAGCTGTTGCCGGTCGACCGCCTGCGCGCCCTGGACCTGCAGGCCGACCTGTCGTTCGGCGCGCTGACCCTGGACAAACTGCCGATCAGCGACGCACAGCTGACCGCCAGCGGCCAGGCCGGCCTGGTCACCCTGCAGACCCTGCGCGGCGGCCTGTACAACGGCACCTTCGAGGCCAAGGGCACTGTCGATGTGCGCCCCGCCGTGCCGCAGATCGGCGTGAACACCAAGATCAATCGCGTGCCGGTGGAGCACTTCATCAAGCGCGAAAGCCCGGACCAGGCGCCGCCGGTCAAGGGCCTGCTGACCCTGAACAGCGACCTCACCGCCACCGGCAACAGCCAGAAAGCCCTGGTCGATACGCTCAACGGCAACGCCAGCTTCACCATCAACGACGGCGTGCTGGTCAACGCCAACCTGGAACAGCAGCTGTGCCAGGCCATCGCCACCCTCAACCGCAAGCAGCTCAGCGGCGAACAGCGGGGCAAGGACACACCGTTCCAGGAACTGCGCGGCAGCCTGGTGGTGCGTAACGGCGTGGCCAGCAACCCGGACCTCAAGGCGCGCATCCCGGGCCTGACCGTCAACGGCCATGGCGACCTCGACCTGCGCGTGCTGGGCATGGACTACAACGTCGGCGTGATCGTCGAGGGCGACCAGCGCGCCATGCCCGACCCGGCTTGCCAGGTCAACGAGCGCTTCACCGGCGTCGAAGTGCCGCTGCGCTGCCGCGGCCCACTGGAGCTGGGCGCCAAGGCCTGTCGCCTGGACCAGGACGGCCTGGGCAAGGTCGCCGCGAAGCTGGCCGGCAACCGCCTGAAGGACAAGATCGATGAAAAACTCGAAGAGAAACTCGGAGACAAAGTGAGCCCGGAACTCAAAGATGCGCTCAAGGGGCTGTTCAAACGATGAGCCCCCAGCAGTTCTCCAGCGCCGTGCTGGACTGGTACGACCAGCACGGCCGCCACGACCTGCCCTGGCAACAGGGCATCACCCCGTATCGGGTGTGGGTCTCCGAAATCATGCTGCAGCAGACGCAAGTCAGCACCGTGCTCAACTACTTCGACCGTTTCATGCAGGCCCTGCCGACCGTGCAGGCCCTGGCCGAGGCGCCGGAGGACGAGGTGCTGCACCTGTGGACGGGCCTGGGCTACTACACCCGCGCCCGTAACCTGCAAAAAGCCGCGAAAATCGTCGTCGAGCAGCATGGCGGCGAGTTCCCGCGCAGCGTCGAGCAACTCACCGAATTGCCCGGCATCGGGCGCTCCACGGCAGGCGCCATCGCCAGTATCAGCATGGGCATCCGCGCGCCGATCCTCGACGGCAACGTCAAGCGCGTGCTGGCCCGCTTTACCGCGCAGGCAGGCTACCCCGGCGAGCCGAAAGTAGCCAACCAGCTATGGGCCACCGCCGAGCGCTTCACACCGATGACCCGGGTCAACCACTTCACCCAGGCGATGATGGACATGGGCGCCACGCTGTGCACCCGCAGCAAGCCCAGTTGCCTGATCTGCCCGTTGCAGCGCGGCTGCGAAGCCCACCTGCACGGCGAGGAGACCCGCTATCCCGAGCCCAAGCCGCGCAAGGCCCTGCCCCAGCGCAAGACCCTGATGCCGCTGCTGACCAACCACGAAGGCGCGATCCTGCTCTATCGCCGGCCCTCCACCGGCCTGTGGGGCGGCCTGTGGAGCCTGCCGGAGCTGGACAGCCTGGAACAGCTCGACGACCTCGCCTACCAGCACGGCCTGCGCCTGAGCGGCAGCCAGGCCCTGGACGGTCTGACCCACACCTTCAGCCATTTCCAGCTGGCCATCGAACCCTGGCTGGTGCGTGTCGAGCCCGTCGGCTCGCACGTGGCCGAGCCCGACTGGCTCTGGTATAACCTCGCCACCCCGCCGCGCCTGGGCCTCGCCGCCCCGGTCAAGAAGCTGCTGCAACGCGCGGCCGACGAATTGATTGCAGGAGAGAAGCCATGACCCGCACCGTGAAGTGCCGCAAGTACAACGAAGAACTCCCCGGCCTGGACCGCCCGCCCTATCCGGGCGCCAAGGGCCAGGACATCTTCGAGCACATCTCGCAGAAAGCCTGGAAGGAGTGGCAGGACCACCAGACCATGCTGATCAACGAGAAGCGCCTGAACATGATGAATGCCGAGGACCGCAAATTCATCCAGGCCGAGATGGACAAGTTCTTCGCCGGTGAGGATTACGCCCAGGCCGAAGGCTACGTTCCGCCCTCGAATTGACCCACGAATCGTAAGCGACGGAATTAATTTAAATTTTTTTGAAAAAGTCGTTGACGGCCTCTGAGAAAATCTATTTAATTCACCCCGTCGCCCAGATAGCTCAGTCGGTAGAGCAGAGGATTGAAAATCCTCGTGTCGGCGGTTCGACTCCGTCTCTGGGCACCACCTTCAAGCTTCTGGTGGTTGCAAAGTTACCCGAAGCGACACAAAAAACCCGCCTAGTGCGGGTTTTTTGTTGTCTTCAGTTTTACCCCAGGAATCCTTCGCCCCTGGTTGATCGATATCAAAATGCCTCCCTTCGCGCCTGCATAGGATGGAAGGTGGACATTCGACCGACCCCCGCAAGGACCTCCATGAGCGAAGAATCCGCCACCCTCCTCCTGCCAGCGCCCGCCGAGGCCGACAGCAGCCCCAAGCCAGCCCCTCGCCCTCGTCGCCCACGCCAGCGCAAGCCGGCCAGCAGCACCGCCGCGCAAGAGACCATCACCCAGGTCAGCCAGCAGCCCGCCGCCCTGGAAGTGGCCAATGCCCGCAAAGGCAGCAACGAAGACAGCACCTCGGCCCGCCTGCCGGCCAACTACCCCTACCGCACGCGCATGCGACGCCAGGACTACGAGAAGGCCAAGCATGACCTGCAGATCGAGCTGCTCAAGGTGCAGAACTGGGTGAAGGAAACCGGCCAGCGCATCGTCGTGCTGTTCGAGGGCCGTGACGCCGCCGGCAAGGGCGGCACCATCAAGCGCTTCATGGAGCACCTGAACCCGCGCGGCGCGCGCATCGTCGCGCTGGAGAAGCCCTCCGAGCAGGAGAAGGGGCAGTGGTACTTCCAGCGCTATGTCCAGCACCTGCCCACAGCCGGTGAAATGGTGTTCTTCGACCGCTCCTGGTACAACCGCGCCGGGGTCGAGAAGGTCATGGACTTCTGCTCGCCCCTGCAATACCTGGAGTTCATGCGCCAGGCGCCGGAGCTGGAGCGCATGCTGTGCAACAGCGGCATCCTGCTGTTCAAGTTCTGGTTCTCGGTGAACCGCGAAGAGCAGTTGCGCCGTTTCATCTCGCGCCGTGACGATCCGCTCAAGCACTGGAAGCTGTCGCCCATCGACATCAAGTCGCTGGACAAGTGGGAGGACTACACCGCGGCCAAGGAGGCGATGTTCTTCCATACTGACACCGCCGATGCGCCATGGACGGTGATCAAGTCGGACGACAAGAAGCGGGCGCGGATCAACTGCATTCGCCACTTCCTGCATTCGCTGGATTATCCGGGCAAGGACCACAGCGTGGCGCATGCGCCGGATCCGCTGCTGGTCGGGCGGGCTTCGCGGGGGTTCGAGGAGGATGAGCCGGCAGTGCTGGCAGGCTGAATCGCTGGGGCTGCTGCGCAGCCCTTTCGCGGCGCAAGGCCGCTCCTACAAATCATACGCGCCCCCTGTAGGAGCGGCCTTGTGCCGCGAAAGGGGCGCAAAGCGCCCCCTGCATTCAAACGTCTATATCCACCTCGCCCAAGTGCCCACCATACGGTCCGAAACTGCGCTCGACCATCCGCCGCCGCCCCTGGTCATCGACGATCAGCACCGTGCTCGCCCGCGTCCCATAGTTCTGGCTGGCGATGAACACGCTCGACAGCAGCCTTTCGGTGGCCAGCCCCACGCCGGTCTCCGGCAACTCGCCGTCCGGCGCGGGCTGCGCGTCGCCCAGCAGGGCCAATAGCCGTTGCGGATCGGCGGCCTCGAGCAACCCCTCAAGCCCACTGCGCGCCTTGACCAGCTTCGGCCACGGCGTATCCAGCCCGGCATTCGACAGCCCGTAGACACCAGGCTCCAGCAAGCGCGGCGCGGCCTCGCGGGCATGCAGATAGCCCAGCCGCCCGCCATCGCCCACCAACAGGTTGAACCCCGAGTACTGCTCGCTGCGGCTGGCCACCTGGTCCAGGTAGGCCTCGACCCCCAGTTCGCCCTGCAGGTACGCCGCCACCAGCTCGCCCCGTGAGCGCGGCCCCAGTGGCTGGCGCGGGTCGCGGATGTTGGTCAGCGCGGCGAAGCGCCCGTTCGGCCCCACGCCAAGCCAGGTTCCGCCAGCCTCCAGGTCTCGTCCGGCATGCACGCCTGGGGCATCCTCCCAGGCAGCCAGGGCCTGGGTTGGCCGGGCATAGAACTCGTCGCGGTTGGCTGCGACGATCAGCGGCCGGGCCGTCCCCGGCCGCCAGGCGAATACGATCAGGCACATAGGTTGTCCCCTGTGTTTTCGGCCACTCTACCCGCGCCGCCGACCGCTATCCATCATCTGACACAGAGTTCACTAGAGCGCCGGGCTTGGCTTCCGTTACCATGCCGGATTGTTTTCCACTGGGGCCACGAATGGAATTCGCTCTCTATCTGCTGTTGGGCGCCTGCGCCGGGGTGCTGGCCGGGCTGTTCGGCGTCGGTGGCGGCATCATCATCGTGCCGGTGCTGGTGTTCAGCTTCACCCTGCAGGGCTTTGACCCTTCGGTGCTGACCCACCTGGCGGTCGGCACGTCGCTGGCGACCATCGTCTTCACCTCGATCAATGCCGTGCGCGAGCACCAGCGCAAGGGCGCGGTGCAATGGCCGATCTTCGCCTGGATGACCGTGGGCATCCTGCTCGGCGCGCTGGTCGGGGCCAAGACCGCCTCGCTGATCCAGGGTCCGATGCTGCAGAAGATCATCGGCGTGTTCGCCCTGGTGATCGCCGCGCAGATGGCCCTGGACCTCAAGCCCAAGGCCAGCCGCGGCATACCCGGAAAGCCTGGGTTGACCGCCGCCGGCGGGGTGATCGGCTGGGCCTCGGCGATCTTCGGCATCGGTGGCGGTTCGCTGACCGTGCCGTTCCTCACCTGGCGCAGCCTGCCCATGCAGCAGGCGGTGGCCACCTCGTCGGCCTGCGGCCTGCCGATCGCCCTGGCCAGTGCCCTGGGCTTCATCTGGCTGGGCTGGCACGAGGAACACCTGCCGGCCCACAGCCTGGGCTACGTCTACCTTCCGGCGCTGGTCGGCATCGCGGCCACCAGCATGTTCTTCGCCCGCTACGGCGCGCGTCTGGCGCACAAGCTGTCGCCGCGTGTGCTCAAGCGCCTGTTCGCCGCGCTGCTGTTCTGCGTCGGACTCAGCTTCCTTATCTGAACCTAGAGGAAAGACAATGCTGCCTTACCCGCAGATCGACCCGGTGGCCGTGGCCCTCGGTCCACTGAAAATCCACTGGTACGGCCTGATGTACCTGATCGGCATCGGCGGCGCCTGGCTGCTGGCCTCGCGCCGGTTGAACCGCTTCGACCCGACCTGGAGCCGCGAGAAACTCTCCGACCTGGTGTTCTGGCTGTCGATGGGGGTGATCGTCGGCGGGCGCCTGGGCTACGTGCTGTTCTACGATCTGCACCAGTACCTGGCCAACCCGACCTTGATCTTCGAAGTGTGGAAAGGCGGCATGTCGTTCCACGGCGGTTTCATCGGCGTGATGCTGGCCGCGCTGTGGTTCGGCAAGCGCAACAACAAGTCGTTCTTCGAGCTGATGGACTTCGTCGCGCCGCTGGTGCCGATCGGCCTGGGCGCCGGGCGTATCGGCAACTTCATCAACGCCGAACTGTGGGGCAAGGCCACCGACGTGCCGTGGGCAATGGTGTTCCCGCCGTTCAGCGACCCGGCCCAGCTGCCGCGTCACCCGTCGCAGCTGTATCAGTTCGCCCTCGAAGGTGTGGCATTATTTGTCATCCTTTGGCTGTACTCGCGCAAGCCGCGCCCGACCATGGCCGTTTCCGGCATGTTCGCGCTGTTCTACGGCATCTTCCGCTTCATCGTGGAGTTCGTGCGGGTACCCGACGCCCAGCTGGGCTACATCGCCTTCGGCTGGTTGACCATGGGTCAGTTGCTCTGCGTGCCGATGGTCGTCGGCGGCATCTTCCTGATCTGGTGGGCCTACAACCGTAAACCGTCGGCCAAGGCCACCGTCTGATTTCCACGGCAGGGGTGATTCCCTGCCGTTTTTGCTACAGGTAAGCCATGAAACAGTATCTAGATCTGGTCCGTGACGTCATCGACAACGGCACGCTGCAGGAAAACCGCACCGGCATCCGCACCATCAGCCTGCCGGGCGCCATGCTCAAGTTCGACCTGCAGAAAGGCTTCCCGGCCATCACCACGCGCAAGCTGGCGTTCAAGTCGGCGATCGGTGAGATGGTGGGCTTTTTGCGCGGCGTGAAGAACGCCGGCGAGTTCCGCGAGCTGGGCTGCAAGGTCTGGGACCAGAACGCCAACGAGAACGCCCAGTGGCTGGCCAACCCGTTCCGCCAGGGCCATGACGACCTCGGCGAGATCTACGGCGTGCAGTGGCGCCAGTGGCCGGGCTACAAGCGCATCCCGCTGAGCAACCCGGCAGCCATCGAGATGGCCGAGCAGGCAGGTTTTCGCCGCATCGCCCAGGACGAAGAGGACGGCCAGGCGTTCGTCATCCTGTACAAGGCCATCGACCAGGTGCGCCAGTGCCTGGACACCATCGCCAACGACCCGGGCAGCCGCCGCATCCTGTTCCACGGCTGGAACTGCGCCCAACTGGATGAAATGGCCCTGCCGCCGTGCCACCTGCTGTACCAGTTCCACCCGAATGTCGAGACCAAGGAAATTTCCCTGACCCTCTACATCCGCTCCAACGACCTGGGCCTGGGCACGCCGTTCAACCTCACCGAAGGCGCGGCGCTGCTGTCGCTGTTCGGCCGCCTGACCGGCTACACCCCGCGCTGGTTCACCTACTTCATCGGCGACGCCCATGTGTACGAGAACCACCTGGACATGCTGGGCGAGCAGATGAAACGCGAACCGCTGGCCGCGCCGAAGCTGGTGATCAGCGACCGCGTGCCGGCATTTGCCGAAACCGGCAGGTACGAGCCGGAGTGGCTGGAGAAGATCGAGCCGAGCGACTTCTGGCTGGAAGGCTACGAGCACCATGCGCCGATGACGGCGCCGATGGCGGTCTGACAGATCTTCATCGTCTGAGCTGACGCAATCGCGGGGCAAGCCCGCTCCCACGCAGGTTATACACAGCCGGCGTGGGAGCGGGCTTGCCCCGCGATGCTTTTGGCATCAATGCCCGTGACTGCGCCCCACATGGGAATGCTCGGTCTCCGGCACCGTCACCGCCCCATTGGTTTCCAGCTGCTGCAGAATTGCGCACTCCGCCCCCTGCGCATTGCACTGCTGCCTCAATTCCACCAGCTGCGCCTGCAGCGCCACCAGCCCGTCGATCCTCGCCTGCACATGCTCGATGTGCGCGTCGATCAGCGCATTGACGCTGCCGCATGAGCCGTCGGGGCTGTCGCGCAGGCCCAACAGGCTGCGGATTTCATCGAGAGTCATGTCCAGGGTGCGGCAGTTGCGGATGAAGGTCAGCCGTTCGACATGGGCCTGGGTGTAGAGCCGATAGTTGCCGTCGCTGCGGGCAGGCTCGGGCAGTAGTTGCTCACGTTCGTAGTAGCGGATGGTCTCCACGGCGCAGTCGGTGGCCTTGGCCAGTTCTCCGATCTTCATGGCAAATCTCCAGCAGAGGGCTTGACCCTATAGTGGCTACAGGGTGTTCACTTGGCAACAACCCACTCTGCGGATAACTGCAGAGGCCAGTGCTCAGTTAAGGATGATTCCATGAACCAGCCTGTCAGCCCCGACCACAAGCATGACCACGCGCATGGCCACGAGCCCCACGCCCACAGTTGCTGCTCCAGCAAGGCTGCCCCGGCCCTGGTGCAACTGACCGAAAAGGCCAGCGCCCAGGCGCAGCTCAGCCGCTTTCGCATCGAGGCCATGGACTGCCCTACCGAACAGACGCTGATCCAGGACAAGCTGGGCAAGCTGGCCGGCATCGAGCAACTGGAGTTCAACCTGATCAACCGCGTGCTCGGCGTGCGCCACACGCTGGCCGGCACCGCCGAGATCGAGCGGGCCATCGACAGCCTGGGCATGAAGGCCGAGCCGCTGGCCGCCGAGGACGACGGCAGCGCCGTTGCGCCGCAGGCAGCCAAGACCCGCTGGTGGCCGCTGGCCTTGTCGGGTATCGCGGCGATCGCCGCAGAAATCGTGCACTTCTCCGGCAAGGCGCCGGAGTGGGTGGTTGCCGCCCTGGCATTGGCGGCGATCCTCGGCTGCGGCCTGGGCACCTACAAGAAGGGCTGGATCGCCCTGAAGAACCGCAACCTCAACATCAATGCCCTGATGAGCATCGCCGTGACCGGCGCCGTGCTGATCGGCCAGTGGCCGGAAGCGGCCATGGTCATGGTGCTGTTCACCATCGCCGAGCTGATCGAGGCGCGTTCGCTGGATCGTGCGCGCAATGCCATCGGCGGCTTGATGCAACTGGCGCCGGACCTGGCCACCGTGCAACAGGCTGACGGCCAGTGGCGCGAGCTCGACGTGCGCGAGGTGCCGATCGGTGCCCTGGTGCGGGTACGGCCGGGCGAGCGTATCGGCCTGGATGGCGAGGTGGTCAGTGGCCAGTCCAGCGTCGACCAGGCGCCGATCACCGGCGAGAGCCTGCCGGTCGAGAAGGCCGTGGGCGACAAGCTGTTCGCCGGCACCATCAACCAGGCCGGCGCGTTGGAGTACCGTGTCACCGCCGCCGCCGGCCAGTCGACCCTGGCGCGGATCATCAAGGCCGTCGAGGAGGCCCAGGGCGCCCGTGCGCCGACCCAGCGCTTCGTCGACCAGTTCTCGCGCATCTACACCCCGGTGGTGTTCGCCGTGGCCCTGGCCGTGGCGGTGATCCCACCGCTGTTCATGGCCGGCGCCTGGTTCGACTGGATCTACCGCGCCCTGGTGCTGCTGGTGGTGGCCTGCCCGTGCGCGCTGGTGATCTCGACCCCGGTGACCATCGTCAGCGGCCTGGCCGCGGCGGCGCGCAAAGGCATCCTGATCAAGGGTGGCGTGTACCTCGAAGGCGGGCGCAAGCTGGACTTCATCGCCCTGGACAAGACCGGCACCATCACCCACGGCAAGCCGGTGCAGACCGACAGCAAGGTCCTCGACCCGCTGTTCGAAGGTCGGGCCCAGGCCCTGGCCGCCAGCCTGGCTGCCCGCTCCGACCATCCGGTGTCCGGTGCCATCGCCCTGTTCGCCAAGGACCAGGGCCTGGCCTTGAGCGAGGTCAGCGAGTTCGCCGCCCTGGCCGGTCGCGGTGTGCGCGGTGATATCGAGGGCCAGACCTACCACCTGGGCAACCATCGTCTGGTGGAGGAGCTCGGCCTGTGCTCCCCGCAGCTCGAGGCGCAACTGGATGTGCTGGAGCGCCAGGGCAAGACCGTGGTGCTGTTGCTCGACCGCTCCGGCCCGCTGGCGCTGTTCGCCGTGGCCGATACGGTCAAGGACAGCAGCCGCCAGGCCATCGCCGAACTGCACGCGCTGGGCATCAAGACTGTCATGCTGACCGGCGACAATCCCCACACCGCCCAGGCCATCGCCGCCCAGGTGGGGATCGATCGCGCCGAGGGCAACCTGCTGCCGGCGGACAAGCTGGCCAGCATCGAGCGCCTGTACGGCGAGGGCCACCGGGTCGGCATGGTCGGAGACGGCATCAACGACGCACCGGCCCTGGCCCGTGCCGAAATCGGCTTCGCCATGGCCGCCGCCGGCACCGACACCGCCATCGAGACCGCCGACGTGGCACTGATGGATGACGACTTGCGCAAAATCCCGGCGTTCGTCAGGCTGTCGCGCCAAAGCGCGGCGATCCTCACCCAGAACATCGTCCTGGCCCTGGGGATCAAGGCGATCTTCCTGGCGATCACCTTTGCCGGCATGGCCACCATGTGGATGGCGGTGTTCGCCGACATGGGCGTAAGCCTGCTGGTGGTGTTCAACGGCTTGCGCCTGCTGCGCAAATAGGCGCCCGCAGCGCAGAACAGAGGTTATCCACAATGCTGAGCGCCGAGCTCAAAGCCTTCTACATGGTGGCCCGCCTGGGCAGCATCACCCTGGCGGCGAAGAAGCTCGGGCTCAGCCAGCCGACGGTGACCACGCAGATCCGCAATCTCGAGGGCCAGTACAACGTCGAGCTGTTCTACCGCGGAGGCCGGCGCCTGGTGCTGAGCGAGGAAGGCGTGCGCCTGCTGCCGATGGTCAAGGCACTGCTGCAGCAGGAGGCCGACATCGAATTCGAGCTGCGCAACAGCGGCCAGGCCCAGGGCAGCCTGCGCATTGCCGCCACGGCGCCCTACTACATCCTCGACCTGGTGAAGATCTTCCGCGAGCGCCTGCCCCAGGTGGAGGTGGCGGTGGAGATCGGCAACTCGCAGCAGGTGCTGGAGATGCTCGAGGATTACCGGGTGGATATCGCCGCGTCCTCGCAACTGCTCGACGATGCACGCCTGGTGCGCCGGGTGCTGGGCACCGACCCGCTGGTGGTGGCGGTGCACCGCAATCATCCGCTGGCCCAGCGTCAGGCGGTGTCCATCGACGTGGTGGCCGGGCATTGCCTGCTGATGCGCGAGCAGGGCTCGACCACGCGCAAGCTGACCGAGCAGATGATGCAGGAGGCCAACGTGAAGGCTGGAGCGCAACTAGAGATCGGCAGCCGCGAATCAATACGCGAGGCGGTGCTGCGCAACATCGGCATCAGCATCATTGCCCGCCACGAGGTGCCGCATAACCCGGAGCTACGGGTGCTGGTGCTGGAGGATGCGCCGGTGATGCACGAGTACCTGTATTGCCTGAAGGAGCGGCGCCAGGCGCGGTTGCCGGCGGCTTTTCTGGGCGTGGCGCAGGAAGTGGTTGGCTCGCAGTTCTGAAACGGCCTGCAATGACCTCATCGCCGGCAAGCTGGCCTGCCGGCGATGGCGCAGTGGGTTATTTCACGTTGACGGTGATCTTCTGCGACTCGACGCTCGGCTTGAACGGCACGTGGTACTTGTCACCCAGCACCAGTTGCAGGGTGTGCTTGCCCGGCGTGAGAGTGATGCTCGCCTCGGTCTGCGCCTTGCCGAAGTGCAGCACTTGCGGACCTGCCGGCAACGGCGCGTTGTTCTCCGGCATCAGGCTGGTGGGCAGCGGCTGGTCGGCCAGGGGGGCCTTGTCCACGTCCACCAGCAGGTGGTGATGGCCGGAGTGCGGGGTCTGGTCACCCGCAGGCTTGAGGTCCATGCCTTCGATGCCGAACTTGACGGTGAAGGTCTTGTCGACCGTGGCCCCGTCGGCGGGGGAAACGATGAAGACCTTGGCGCCTTCCGGTGGCTGCTCGCTCTTCAGGGCATCCGCGGCACTGGCGAACACCGACGCCCCCATCAGCAGACCGGCGACGGCAGCACGCGAAAATAGGCTTTTCATTCACTTCTCCTGTGATTCACTTCAATTGACCGCTATCACTTAAACGAGGTGTGGCGGTACTTCACCATAGTCCAACGCGACCGGCAGAGGTTCAAAAACAGGGACAGAAATATTTCAGGGCAGAAGAAAACCTTGCCGCGACCTGGAGGTCATAGCCTGCATTCGACCGGGGCAGACGAGAAAGCCACGGCGAACGCACTTCATCTGCCGAACAAGAAAGGGGCACCCATGCGTTTGACCATTGGCATTCTGCTGGCGGTACTGTTCAGCCCACTGGCCCAGGCCGAACTGATCGACGAAATCAATGACCGTGGCGAACTGCGCATCGCCGTGCTTGGCGACGCGCCACCCTATGCGTTCAAGGAGAACGAACACCTGACCGGCTTCGAGATCGAGTTGGGCCAGGCCCTGGCCAAGGAGCTGGATGTGCGGGCCGAGTTCGTCGAGATCGCCGCCGAAGAGGTGCTTCCTGGGGTGGAGAGCGGCAAGTTCGACATGACCTTCAACCAGCAAGACGCCAAACTGAGCGATAAGCTCGACGCCATTCGTACCCCGGCCAACCAGAAACTGGTGATCCCGTACCAGAAGGGCAACCCAGCCTTCGAGACGGCGGTGACCAATGCCCTGCAGCGGATCAAAGACGATGGCCGGTTGGCTGAGCTGGAAAGCAAATGGCTTACGGCTGCGCGCGAGACTAGCGCCGAACAATAGTAATGCTAACAATGCAGGTCTGTACCGACCTGTAGGAGCGGCCTTGCCGAGGCGTCGGACCGGCCGGAAAGGGCTGCGTAGCAGCCCCAGGATTGCAGTGTTGACGCAGAGATAGCCGGGGCCGCTTTGCGGCCCTTTCGCGGCACGAGGCCGCTCCTACAGGTGGGGACCAAGCAACGCTCGCTGCGCGTCTTCCAGCTCCAGCTCGCTGAACACCTGCACCCCTTCTCTACGCAGCAAGGCCGTGGTCACCCCTTCCCCCGCCACCTTTACACCGCTGAAGCTGCCGTCATAGGTCTGCAGGTTGCCACACGACGGGCTGCCGGACTTGAGCACCGCCACACGGATGCCATGCCGGCGCACCAGCTCCAGCGCCAGTCGGGCCCCGGCCAGAAACGCCTCGCTGACATCGTCGCCGGTCACCGTCAGCACCTGTGCCTGCCCATCCAGTACCTGGCCGCCCTGCCCGCCCGGAATCTCCGCAGGCGGTCGCGGCGTCGGCAAGCCACCGGCCACCTCCGGGCACAGCGGCACCACCCGGCCTTCGGCCTGCCAGCGCTGCAAGATGTCGGGATGGCCGCTGGCACGCCCGTCATAACGCACCGGCTGGCCCAGCAGGCAGGCGCTGACCAGCACCTTCGGCCGCTCAGAACGGGTCATTGCCACGGCGCCGGAACCAGCCGGTCAACGACAGGCGCTCACGCCCTGCCGGGAGCACTTCATGCGGGACTTCACCCGACAGGAACACCACCAGGCTGCCCGCCACCGGCTGCACGTCGTGTTCGACACCGTCCTGCAGGAACATCCGCAGCTGCCCGCCATCCTCCGGTTGCCAGCCGTCATTGAGGTAGAGCACGGCCGACACCATGCGCCGGTCGTCGTCACGGAAGCGGTCGAGATGACGCTTGTAGAAAGCCCCCGGCGGATACAGGGCAAAATGGCACTCGAAGTCCTCCAGCCCCAGGAACAAGCCCTGGTTGATGGCCTGGCGCAGGCTGTCCATCGCGCCCAGGTAGCGGTCGCAGACCGCCGACTCGCCGGGATCGAGCCACTGGATCTGGTCGCCACGGATCGCCTCGCGGATCTCCTGCGCGGCACCGCGACCAATGCTGGCAGGGTTGAGCTCGCCTTCGGCGTGACGGCGACGGCATTCGGCCGCCAGCGCGCGCGACAGCTCGTCGGGCAGGAAGAGAGGTTGCTGCGACCAGCCACGGGTGGCCAGGTCGTCGACGATCGTCGACAGCAGCGGATGTTCGAAAGGAGTGTGCATGGCGCATCATAGCCATTCGGCAATCGCTCGCACAGCGCCACTTGGTCAGGAAGCGCCGCTGGCGACTCGACAAAGCCCCGCCACGCCTAGGACAATAGCGGCCTGCCGACAGGAGTCCTGAATGCGCCGTCTGTTTTCCCTGCTTCTGCTGATGATCTGCACCATGCCTGTCTGGGCAGACAGTCTCGATCAGCTGTACAAGGCCGCCGGCTGGCCCGACCAGCGCGCCCATTTCAACGATGCCGTGAGCGCCGCCCAGCAGCGCTACCGCAACAGCCTGCCGCCTGCCGTCTACCAGGCGCTGGTCAACAACAGCAACCAGCGCTTCCAGGCCCAGGCCATGGATCGCCGGGCCCAGGCGCAGCTGCGCGCCAACCTGGCGAATCCCTCGCCGGCCCTGGCGTTTTTCCAGTCGCCACTGGGGCGCAAGGTGGTAGCCGCCGAACTGCTGGCCACGCGCAAGGACCAGCTGGCGAAAAACGCTAAGGGCCTGCCGAAGGTCCAGGCCAGCGACAACCGCCTGCTGATCGTCGGCCACCTGGCCCAGGCCCTGCCGGCCCGCGAAGCCGGCGCCGAGGTCAGCCTGGCAATCGCCGGGGTGGCGGCCGACAGCCTGAGTTCGATGCTGCCCGGCCTGTTCGGCGGCGGCCAGGCGCAGAATCTGCTCGATGGCCAGCGCCAACGCCTGATGAACCAGGTCGGCGAAGACCTGAACAACACCCTGCTGTACGTCTATCGCGACCTGTCGGACGCCGAGCTGGAGCAATTTGCCACCTTCGCCGAATCCACCGACGGCCAGGCCTACTACAAGGCGGCGGTAGCGGCGGTACGCGCGGCTCTGGCCGTGGGCCAGAACGCCGCCGAGCTGAAGTGATCAACCCAGGCGCTGGCCGATGAAGTCGAAGTAGCGCTGGCGAATGCCGGGCAGCTCGTTGGCCAGGTGATGCCGCGCCTCGGGCAGCATGAGGATCTGCGGCTCGGCGAACTTGGCCTTGAGCACCTTGAGGTTGTAGGGCCAGTCCACCGTGCCGTCCGCCTCGCCCTGCACGATCAGGGGCTGGCGTGTGCTGCGCGGCGCAGCTTCGATACGCCGGACCCACTTCATCAGCGCCCCGACCCAGGCGGTCGGCAGGCGCCGTGGCTGCAGCGGATCGGCCTCGAGAAAGGGCAGGAAGGCCGGGTCATTGGTGTTTTCACTGAAACGCCGCTCGATGCCGTTGACGAAGTGGCGCAGCACCCGATAGCTCAGTTTCGACCAGTGCCAGGCACGCGGGCGCACCAGGGGCGCCAGCAAGATCACCTGGCCGTCGACCGGGCTGCGCTCGCCCTGATGCAACAGGTGATCAACCGCGATCGCCCCGCCGGTGCTCTGTCCACACAGATGCCAGGGTCGCGGCAGTTCCAGCAGATGGGCCTGCTCAAACAGCGCATCGAGCACCTGCTGGTAGATGCCGAAATCATCGATGCTGGCACGCTCGCCGCTGGACAGGCCATGGCCGGGCAGGTCGCAACCGATCACCGCGTAGCCCTGGCCCAATGCCCACGCGATCACATGCCGGTACAGGCCCATGTGATCGTAATAGCCGTGCAGCAGGAACAATGTCGCCACCGGTTGCTCCGGCAGCCAGAGCTGGCCGACCAGATCGAAGCCCGCCACCTGGAAGCCACCCAGCCAACTGCGCGCGGGCAGATCCAGGCCGTAGAAGCGCTGGTAGGCCTGGCCCTGGGCGGACAATGGCTGGCGATCGACGAGGGGCGACAGGCTGGTACGCAGCGGGTCGGGATTGAAGCTGGCGGGCATCGGTACATCCAGTGTGCAGCAAGTATTGATCTGCGATATTCAGCTCTGGGCTGCGTCATGGCAAGCTTGGCTCCTCCCTCCGACGAACAATGCGACCTCGTGGGAGCGGGCTTGCCCCGCGATGGCAGCGCCAGACTCACAGGCGCCATCGCGGGGCAAGCCCGCTCCCACGCAAATCGCGCCAAGGCCCCCATGGCGAAGCGACTTCTCACACTCCTTGTACTGCTACTCTGCGCCACCGTCCTCTGGTGGGCCTACGACAGCTTCCAGTCCCGCTACCTGCGCACCTTCGACAACCAGACCACCTTCTTCGACGGCAGCCAACTGCGCCTGCCCCCCGAGCTGGCAGGCCCGAGCCCGATCCGCGTGGTGCACTTCTGGGACCCGGCCTGCCCCTGCAACGTCGGCAACCAGCAGCATCTGGGCGAACTGGTCGAGCACTTCGCGCCGCAGGGCGTCAGCTTTCATGTCGTGCAGCGCCCGGGCAGCCACGGCCAGTTGCCGGCCAACCTCGCCGCGCTCAAGCCCCTGACCAGCCTGCCCGGCAGCGAGCAACTGCCGGCCACCCCCGCCGTGGCGATCTGGGACCGCGACGGCAACCTCGCCTACTTCGGCCCCTACAGCGAAGGCGCGGTGTGCAACTCCAGCAACAGCTTCATCGAGCCAATCCTCACGGCGCTGAACGAAGGACGCCGGGTGCAGGCATCCAATACCCTGGCCGTCGGCTGCTATTGCCCCTGGACCGAATGACGCGCCCACGCTGTTTTTTACCGAGGGGCATGAAAGTGCCTTCCGGGGCTATGCTCAGTTCGCGCATCCGCCGATGATCGGCGCACATTTTTCGCTCGAACGTACAAGGAGTCTCGATGAAGCGCAGCCTGACCTTGCTGGCGGTGGTGATCGCCGTGGCCGCCGCAGGCACCGGTTACTGGTACGTGCAAGGCAAACAGCCGCAACGTGACGGCGAGGTGGCCGTCGGCGGGTTGCAGGCGCCGGTCAGCGTGCGCTTCGATGCCCGCGGCGTGCCGCACTTGCAGGCGCAGAACGAGCAGGACCTGTACCGCGCCCTGGGCTACGTGCATGCCCAGGACCGCCTGTTCCAGATGGAGATCATGCGCCGCCTGGCCCGCGGTGAACTGGCCGAAGTGCTGGGCGACAAGCTGCTGCCCACCGACACCCTGTTCCGCAGCCTGCGCATCCGCGACCAGGCGGCCCTGATGGCGCAGCGCCAGGACCGCCAGTCGCCGGCCTGGCAGGCGCTGCAGGCGTACCTGGACGGCATCAACCAGTGGCAGGCCGGCCATCCCAAACCGATGGAGTTCGACCTGCTCGGCATCCCGCCACGCCCCTTCACCGCCGAGGACACCCTGAGCATCGCCGGCTACCTCGCCTACAGCTTCGCCGCGGCATTCCGTACCGACCCTGCGCTGACCTACATCCGCGACCAGCTCGGCCCCGAGTACCTGAAGATCTTCGACCTCGACTGGCAGCCCGACGGCGCCGTGGCCACGCCCCTGGCCGCCGCCGACTGGCGCAGCCTCGAGCAGCTGGCGCGGCTGAGCCACGACGCCCTGGGCGACGCCGGCATCCCGCAGTTCGAGGGCAGCAACGCCTGGACCGTGGCCGGCAGCCGCACCCGCAGTGGCCGGCCGCTGCTGGCGGGCGACCCGCATATCAGCTTTGCCGTGCCGGCAATCTGGTACGAGGCGCAGCTGTCGGCGCCGGGGTTCAACCTGTATGGCTACTTCCAGGCACTCAACCCGTTCGCCCTGCTCGGCCACAATCGCGACTTCGGCTGGAGCCTGACCATGTTCCAGAACGACGACGTCGACCTGATCGCGGAGCGGACCCATCCGCAGGATCCCGAGCAGGTGATGGTCGATGGCCGCTGGCAGCCACTGGAAAAGACCGAGCAGAAGATCGCGGTCAAGGGCGCTGAGCCCGCCAGTATCACCCTGCGTCGTTCACCCCACGGCCCGATCGTCAACAGCGTGCTCGGCGATACCGCAGGCCCGACGCCCATCGCCATGTGGTGGGCGTTCCTGGAAACCGACAACCCGATCCTCGAAGGCTTCTACCAGATCAACCGCGCCGACACCCTGGGCAAGATGCGCGAGGCGGCGGCCAAGGTCCAGGCGCCTGGATTGAACCTGGTATGGGCCAACGCCCGGGGTGACATTGGCTGGTGGGCAGCGGCGCGCCTGCCGATCCGCCCGGACGGCGTCAACCCGGCGTTCATTCTCGATGGCGCCAGCGGCCAGGCCGCCAAGCCGGGCTTCTACCCGTTCAGTGCCAATCCGCAGCAGGAGAATCCGGCGAGCGGCTACATCGTCTCGGCCAACTACCAGCCACCCGGCGCAATCCCCGTGCCCGGCTACTACAACCTGGCCGATCGCGGTCGTCAGCTCGATCGCCAGTTGAGCGACCCGGACATCCAGTGGGACACCCAGAACAGCCAGGCCCTGCAACTGGACACCAGCACCGACTATGGCCCGCGCACCCTGGCGCCGCTGCTCGGCACCTTGCGCAATATCGCCCAGGGGGACGAGGAGAAAGAGCTGGTCGAGCAGCTGGCTGCCTGGCGCGGCGATTATCCGCTGGACTCTACCAGTGCCACGCTGTTCAACCAGTTCCTCTATGAACTGGCGTTCGCCGCCCTGCACGACGAACTGGGCGACACCTGGTTCCCGGTGCTGATCAGCACCCGCGCCATCGACGCCGCCCTGCCGCGCCTTGCCGCGGACCCGGCATCGCCCTGGTGGAACCAGCGCGGCGCCAGCGAACGCACCGACCGTGGCGCCATCGTGCGCCAGGCCTGGCAACGCAGCCTCAAGCACCTGCGCGAGACGTTCGGCAAGGATCCGGCCAGCTGGCAATGGGGCAAGGCCCACACCCTCACCCACAACCATCCGCTGGGGGTGAAGAAGCCGCTCAACCTGCTGTTCAATGTCGGCCCGTTCGCCGCCCCCGGCACCCACGAGGTGCCGAACAACCTGTCGGCGAAGATCGGCCCGGCGCCCTGGCCGGTCACCTATGGGCCTTCAACCCGCCGGGTGATCGACTTTGCCGACGCAGGCGCCGCGCTGACCATCAACCCGGTAGGGCAGAGTGGCGTGCCGTTCGACCGGCATTACGGCGATCAGGCCGAGGACTATATCGAGGGGCGCTATCACAAGGCGCGGATGGGGGTGATTCCGGCGCAGAGTACGTTGCGGCTAGTGCCGGGTAATTGATTCACCCCATCGCGGGGCAAGCCCGCTCCCACGTACGACCTTTGCCACCTGTGGGGGCAAGCCCGCTCCCACGCATGACCTTTGCCACCTGTGGGGGCAAGCCCATTCCCACGCGTGACCTTTGCCACCTGTGGGGGAAAGCCCGCTCCCACGCTTGACCTTTGCCAGTTGTGGGAGCGGGCTTGTCCCGCGATCAGCAGACGAGGCTCAACCCTGCCACTTGCCGCCTTCGACGATGACGCTCTCAGGCTTAGTGTCGTCGCTCAGTTCCTTGCGCACGTACTGGTCGTACAGCTTGAGCAGGAATTTCTCCTCGCCCAGCTTGGCCAGCTCGCTGTTCACCCAGTCACGCAGCTCGGTGTTGCCCTTCTTCACTGCCGGAGCAATCGGCGCCTCGTCGCCCAGCAGCTGCGGCAGCACGCGGTAGCCCGGGTTCTGCTTGGCCCAGCTGAACAGGATCAGGTTGTCCTGGGCATAGGCATCGCCACGACCATTGGCCAGGGCGGCCAGCGACTCGGTGTTCTTCTCGAACTTGAGCAGCTTCCAGTCCGGGTGATTCTTGGTCAGCCAGATATCGGCGGTGGTGCCGGTGGTGACGATGATGGTCTTGTCGGCCAGGTCGTCGAGCTTCTGTACCGGGCTGCCGTCGGCGACGATGGCCTGCACCGCCACGCGCAGGTTGGGGTTGGTGAAGTCCACCGCGTCCTTGCGCTCGGGGGTGACGGTCATGTTGGCGAGGATCAAGTCGACCTTGTCGCTCTGCAGGAACGGAATGCGGCTGGCGGGCTCGACGGCGACGAACTCGACCTTGCTTTCATCGCCCAGCAGGTCCTTGGCGAAGCGGCGGCCGATGTCGGTGTCAAAGCCCACGTAGCGGCCGCTTTCATCGACGAAGCCGAACGGTGGCTTGTCGGTGAACACGCCGACGATCAGCTTGTCGCGGGCCTTGATGGTTTCCAGGTAGCTGGTGGCCGGCGAGGCCGCGGCGGGCTTGGCCGGGTCTTCGGACTTGTTGCAGCCGGCCAGCAGGGCCAGGCCAAGCAGTGGAGCGAGCAGTTTGGCGAACGGGGCAGTCTTCATGACAGTTCCTTGTGCAGTGTCTTGGGCAGGCTTTCGACGAACGAGAATTTCTCCAGGAACTGCTGCGCGCGTGCGGTCTGCGGTTGGGTGAAGAAGCGCTCAGGGTGGTTCTGTTCAAGGATCCTGCCGGCCTCCATGAACACGATGCGATCGGCCACCGCGCGGGCGAAGGCCATTTCGTGGGTGACGATGAGCAGGGTCATGCCTTCGCGGGCCAGGCCCTGGATCACCTGCAGCACTTCCTTGACCATTTCCGGGTCGAGGGCGGCGGTGACCTCGTCGAACAGCATCACCTGGGGGTTCATGCACAGCGAGCGGACGATGGCGATGCGTTGCTGCTGGCCACCGGAAAGCTGGCGGGGAAAGGCGTCGCGCTTGTCCAGCAGGCCTACCCGGGCCAACAGCGCCTCGGCCTGGGCCTGGGCCTCGCGGCGTTCGCGCTTCTGCACCTTCAGCGGGCCCAGCAGCAGGTTGTCGATCACGCTCATGTGGCCGAACAGGTGGTAGCTCTGGAACACCATGCCGACCCGCTGGCGCACCTGGCGCCAGTCGGTGTCGGGGCCGAGCAGCTCCTGGCCGTCGAGGCGCAGGCTGCCGCCCTGGGCCTCCTCCAGGCCGTTGAGGCAGCGCAGCAGGGTGCTCTTGCCGCAGCCGCTGGGGCCGAGAATCACCACCACCTCGCCGGCCTGGACCTTGAGGTCGACGTCCGCGAGCACCTGGTGCTGGCCGAAGAACTTGTTGAAGCCTTGGAATTCGATCAATGGATTCATGCGTGGGCCCAGCGACGCTCCAGCACGCGGGAAGCGGCCGACAGCGGATAGCAGACAAGAAAGAAGAACAACAACAGTGCGCCGTAGATCAGCACCGATTCGTAGGTGCGCTCGATGATCTGCTGCCCCGCCTTGATCACTTCGACCACGCCGATCAGCACCGCCAGCGAGCTGGTCTTGATGATCCGCGTGTAGATGTTGATGGTCGGCGGGGTCATGCGCTTGAGCGCCTGGGGCAGCAGCACGTAGCCATACAGCTGCCAGCCGCCAAGGCCGATCGACAACCCCGCCTCACGCTGCCCGCGTGGCAGCGACTGCAAGGCGCCGCGCACCACCTCGCCGACCTCGCTGGCACCCCACAGGCCCAGCACCAGCACCGCGCACCAGAAGCTGGGAATGCTCAGGCCGAAGAAGATCGGCAAGCCGAAGAACACCAGGTACAGCCAGACCAGCACCGGGATTGCCCGGAACAGTTCCAGGTACACCTGCAGCAGGATGTTCAGCCAACGGTTGCCGAGGGTTGCCAGCACGCCGTAGAGCACGCCGCCCAAGGTGGCGAACAGGATGCCCAGGGCCGAGATCGCCAGGGTCTGCCAGGCGCCCGTGGCCAGTTGCGGCAGCGAAACCAGCAACAGCTCAATTCCCGAACTGGCCATGTTGCAGCCTCCGTTCCAGATAACGCAGCAGCAGCGACAGCGGCAGGAAGATCAGCACGCAGAGCAGGGTCAGCACGGCGAGCATTTCGTAGGTCTTGTAGTACAAGGCGATGTAGTTCTTGGTGGTGTAGAGGATTTCCGGCACTGCCACCGCCGACACCACGGTGGTCTCCTTGAGCAGGAAGATGAAGTTGGCGAACAGCGCCGGCAGGCTGAGGATGCCGGCCTGGGGCAGGATCACATGGCGCAGCAACTGGCCCTCGGAGAGCCCGATGGAGCGTCCGGACTCCAGCTGCGCCCGCGGCACGGCCTCGACCCCGGCGCGCAGCACCTCGGTGAGGTAGGCACCGCCCATGAAGGTCATGGTGATGATCGCGGCGGCAAAGCCCGACACTTTCACGCCCAGGCTGGGCAAGGCGAAATAGACGAAGAACAGCTGGATCAGCAGCGGGGTGTTGCGGGCAAGCTCCACGTAGCCCTTGACCAGGCGCCACAGGTAAGGCGTGCGCAACACCAGGATCGTCGCGTTGAGCAATGCCACCAGCAGCGAGGTAGCGATGGCGATCGCCCCGACCTGCAGGGTCACGCCAACCGCCTTGAAGAAGGCCGGCAGTGTACTAAGCATGAAAGCGGTGTCGAAGCTCATGGAAGGGGCCTCGACACGGGGTCACGAAGGTACGGCATGGGGCAGGTCCAGGGTCGGCACGAGGGTGGCTCGGCGTCGTTACACGGGTAATGGCGCTGTGCCGGTAAGCACAATCACTAGACTCTAAAGCTATAAAAATATTTTTATAAATACCTTTATTGCATATCGATATCACTGCCCCGCTACGCTCGGAAATTTCCTTCATGACACACGGATCTTTCCGAGCAAATCCCCCTCCAAGGGGTTTCAAACTGTGACTTGCACGGCCCATCACATTCAACAAGGAAGACAACGATGAACAGCCCCTGCTTGCCTGCTTCGAATGAACAACTGCTGTGGCTCCTGGCACTGCGCCGGGCGCTGGCCAGTCAGCGCTGAAGACGCCATCGCGGGGCAAGCCCGCTCCCACGCAGCTTGTTCTCACAAATGTGAGGCACCTGTGGGAGCGGGCTTGCCCCGCGATTAGGGCCGGACCTGCCGCCCCCTCATCAAGCCAGCCCAAACAAAAACGCCGACGCAAAATGCGTCGGCGTTTCTCGTACCAGGCCGCGTATCAGAACGCCGGCAGTACCGCACCGCTGTACTTCTTCTCGATGAACGCCTTCACTTGCGGGCTGGTCAGCGCCTTGGCCAGCTTCTGGATGGCCTCGCTGTCCTTGTTGTCCGGGCGGGCGACCAGGAAGTTCACGTACGGCGAGTCGCTGCCTTCGATCACCAGGGCGTCCTTGGCCGGGTTCAGGCCAGCTTCGAGGGCGTAGTTGGTGTTGATCATGTCCAGGTCGACCTGATCCAGCACACGCGGCAGCATGGCCGATTCCAGCTCGCGGAACTTGAGCTTCTTCGGGTTCTCGGCGATGTCTTTCGGCGTGGCCAGGGCGTTCTTCGGGTCCTTCAGGGTGATCAGGCCAGCCTTCTGCAGCAGCAGCAGGGCGCGGCCGCTGTTGCTGCCTTCGTTGGGGATGGCGACGGTGGCGCCGTCCTTCAGCTCGGCCAGGCTCTTGACCTTCTTCGAGTAGCCACCGAACGGCTCGACGTGCACGCCGATCACGGTTTCCAGGTGGGTGCCCTTGCCTTCGTTGAAGTTCTTCAGGTACGGCAGGGTCTGGAAGTAGTTGGCGTCCAGGCGCTTCTGGTCGACCTGCACGTTAGGCTGGACGTAGTCGGTGAAGACCTTGATCTGCAGGTCCACGCCTTCCTTGGCCAGGGTCGGCTTGATCAGTTCGAGGATTTCGGCATGCGGCACGGGCGTGGCGGCGACCACCAGTTTCTCGGCGGCATTGGCCAGGCCAGCGAACGACAGGGCGGCGGCCAGGGCGGTGGTCAGCAGGGTCTTTTTCATGGTGATCCTTGTTCTGGAGCTGGGCCATCGCAGATGGCGAGTCAGGTGGCCATCCGTTCGGGTGGGCGTGAACGGACAATACCGAGATTTTTTATTCCGTAAAAATATCTTTTGATTAGCTGCTTATTCCAATTATGAATTGGAGATTTGCAGCGCCTATTAGATCGAGCGCCGCGCGGGCGGCGCTCGATCTCAAGAGCACTGCAAGACGGTCGTCTAGGACGCGCTTTTGTCCAGTCGCGCCAGGGCTTCGCCCAACAGCCGCCGCAGTTCACCAAGGGTTTGCGCTTCACCACCACGACGTAACTGTTCCAGCTGTCGCGCCAGGTTGGTCAGAGGGCTCGTATCCGGAAGGTCGAGATGCGCGGGAAGGATCTCCTCACCATCACTGACCAGCAGGGCAAAATGGATGACGTTCTCCAGCTCACGGGTATTGCCCGGCCAGGCATGGGCCTCCAGCGCCTGCTGGGCCGCCTCGCTGATCAGGGGCAGCGGCCGATCCAGGCGCACGCTGTAGATGCCGACGAAGTACTCGGCCAGCGGCAGGATATCGCCGACCCGATCACGCAATGCCGGCAGCTCGAGTTCACCCTCGTGCAGGTAATGGTAGAGCCGCTCGTTGAAGCGCCCGGCGCGCACGGCCTGGGCCAGGTCGATGCTGGACGCGGCCACCAGCCGCACATCGACCGCCTGCGGCTGGGTGGCGCCGACCCGGGTTACCTCGCGGTTCTCCAGCGCCGCCAGCAGCTTGCCCTGGATCGCCAGGGGCAGGTCGGCGATCTCGTCCAGATACAGCGTGCCGCCGTTGGCCGAGCCGAACCAGCCGGCTCGACTGCTGGCGGTGCCGCCCTGGCTGCCGGCGCTGTAGCCGAACAATTCGGCATCGGCGTAGGTCGGGCTGATGGCCGCGCAGTTGACCGACACGAACAACCCGCCGCGGTCACTGGCGCGGTGGATCTGCCGGGCCAGCAACTCCTTGCCGGTGCCGGTCTCGCCACGGATCAACACCGGCAGCGGTTGTGGCGCCAATCGTTCCAGGGCCTGGCGCAGCGCCTGGGAACGCGGATCGACGAACACCAGCGCCTTGGCGCGGATGCTCAACGGGCTCTTGTCCAGCTCGGGGAAGGTCAGCAGCGGCTGGCCGAAAGCAGTGTGGAATGTCATGGAATGCTCCCGCCCCGGCCGCAGGCGGCCGGGGATTCGATTCGTTCGATGAAAACCGGCGGATCAGGCGCGGCGCAGCGCGCGCTGATCGATACGGGCCTGCAAGCGGTAGAGGTAGGCAAAACCCTGTTCCCAACGCTCATGGCCCGACTTGACGTTGATATGTCCGGCGTCGGCCAGCAGCCCGGCCTCGGCGCCCCAGGCCTGGGCCAGGTACAGCGCACGCGGCACGCTCACCGCCGGATCGTTGTCGGAGCTGACCACCTGGCTGGGGAACGGCAAGGCCTGCAGTGGAATCGGCGCGAAATTGCGCAAGGCCGGCGCGCAGGTCGGTCGCTCGACATCTGCCGGCGCCACCAGCAGCGCACCGCGCACCCGGCGCAGCAGCTCGGGGCTGGCCTGGGCGGCCCAATGGGCGACCGTGACACAGCCCAGACTGTGGGCAATGAGAATCACCGGCGAGCGTTCAGCGGCAATCGCCTGCTCCAGCGCCTGGACCCAGTCGCGCCGCTGCGGGGTCAGCCAGTCATGCTGCTCGACCCGGGCGCTGTTGGGCAGGCTGCGCTGCCAGTGACTCTGCCAATGGTTGTCTGGCGATCCTTGCCAGCCCGGCACAATCAGGTAACGAATCGACTCATTGCGCATGGGGACGCCTCCGGAAGTTTGCGTGCTTGGGTGCAAGTATAGGGAGGGGGTTATATTCGTAAAGGAATAAGAAGCTATTTATTAATAACCAAAATACCAAAATGAAAGAGGCCTGGCTTCCGCATAAAAAAAGGGCCATCCCCTGCCAAGGAAAATGGCCCCTAAGCACTTGCCTGAAGAAGGTATCGCCGGTCAGCGCGCGGTAATCACCGCCAGCTTGCTGATCCCGGCACGCTCGATCGCCGCCATCGCTCGGGCGACCTCGCCGTAGTTCACACCATCGTCGGCCTGCAGCTGCACACGCAGCTCGGCGTCCTTGTCCTTGGCAGCCTTGAGGTTGGTCTCCAGCAGGTCGGGCTGGATCTCATCCTTGTTGATGAACAGCTTGCCGCTGCCGTCGATGCTCACTACCAGCGGGTCCTTCTGCTCCACCGGGGCCACGGCCTCGGTCTTGGGCAGGTTGATAGGGATGGCGTTGGTCAGCAACGGCGCGGTGACGATGAACACCACCAACAGCACCAGCATGACGTCCACTAACGGCGTGACGTTGATTTCACTCAACACTTCATCGCTGTCCTGGGTCGAGAAGGCCATGTCAGGACGCCTCCTTCACAGGTTGGGTGAAGCCGGTGTGCTGGCGCTGCACCGCCGGGTGCACCAGCACGCGGAAGGCACTCTTCTGCGCCAGGC
>Ga0247820_10000208_pt1 | contig 29659 bp, 20 predicted proteins | sample 13C_Glucose_Day1_2_FD_192480 | JGI IMG/M metagenome (GOLD analysis project Ga0247820, IMG submission 192480) | Soil microbial communities from agricultural site in Penn Yan, New York, United States - 13C_Glucose_Day14 | ecosystem: Environmental > Terrestrial > Soil > Agricultural land | place...
GCCGCGGCCTCGCGCGCCGCGCCCTGCGCGCGCACGTCGCGCTCGGTCGTCTCGCGCTCGCGCTGCGCCGCCGCGCCCGAGTTCACGTCGGCCAGCCGCTTCGCCGTCGTGACATCCGTGCGGCCCGCGCCGGGCGCGGAGCGCTGCGTGCCGGTCGGGACGGCCGTCTCCTCGGCCAGCTCGCGGTCACGCTGCAGCGTGGGGCTGTAGCGCGCCCCGGCGGCCGGTGCGGGCTCGTCGGCCTCGGGCCGGCGCCCGTACTGCTCCGGGTTCGCCACGCCCCGCCAGGAGCTCTGCTGGGGCTCCCGGCGGTCGGAGGTGCCCCCGCGCCCCGAGGGCCCGCCAGAGGGCGTCTCGAGCCGCACAGGGGTCCGAGCAGCGGCGGCGGAGACGCGGCCTCCACCGCCGCCTCCACCGCCTCCACCGCCGCTGCTCGGGCGCGTCGAGGTCGTCGTGCTCGACGCGCGCCTCGGGGTCGGCGAGCTGGCTCGGCGGGCAGGCTCGCGCCGGTTGTACGTCTCCGTGCGCGCCTTGCCGCCCGACGTGATCTCGCGCCAGGTGTCGCTGAACCAGTTCGCCATGACCTCTCCTACTTGAACAGCCGACCGGCGTTGAGCTCGGCCTGGATGATCTTCACGCCGTCGGAGGGACGGCCCCACTTCCCGTCGCCCACGTACTTCCGGGCGCGCCCGGTCACCGTGGTCTCGAGGTACTGCTGGAACGCGTAGTCCGTCCGGGTCACCGTGATGACCGAGGACGGCACGTTCTGCCGGTGGCCGTGCCCGTCGACGACCAGCGGCTTGCCCTGGTAGTCACGGAAGCCCTTGGCGTTGAGGAAGCGCTGCAGCGCGCGCGTGAAGTTCGACGGCGAGCTGAGCGTGCCGTCGGGGTTGGCCGAGCCGATCGCGCGCTGCATGGCACCGAGCGTGCCGCTGCCCTCGAACCCGTCCTCCTTCAGGCCGACGTCCTTGGGCGGCGTCGGCTTCGGGATCGGCTTGCCGTTGACCGCCGCGACGAAGGCGTCCCAGCCGCCCTGCGCACCGTCGAGGAGCTGCGTGGGGCAGTCCTTGCCGGTGATGTCGTGGTGGTTCTTCAGCTGGTTGCCGACGCCCTGCGATCGCAGCCACTGGATCAGCGCGACCGTGTTCGCCACGGTCTGCTGGTAGTCGCCGTCGACGTTCACGCACATCTCGATGGCGACGAGGTGCTCCGCGCCGCGGCCCGCGGACCAGGTGCGGATGTTGTTCTCGAAGGACTGCACACCCTCGAGCTCGTCGACCGTCCAGTTCCACGACGCGTTGCGGACGTTGCCGCCCGCCTGCAGCCGGGCGTGCGCCGCGGCGTTCGCGCCGACGCTCTTGTTCGCCGTCTCGTGCACGACGACGCCGAGCTGCCGGGAGCCGGGGCCCCACGTCTTGGACTCGATCACGCGCTGGGGTGCCAGCGCCTTGCGGAGGTTGACCATCAGAGCTGGCTCCCGTAGTCGTCGAGGAAGCGCCGGCGCTCGAGGTCGTCCGCGCTGGGCGGCTGCACCTCGGGCTCGGGCTCGGTCTGGGTGACGAGCGGCGCGGGCTCCGGCTCGACCGTCACGACGGGCGGGTTGATGTTCCGCGCGGCCAGCCACTGGGTGAGCGTGGCCGCGATCGACGCCGCGAACACCGCCCAGTTCCCGTCGGCCGCCTGCCACGCGGCGACCCCGGCGGTGACGGCACCACCGAGGACGTAGAGCCACAGCCGCACGGTGCGCGGGAGGAGCTCGGTGAGCGTCTCATTCATGAGATGTCCCTTCTGTCGGACCTATCGTACTGGCGAGGATCAGTGGTGGAGCAGGCGGTAGAGGATGCCGTGGTGCGCGGGCTCGCGCCCCTTCTCCAGCGCGGCGAGACGCTCCTCGACCCGCTCGTCCCGGTCGGACGCATCCGAGATGTGCGCGACCACGAGGTCCTTGATCTCGGCGATGTCCGACTCGATCCGGTTGGTCTGGTCTCGCAGGCTCTTCCCCGAGTTCGGGTGCACCTGGTGCCGGGTGTCCTCGGCCGCCTCGCGCGTGCGGCGCGAGTTCAGCCAGGCGAGCAGCCCCGGCCACATGAGCAGGCCGAAGATGAGGACGACGGCGACCGCCGCGGCGGGCCACGAGACGATAAGGGTCGGGTCCGGGATCTCGATCCCGTCCGTCACCAGTGCTGCGGGCATGTGGGTCATGGGGCCTGGCTTCCTAGTCGAGGCCGGTGAACTTGCGCGAGAGCGCAAGCGCGGCGCTGCTGGTTGTGCGAATCGTGTCGAGCTGGCTGAACGTGTCGTGCAGGAGGTACGCCTCGTCCTCGCTGTAGCCGAGCGTGACGAGGTGCGACTGCGCGTCGTACCCCGGGTGGTCGTCGAGCCACAGCTTCAGGCGCTCCACCTTCTCGAGCGCCTGGCGCAGCGCGAGCGCGGCCTCTCCGGCGCGCGTGTCGACGGTCCCCTTGGTGACCTCTGTTCCGACGGACATGGGTGCTCCTAGCTCCTCGAGAATCGGCCGTTGATGAAGATGTAGGCGTTCGCCGACATGCTGGCGCCGGTGATGCCCGGGTAGATCGCGATGCCACCGTCGGGACCGCAGAAGCACATGTACGTGCTGAAGGCCCCGGTCGTGATGCCGGTGCCCGCGATCTGCGCGGAGAACGCACCGATCTGCCGGTTGGCCGTGGGCCACGCCGCGGACGGCAGCGTGAGCACGCGGTACGACGTGCCGCCCGAGCGCGCGACCGTGGTCTGCGCCGGGCCCGAGATCTCCACCACGTCGCCGACGATGCGGTACTGCACCGGGCCGTAGCTCGACGCGACGAGGTGGCGCCAGTCCGCGCTGAACGTCGTGACCGGAATCCACGGCGGGTTCTGCGCGGCGGCCGCCGCGGCGATGGCCTCGGTCTTCGCGGTCGTCGCGACCGCGTCGGCGTACGCCTTCGTCGCGGCGTCGCTCGGGTCGATGGGCACGGGCAGGTCCGTGATCCCCGTGGGGAACGAGACGTCGACCGGGGTGCCGTCCTCGGTCGCGCTGATCGTGCCGTACGCCAGCGACAGCTGGGCGTCCGCCGGGCCGACGCGCAGCTCGTACTCGACCGCGGCATCGTCGGCCGCGAGCTCGGGCGTGGTCAGCGCGGGGATGTGCACCGGCCCGGTGAACGTCGCGCCGTCGAGCTTCGCGTAGGCGTCGAGCTCGGGCCGGAGCACGACCGCATCGGTGCCGGTCACCTCGGACCAGTCGACGCTGACGGGCGGCTCGCCCCAGGCCCACGAGCCGTCGCCCTGCGCCACCGGGGTCAGCCCGGCCGCGACGCCGCTCGCGTCCAGGCCGCCGTCCACGCCCGCCGGCACGCCGCCCCACAGCGTGACGCGCACGACCTGCAGCCCCGCGAGCACGACGGACAGCCCCGTCGCCGGGGACGCGCCGCCGTACTCCTGGCTCGCGCTCGCCTGCTCCGGGTTGGCGCGCACCTTGAGGTCGCCCTTGACGAGCACGAGCGAGTAGCCGCCGGTCGTGAGCACGACGACGAACGGGTAGGCCCCGGCGTCCAGCGCGAGGTCGTCGGCCTGCACCGGCACGACGGCCGTGCCCGCCAGCGGCATGTCGATGACGGCCGGGACCTCGAGCGTGGCGCCCTCGGGCAGCCCGACGACGAAGCGCACCGCGGCGCCCGTGAGGTCGGCCGGCGCGCCGTTCGGTGCTGCGATCGTCACGGTGAACGCGAACGACTTGCGCGCCTCGACCTCGAGCACGGTGGCCTCGACCGGGGAGTTGCTGAGCTTCGCCATCAGAGCTGGCTCCACTTCCACGTGCCAGCGTCGTTCAGCTGCATCTGGACCTTCTTCCACACCCCGGCCTGGTTCTCCCAGAGCTCGAAGTCCTTCCACGTGCCGCCGTCGTTGATCTTCGGGAACATCGTGGCGAGCGTGCCGGTGGTGCGGAACTCCGCGGGCGCGCCCCAGCCCGAGCTCGCGGGCGTGCCGTTGGCGCGCACGTACGCCTGGTAGTCGTGCGCCTTCGTCAGCCCGGTGATCGCCTGCGACAGCACGGTCGGGCCCAGGCCCAGGTACGCCACGACCGGCACCTCGGGGTTCGAGGTGTCGGAGATGACGAGGTCGTAGCCCGTGATCGTCGCGCCGTTCACCGCCGGGGCGACCCACGTCGCCGTCGCCGAGACCTCGGTGATCGCCGAGATCGTCGCGGCCGCCGGGTCGTCGGGCGCGTCGTCGAGCGTGGTCACGGTGGCCCACTCGGTCCACGGGCCCCAGCCCGCGTAGTTGTACGCCGAGACCTTGTAGTAGTAGAGCGTGTCCGGCTGTGCGCCCGTCGGCGAGACCGAGGCCCACGCGCCCTGCGTCTTGATGTTCGTCGTGTCGACCGGCGTGGTGTTCACCATCACGCGGTAGTTCGACGGCGCCTGCCCACCGTTGTTCGAGATCGTGGCGACCGGGACGACCCAGCTCGTGCGCGAGATCGACGTCGGCGCCGGGGTGCCCGCGAGCACGGGCGGCGTCGGCGCGAGCGCGTTCACCGTGACCCAGGCGCTGACGCGCGTCGCGTCCCACCAGACGCCCTCGGAGCGCACGCGCACGTAGTACCGGACGCCCGCGGTGCCGCTGATGTTCAGCGTGCCGCCGGTCTGGTACCCCGTGCTCGTGGTCGTGGCGAAGTTCGAGACGGTGCTGATCTGCCAGTAGTACCGGCGGCCGGACGACGGGCCGGGCCACGAGCTCGGCCCGTTGAAGGTGAGCGTCAGCTTCCCCGCGCCGACGGCGGGGACGAGCTTCACGTTCGTCGGCACGCCGGGGTTCGCGGTCGGGCGGCGCGGGATCGTGTTGTTGCGCGAGTAGGACACCGGCCCCGCGCCCGTGCCGGAGCACGTCACGGAGACGGTGTAGGTGATCGCGCCGTCGTAGCTGGCGTCGAGCGTGATCGAGCGCGAGACGAGATTGATCGCCGTCGAGTTCGACGCGCGCTTCGTCCCCGAGCCGGAGCCGTGCCCGCCCGAGAACGACATCGTCAGGTCGAAGTTGTACGTCGAGTAGTCCGTCTGGCCCCAGCCCCAGAACGTCGACGTGACGGTCGGGTCGGCCTGCGTGGGGTTCCGGTTGTTCGCGAAGTCGATGCCCGCTCGCAGGCGGTTGACGTAGCCGCTCCAGGTGGTCGCCATCAGGGCAGCACCTTGATGTAGAGGTCTCCGTCCTCGCCGCCGGTCGGGTCGGCCGTGCCGCGGCTGATGCCGTTGAGGTCGATGACGCGCGGCACCTGGTCGGCGTCGAGCATGTCGGTGATGTCGGTGTGCACGTGCGTGTGGCCGTCCCAGGACGACTCGCGCCACGCGGTCCACGACGTCGAGCCGTAGCGGGCGCGCACGAACTGGCGGCCGCCGCCCGGGTAGTCCGCCTCGTTCGTCGTGTAGATCTGGATCGTGCGCGTGCTCCCGGCCGAGATGACCTGCAGCACGCCGTTGTCCTCGACCGGGTAGTTCCGCGCGAGCGTCGCCGTGGACGGGGTCTGCGGGTGGAAGAAGCCCGTCGTGGTCTGGTCGTTGAGGTTGGCCGTGCCCATGGACACGGACGCCTGCTGCGCGGGGAAGCCCCAGGACCAGCCGCCCACGCCGTCCGCGACCGCAGCGCGCCCCGCCGACACGCCCGTGGTGATCGACGGGACGGCTGCCCAGCTCCACAGCCCGGTGCCGTCGGCGACCGGCGCACGGCCTGCGGCGACCGAGGCGGCGCTGAGCGTGCCGTCGAACGCCTGCGGGTCGGCCCACGTGAAGTCGTAGTCCGCCGGGCTCGCCTTCGCGAGGATCTGCCGGGTGTCGCCGCCCGCGGGCAGCAGGTTGCCCGCGATGCTCAGGCTGTCGACCTTCGCCTTGTCGGCGTCCGAGAGCCACGTGAACCCCGGGGGCACGACGGCGCCGCAGATGACGTCGATGCTGGCGCCGGTGCGCAGGATCACGTCCAGGCCCATCGGCGCCTGGATGTCGTCGTAGGTGGAGTCCATCGAGCTGAACTCGGGGTTGCCCTCGACGGCGATGTAGCCCTTCACGACGACGGAGCTGTAGCCGTCGGAGAGCAGGACGATGACGTACGGGTACTCCCCCGGCGCGAGGTTCAGCTCGGACGCCTGCAGCTCGAAGCGAGCGAAGCCCTGCGTCGGGTCCGGGAACTCCGCGACGTCGTGCTCGATGAGGTTGGCGCCGTCCCCGGGGTCGTCGGTGAACGGCGGCGTCTTGACGACCAGGCGCACCGTGGCGCTGGTGAGGTCGGCCGGGCGGCGGTTGGAGTCCATGAACCACAGCGACAGCGCGAACGACTTGCGAGCCTCGAGCCGCAGGATCGTCGCCTGCTCGGGCGAGTTGCCGATGTAGGCCACGGCTGCCTCCTCTCAGGACGACGGCGGCGCACCAGGGGAAGGGGGAACCCTGGTGCGCCGCCGAGTGGTGCGGACCTGCCCGTCAGGCGGGCGGACCAGCGGGCGGCTCTTCTCCGCCCTCCGGCCCCGGGGCGGGCGGGCCGCCCTCTCCGCCACCGGGGCCGCCCGCACCGGCCTCGCCGGCCTGACCCATCGCCTCGCGCAGCGCGTCGATGCCGACGCCGGCGAGGTCCTGGATCTGCTGCAGCAGCTGCATCAGCTCCTCCATGTCACACCGTCCGCTTCAGCACCGCGGTGCCGTCGGTGACGGTGTCGCCGATCGCCTTGTCCGTGATGGACGGCTGGGCCGCGGCGGTCGTGCCCGCGGTCGTGACCGTCCAGATGGACGTCGGGTTGGCGAGCTCGATGACCTGGCCGAGCGTGACGGCCGTGGAGTTGGCACGCGACGGCGTGACCGCGATGGCCGCGCCGACGACACCAGCCGCCTCCTCCGCGTCGAACGGGTTGTCGACCGCGAGGGTCGGCACGCGCTTCGCGACGTCGCCGGTCTCCGTCGTGTAGGGCACGCGCGGGTCCTGCGACCAGACCTGACCGGCGGTGCCGATCGCGTCCGTGTCGGTGTACGGCTGGTTGAACCACTCCGGCCGCGTGGGCAGGACGTTCGCACCCGAGAGCGGGTACGTGACCGGCGCGACCGAGAGCTGCGCACGGGCCGCCGCGACCTTGGCCGCGACGTTGTTGAACGACCCCGCGGCCTCGGAGTACATCGTGCCGCCGTAGGTGATCGTGTTGCCCGAGATCGTGGCGCCCTCGAGGAAGAGCGGGACGATGCCCTCCGACAGCTGGTCGATGGCCCAGGCGTCGTAGGAGAAGTCCTGCACGTACTCGGTGCCCTTGAAGCGGACGCCACCGTCCTCCTGGCGACGGTCGCTGAAGTGCTCGTAGGTCTGGATCGCGTTCTTGTACGCGGCCAGACCGACCACCTGACGCAGCGTGCGGTTCGCCGTCGCGGTCGTGGCGACCGGGTCGACCACGAGGTTCGCGTCGGTGAAGAGCCGGGGGAGGAACTCCGGGTGGATCTTCTGGAGCTTCCAGCTGCCCTTGAGGGTGCCGAGGTACCCCGCCGCGTTCGCGCCGGAGATGTCGCCGTCCTTCAGGAGCTTGAAGGCGGACTCCGTGCCGGCGCCCTTGTCGATGAGGTAGTTGATGAAGGCGAGCTCGAGCGCCGACGTGACGAGCAGGAAGCGCTCGCTGTTGCCGAAGTTCGAGTCGAACCAGTTGTCGCTGAAGGTCAGCGTGAGGTTGTCGAGCGTCGCGAGCGGGTTGTCCTCGTCGAGGTACATGCCCTTGATCGTGGCGAACGACGGCTGGATCTGGTTGTCGTAGTCCTCGCCGGGCTCCGCGATCCACTTGTAGTCGCGGGCGTCGCCGGTGTGGGAGATCTTCCCAGCGTCGGCGGTGTACGGACCGACCGCGTCCGCGCTCGTGCGGGCGACGAGCTTGCCGGTCATGTGCCCCGACAGCGCTGCGAAGAGGCAGTACTTGTCGTGGTCGCGCAGGACCGTGGTCTGCATCTTCCGCGCCGTGTACTCCTGCGGGAGGTTCGGGATCGGCGAGAACTGCAGCTGCTCGTCGAAGACCGTGAACCCGAAGGAGCGGTGGCGGCTCATCGAGTAGCGACGCCACTCGATCGGCGGGATGCCGTTCTTCCACTCGTTGGTGAACTCCGAGCCGGAGTAGTGGTCGGCACCGATGCGCGCGATGTCCGCGTCGACGATGTAGTCGTCGACCCGGATGTCGGGCACCATGATGGACCGCTTCTTCGGGTCGGGCTTGATCTCCGAGCCGGTGAACATGCCGGCGACCGGAGAGCTGATGCGCAGGACCGTCGCCAGGGCGATCTGGTACTCGGTGAGCGAGTCCTTCTGGACGGGAGCGACCACGGCACATCTCCTCTCGTGCTGTACAGGGGGCCAGGCTGTTCTGGCTGGACGCTCACATCCTGGACTATGCCGCCGTAAGGGACGTAGCCGACTCTCCGGGAATGGCCTCCATGGAGCCAGAAGCGGGCGATGTCACACCTAGCTTCTCCAGAAGCAGCGTGTTGGCCTCCATCAGCTGGCCCACGGTGCCCGCGAGCTGGGCCACCTGCTGAGCCATGGCGTCGTTGTTCTGAGCCATGAGCTCGCCCAGCCCGCCGAGGTCGGACTCCATCCGCGTGAACTGCTCGTCGTAGCCCTGCAGCTGCGGCGTCATGCCGTTGTCGAAGACGTTCTTGATGTCCTTGGAGCTGGCCGAGCCAGAGAGCTCGATGGTCTTGCCGAGGATGTACTGCATGGTCATGGCCGCGTTCTTCAGCATGGCCTGGTCCCCGGTGGCCGCGAGCGCGGGCATGGCCTGGCTCAGCGGGACGAAGATCTCCTGCAGGATGCGCAGCTGCTTCTCGTCCTCGAGCTCGACCAGGGAGCCGGGCACGCACCGGACGTTGTAGACGACGGCCATGTCGCTCATGTCGAGCTTCATGTTGCCCTCGTCGTCGAACTCGTCGGCGGGCACCCCGGCCTTGATGAGCGCGCGGCGCGTGTCCGCGGACGGCTTCACCTGCCCGGCGCCCTTCATCTCCTGGAAGTAGACGGTGAGGGCGTACGAGCAGTAGAGGCTGAAGAAGTTCTCGACCGCCTTCTGGTAGTTGTTGGTCGTGATGTCGACCATGGCCTCCTGAGCCTCGACGCCCTGCGGCGTCGCGCTCATGCCGCCTCCGGCGCTCGCGGCCATCTGCTGGTCGGCCGCGCCGACGAGGTTGATCATCGAGCCGGTGTTCGCCTGGGCGATGGCGTTGTACTGCAGCAGCGTCTGGGTGTTCGTCTCGAACGGCTCGACGCGCGCGTTCGGGTTGGGGATCGGCACGTACTTCCCCGGGCTCATGTTCGGGATGCCGTTGAGCCCGGTGCCGTACCCGAGCAGCGTCGGGTTGATGTTCTTGTACCAGAGCTTCATGGCTCCGTTGAGCATCAGGTCCTGGAACTCCTGACGCCCATACACCAGGCTGATCTGGCTCTTGCCGAGCGGCTGCTGGGCGTCCTTCTCGAGCACGAGCATCTGCACGGGGATGCGCTTGAGCGGGTCCGTGTTGCGCTCGATGCGCAGCAGCAGCTTCTGCCCGGCGTCGAACGTCAGGAACGGGTCGCCCGAGGTGGAGTACCACGTGATGATCTCGTAGCCGTCGGGGATCGTGTGGTGCTTCTTGTCCTGGTGGGACACGCTCTCGCGCTGTCGCGGCGGCACGCGGGTCTCGCACAGCGCCTTCAGCGCGGCGATGTCCCACCCCTCGGCCTGCGTGCGGATCAGCTGGTGCAGCTCGCCCTTCGTCAGGTAGCGACGGATGAACACCTCGGGCGCCTTGCGCGCGTCCTTCACGCCCGGCTCCGGCACGAAGTCGCGGTAGTGGATCGTGTCGTACTCCATCGCCCACGTCTTGTCCGCCTTCTGGCAGAGCACGGGCACGACCGCCTGGAAGCCGAGCGTGAACGAGGACACCACCGAGGCGAACAGGTTCTGCTGCATCTCGTTGGAGTTGATGTCGTCGCCGATGATCTTCGTCTTCAGGATGTGGCGCGCGAAGATGCCCTTCGGGCTGTCGTCGTCGAACTCGCACACGACCTCGACGTTCGGCGTGTTCTGCACGACGTTGCGCGCCACGCGCCGGACCATGCCCGCGATGTCCCCGGAGGACACGTTGGGCAGGTCCGGCTTCTTCGAGACGACCTCGGCGTCGGCCATGGTCTCGTACCGGTCGTACCGGCCGACCCGCTTGTCGTGCTCGGTGCGGTGGTGCTCCCAGCGCTGCCACAGCTGCTGGGCGTGCACCGACGCACCGCGGTCCAGAGACAGCGCCCCGGTGCGCTGGTCGATCGTGTACCGGGTGTACCAGTCCGAGAACTCGGTGACGGGCTCGTACGCCGCCTTCGCTGCTGCTACTGCCACTGGTTCAGCCTTCCTCGCTCGGACGAGAACCTCTCGCGCCGGATCGTCGCCCGACGGATGATCGGGTTGCTGGTGTTGATGCTGTACAGGTCGTCGGAGTACGGGACGTCGATGCCGCGCGGCGTGTTCATGCGCTGCCACGATCCGCCCCAGCTGGGCGAATAGGACGAACCGTATCCGCCACCGCCACCGCCGCGCCGCCCGTACGACGCCCAGCCCGAGCGCCGCGGGTAGTTCACCCAGCCGCGCCCGTTCTCGTCGTCGGCGTAGGCGCCGAGCTGCTCGCCCACCGCGGCGATGGCGTCCTCGATCGCCTGGCCGATCTCCTCGTCCGTCGGCACGAGCCACGACTCGTCCGTGCGCTCGAGCGCGCGCATGCCGGTGTTCAGCCGCACCGCCTCGTCGATCGTGTTGAGGCGGCCGTCCGTGCCGACGTTCGCGTCGCCCGTGACGTAGTACCGCTTCGGCGCCAGGCCGAACAGGTTCTGGATGCCGTCGCGCGTGACGCCGGTCGCCCACGGCATGCCGTCGGGCCCGGGGACGTACGTGGTGTTGAGCTGGTTGTAGCGCACCGTGGGGCTGTACGGGATCTCCTTGGACCACAGGATGTCCTTGAGCGCCACGTTGTACGGCGAGTCCCCGCTGCCCAGCCAGACGTCCCACATCCACGACTCGGCGCCCTGCTGGCCGAGCCCCGCGTCCAGGCCCTCCTGCGTCAGCTGGGCCATCCACGTCGACTGGATCTGCTGGCGCATCTCGAGCGGGACGTAGATCCCCTCGAGCGCCGGCGAGCCGAACGCGACCGAGCCGCCGTAGATCCCCTGGAACACCGCGCGCGCGCCGCTCGCGGTGAGCAGCTCGGCGCTGTTGCCGTAGGACTCGGCGTCCATCACGGACAGCAGCAGGCCCTCCGTCTCCGCCTGCGTGAGCGTGGGCTTCTCGAACTCGCGCTGCTTCACCACCATGTTCTGGCGGAAGAAGTCCGAGCTCAGGCCCTGGCCCGTGCCGAGGGACGCGAGCAGCGCGAGGCCGAGCCGGTTCTCCGAGAGCTGGCGCAGGGTCGCCTGCTGCCAGTCGCGGTTCACGTAGCCCGCCGCGATCTCGCCGGTCTCCGGGTCGACGTAGTTGCTCAGCGCGTCCGTGCGACGCGGGTTGCCCATGAGGTCGTACTGCTGGTCGCCGTCGCTGTCGGTCAGCGGCATCTTCCAGTTGTCGCGGTCGTACTTGTCCGCGCCGACGTAGAGCATGTTGACGAACGCGTTCTCGAACAGCATCCGCTCCATCGTGCCGAGCGCGGCGACCATGAACCCGTAGCTCTGGCTCAGGTCCTTCGGCGTGCCGAGCTTGGCCGCCTCGTCCGCGTTCGCCATGAGCTCGGCGTACATCCGGGTGGCCGAGTCGAACGACGTCGCGTTGAACAGCGGCATCGAGCCGACGGCCTCCTGGAAGCCCCACACGATCTGGCGCGGGTCGCCCGTGTCGAAGAAGCGCTCCATGCCGATCATCGGCGCGACGAACTGCTTGAGAATCCAGGGGAGCTCGGCCATCGACCGCGCGCCCTCGCCGTCCTCGCCGCCGTCCACCTTGAACCACGAGCTGAACGCCGGGGGCAGCCAGTCCAGGAACACGGCGTCGGTGTTGCGGAAGTCGTTCTGGATCTTGCGCGGGTCGTACAGGAACTGCCCGCCCTGCGTCTGGGCGGCACGGCGGAGCCGGCGCTCCTCCTCGTCCTCACCGGTCAGGCCGAGGCCCTGCGCCGCGAGGCCGAGCGCGAACAGCCCGGTGTGCGTGATGCCGCCCTGGATGAACATCTTCGCGAGCGAGATGCCGTCCAGCGCCGTGCTCATGTCGATGACGTTGCTCTCCGGGTCGAACGCCTGGCCCTTCATGGCCGACTGGATGCGGCCGATGAGCCCCTTGTTCCGGCCCTCGACGAACATCGCGGCCATGTTGGAGAAGCCCTGCATGCCGGTGAGCGTGGTGAGCACGTTCGTCAGGTAGCCCGAGAACAGCAGCGGGATCTTGATGAGGTGCCCCGCCACGTTGACGGGCAGGCTCGGGGACTCCGACATCGGCTCGTAGATGCCGCGCAGCGCGAGGCTGATCGGCGTCGGACGCAGCGAGCGGATGTTCGCGATGTTGTTCGCCGCGGCCTGGTGCACCTCGGGCATCGTCTTCTGCAGCCACGTCGGGTCCGTGTTCAGGCGGGCCATGAGGATCTCGGGCGTCACCGTGGTGTCGGTGTACGCGATCTCCTCGAGCGCCTTCTCCACGTACCGGCGCGCCAGCCCCGTGCCGCGCATGCCGTACGTCGGGTCCTGCAGGCCCGAGGCGAACTGCGCGTAGCGGTGCGTGAAGCGCTCGATCATCCCCGCGTTCGCGAGCCGCGGCTGCTTGAACACGAGCTCCTTGTAGATCATGCCCTTGAAGTCGGCGCGCGAGCCGAGCGACTTGTACAGCCCCTGCAGCTGGGTGATCTGCTCCGGGGTGTAGCGCGCCGTCGCGCCCGGCACGCGGGCCACGGCCGCCCCGACGCCGCCCGTGCCGGTGCCGGTGAGCGTCGTCGTCGCGGTGTCGAGCATCTGGCGGAACCACATCTCCGGCCCCGCGCTCACCCACAGCAGCGGGTTGAGCAGCGCGTTGCCGGCGCGCACGTTCGTCAGGATGCGCATCACCGAGTTCGTCGTCGTGCTCTCGTCGATGAAGTGCACGCCCGCGTCGCGGAAGTTCTTCATCGTCACGTCGAGCGGGATCGGCACGCCGTTCTCCTTGCGCCACTTCAGGCGCGAGGCGCGGCGCTGGGCGATCACGGACTCCGGCGCGGTCCGGCCCCGGAACGAGGTGCCGATCCGCTCGGCGCCCATGAGCTCGGCGAAGCTCGAGCGCTCGGCGTCCAGGATCACCGGGTCCCGGCCGAGCAGGTCGGTGTTCGGGTCCAGCGACTGCAGCAGGCGGTCGGTGGCCGGGTCCATCATCGACGTCGCGACGAGCATGTCGCGGCTGACCGGCAGCCCGACCAGCCCGTCGAGCGCGTCCTGGAACGTGTGCATGAACCCGTCGGTCGCGAGCAGGTACATCGGGTCGAAGACCTGGTGCTCGGTCTGCGCCGTGCCCAGGGCCACCTCGACCCAGCCCTTCCAGCTGTCCACGGTGTTCGCGGACAGCGGGCCCTCGCGCAGCGTCCACGTGCCGCTCGCGCCCTGGTTCGCCTGGAACAGCATGGCCAGGTCGAACGCGTGGATCTGCGGCACCTCGGCGCCCGCCGTCGGCAGCAGGCCGCGGCGCGCGTTCCACTCGAGCTCGGACAGCGTCTCGACGTACCACTCGTAGCCGATGCGCCCGGCGTCGCCCTCGCCCAGCGGCATGCCGAGCATCTGCCGGACCCAGAAGTCCAGCGTCTCGGCCTGGCTCTCGCGCAGCCCGAAGCGGGTGGCGACCTCGTTGCGCCGGACCTCGGCGGCCGTCACCTGCTCCGGCGTCCAGCCCTCGCGCGAGACCGGGGAGCGGAACGCCCCGACCGCCTCGTACGCGAGCTGGCGGCGCGCGACCTCGCCCGGACGGTCCCGGGTCCACGACGGCATCGTGTTGTCGACGTGGGTGTCGGTGAGGATCTCCCACAGCGAGCCCTTGCTCACCCCGGTGCGCAGCTGGGCGAAGCGCGAGGTCTTGTCGAGCTCGGAGTCCTCGGCCGCCGTGCGCGCGCCGATCGCCTGGTAGGCCATGTCGAGCGAGTGCCGCGACCAGTTCTGCTTGTCCGCGCGCGCGAACGCCTGCCCGTTGAGGGTCGGGTTGTCGCCCGAGGAGTACGCCTTGGAGAACTGCAGCGTGCCGTCCAGCTGCTCGCCCTCGGCGTTCTTCATCGAGAACGTGAAGTCGCGCTGCAGCCAGTACCACTGGCTGCCGTCGGCCGGGTTGGTGATCTGGCTGTTCAGCTTCTCGAACAGGTGCACGCGCAGCGGGTCGTCGAGCTTGGTCACGTCGAAGACGTTCGTGAAGATCTCCGGCATGAACACGGTCTGCGTCTGGTCGAGCCGGACGCCCGGGTTGTTCAGCCCGCCGGCGCGCATGATGTGCTCCGGCCGAGCCTGGGGCAGCAGCATGTAGAGCACCGCGGCGCGCGCGATGCGGGTCTCGACGTCGACCGCGGTCGGGTCCGTGAGGTCGCGCAGCCACGTGGCCTTCACGCCCTGCGGCGTCACGGCGCGCAGCGCCGCCTCCACCTGGGTGTCCAGGTACGGCGCCTGCATCAGCTCCTGCACCACCTGGGGCGGCACGCGGTCGGAGTTGCGGCGGATCTCGAGCAGCGCGTTGCGCACCAGGCCCTCGGCCCCGGCGCGGTCCTGCGCGCTCAGCGCGGCCCAGTCGTAGCCGAAGAAGTACCGGCTCAGCTCGGGCACGAAGTCCACGCCGAAGTAGGCGAACCCGTTGCGGAAGTTCGTCACCATGCCGCCGAGGCTCTCCTTCGAGAGCGCGGCCGCGCGGTCCGCGACGAGGTCGATGCCGAGCCCGTTCGCGAACAGCTCGTGGTCGGGCAGGATCGGGCGGCCCGAGGTCGTCAGCACGTACTTCATGCCGTTGCCCTCGAGCTGGACCTTGTTGCCCAGGTGCTGCAGCGGGACGCGCAGCTGGACCGTCAGCCCGTACTGGCTGTTGGTCTCGAACCGCACGACGGTGCCCGAGTGCGTGGTCGCCTGCGGCTCCGGCTCGGCGCCGTACAGCGCGATGTTCTCGGCGTGGTCGCCGACGAGCACCGGCTTGGCGAGCTGGCTCTCGATCTCGCGCGGCGGCTTCATGCCGTGGCGGTAGAGCAGCACCCGGCCGCGGCGGTCGATCAGCGGCAGGATGTCCCCGGTGCCGAAGCTCTTGCCCGTGGCAGGCAGGCCCTGCTCGTCCGCGACCTCGAGCCACCGGCGCAGCGCGAGCTCGAGGTCGCGCGCCTGCGGCGAGCCGGCGTCGATGTTCGACAGCGTGAGCAGGTGGCTCAGGCGCGCCGGGGTGTCGAGCATCCCGGCCACGATCGTGCGCACCTGCTGCACCTGCGCCCGGCCCTGCGGCAGGCCGAACGAGCCGTAGGCGTTGACCGGCAGCAGGTTCACCGGCAGCGCCACCGAGCGCTGCGGGGAGCGCGAGGTGAGCACCGCGGCGTTCTCGGTGATCGGCAGCGGGCTGTTCTGGCCCGCGAGGAACACCGCGACGACGTTGTCGCCGGACTCGGTGTGCGTCTCGGTCAGCGTGCTCATGCGCGCCTGCCGGGTCTGGAACCGCGTGGACCGGGCGACCGGCTGGTACAGGTGCTTCGACCCCGCGACCTTCTCGTAGCCCAGGGACTCCATGTACTCCCCGAGCTCGGCGCGCAGGTCGCGCGAGCCGGTGCCGTCGACCAGCGCGATGTTCGGCCACTGGCCGGCGAGCGTCGCGGCGCGCAGCTTCGCGGTCTCCAGCTGCTTGCCGAAGTCGCCCGACACCGCGAGGAACGAGTCGAGCTCCATGACCACGAGGTCCCCGGGCGCGACCTGGTTCTCGAGCCGGGCCGGGAAGCCGCCGCCGTCGGGGTCGATGGTGGTCTGCGTGATGACGCCGGAGGCGAGGTCGCCGCCCTTGCCCTCGACGTGCTCGCGGTAGATCCAGCCCGCCTCGTACCCGTTCAGGCTCGTGGCGTTCGTGTAGTCCGCGAGGATCGACGAGCTGATCGTCGAGTCCGTCGTCGACAGCGCGCCGATGAACGGGAAGCCCGCGGCGCGGAAGTCGAAGCCCGGCGTCTCGGCGCGCAGCGCCGTCTCGGCCGCCGCGCCCGCGCGCGTCGCCGTCGTGCTCGCGTGGCCCTCCGACCAGTTCGCGGTGCGCGCCTCGTGGATGCGCGCCCGGATGCCTTCGCGGTACTGCACGCCGCGCTCGAACGCGGCGCGCTGCGCGTCGGTCAGCGGCGGGCGGATCTGCAGCTGGCTCGCGAACGAGCGCTGCGCGGCCGTCGTGGAGAACAGGTCCGTGTCGCCCGACCACCCGGGCACCCGCGCGAGGTGCTCGGCCGTCAGGCCCTGGTACGCCGCGATGGCGGTCGGGTCCTGGTCGTAGGTCGTCTGCAGACCGCCCATCACGCCCTGGTCCGCCGTCTCGCCGAGCATCGTGCGCAGCACGCGCGCGCTCGGCTTCCACAGCTGGGCGCCGGTGAGCACGGTCTCGATGCTCGTGCCCGGGTTCGCGCGCTGCCAGGCGATGACGCGCTCGGCCTCCCACAGCTCGGGTGCGCCGTCGGCGTTCGTGCCGCGCACGAAGTGCCGCAGCTTCACGTCCTTGAGCACGGCGTTGAAGAAGGTCGGGTCGAGCTTGCCCGTGCCCAGGTCACGGTCGAGCACGGCGAGCGCCTTCTTCGTGATGACCCCGGAGAGGTCCGTCGCGAAGTCCTTCTCCATCTGCTGACGGTTGCGCGCCGAGAAGGTCCGTCCCATCCGGTAGGCGAGCTTGCCCTTCTTGTTCGCGCCGAGCGCCTCGGCCTGGGCGTTCGGGCTGATCGACCCGGCGCCGAACCACAGCGTCGCGTTCAGGCTGCGCTCCTGGTCGGCGTTCAGCTCGAACGTCGTGCCCTCGTAGAACACCGAGTGGTAGTACCCGGAGCGCGCCGGCTGGCTGTCGGGGTGGAGGTAGTCCACCTCGACGCGCACGGTGTTCGGGTCCACGCCCGCGGGCAGCGCGTCCTGCGCGGCCGTGCGCAGCTGGCGCATCGTGATCGACCGGTAGCCCGACGTCGCGACCTCGGGCACGTCGTAGAACGTCTTGCCGAGCGGCGGCATGGCGTTCGTCCACAGGTCGATGGGCTCGGCCCCGGGCACGATCAGCCGCGCGCCGCGCGCGAACCGGCCGTTGAGCAGCGCCATCGGGGTGTTGACCCCCGGCACCTCCCCGGCCTCGGTGCGCAGCGTGGTGACGAACGTGCCGGTCCCGGACAGCAGGTCGCCCAGGTCGATCACGCCCGTGCTCGTCGTGCGCTCGAGCGTGTCGGTCAGGTACGTGCGCGCCGTGGCGACCGACACCGTGAACTGGCGGCGCGGGGCGATGCCCGCCATCGCGACGGCGTCGCCCGCCGAGCTCGCGTCCATGCGCTGGTTCGCCTCGAGCGAGGCGCGCGCGACGTCGACCGTCCAGCCCGCGAGGTTGTCGCGGTTCAGCACCCAGTTCTCGATGGCACGGCGCAGCTCGCGCGGCGTCGTGTCGTTGTGCCGCTGCCCGTGCGCCTTGAGGTGCAGGTTGCGCGCGGCCTTCGCGAGCGGCTCGGTCGGGCTGAGCAGGTGGTCCAGGAGGTAGGAGTACGTCGGGTCCCAGTACCGGCGGACGAACTCCTTGCCCCACTTCAGCTCGGGCACCGCGAGGCCGGTCGCCTGGATGGACGTGGCGTCCTCCATGTACGCGGCCGTCGCGGCGTCGGCGAGCTGGGCCCACAGGTCGCGGTCGGCGTTCTCGTCCATCGCGAGCACGGGGTTGCCGTCGGCGTCCAGGCGCGGGTCCGGCGCGAGCAGGCGCTCGATCGCCTCGGTCGCCCACGGCGCCTTCGTCTTCATCGTGGTGCCGTGGCTGGCGACGTGCTCGCGCAGCTCGGCCTTCTTCTGTGCGACCTCGGCCGCCGGCGCGGAGTAGTCGACGGCGACCGAGGCACGGAACCGCTGGAACTCCGAGGAGTCCAGCACGGCCTCGAGACGGCCGCGGAACTGGGCGATGTACTCGTCGATCGCCGTCGCGGTGACCGTGTCGCCCGCGGCGAGCGCCTCGGCCTGCCGCTCGCGCAGCTCGGTCTCGCGGTCGGCCGCGGCGCCCTCGAAGTACATGCGCACGTACTCGAGGTCGTCGCGGTGCAGCGCGAGCGCGTCCCCGCCCGGCAGGTTCTTCAGCTCGGCCGTGAGCTCGGCCCGCAGCAGGTCCAGCGCCTCGGACCCGAAGTTCGCGTACACGTCGCCGACCATGCGCAGCAGGTCCGCCGAGCGCAGCATCGCCTCGTCGGCGCGCTCCTCGTGCTTCGCCGTGGTCAGCACGCGGTCCGCGCTCGTGGTGTGCGCGAACAGGACGTCGTTGATGAACCGCTGCGCGACGAACTCCTGGCCCTCGCGCTTGCCCTCGGACTCGAGGATCGAGAGGTAGGTGAACTTCGACTCCGGCGTGTTCTTGAAGAAGCGGCCGTACGTGCCCTCGTCGAGCAGCTGCTTCATCGACCGGCCGGTGAGGAACTGCTGGCTCAGGCGGCCCGTGCTGTTGCGCTCGTACACCGAGGGGAACAGCATGGCGCGGATCAGCGGCCGCGCGGCGGACGACGTGGTCCACAGCTGCAGCAGCTGGCTGCGGTCCATGCCGCCCCAGTGCACGACCGCGCCGTCGGCGCCCATCGTGTCCACGGCGTCGTGCGCGAGCACCTGCGGGTTGGTCCCGAGGTCCTCGGCGTCCACCGAGATGAGGGTGTCGCGCACGCGCTCGTACTGCGTGGAGTACCCCGCGCTGTCGCTCAGCGCCTGGAACGAGCCGAGCGCCACGTAGACGTCCGGCGCGATGCCCTTGGTGTGGGCCTGCGGGTAGAACGAGCGCTGGCTGCCCACGATCTGGAACCGCATCGCGGCCGGGCCGAGCGCGATCAGCTGCTCCTTGCTGTACGCCAGCGCGCGGTCGAGCCGGCGCAGCAGCGCGAGGTCGCCCTCGGCCGCGTTCGTCGGGTCCTGGTCCGCGGCGAGCAGCGCGGCCATCAGCTGCTCGTCGGCGCGCTCGGCCGCGGCGTCGGCCGCCACCTCGCGCACGAGCGCGTCGGTCCGCTTGCTCAGCGCCAGGATGGCCTCGCGCTGCGCGCTGCCGCCGCCGCCCGAGCTCCACCCGCCGTTCGCCTTGTCGGGGGCGAACTCGGCCACGTCGTTGACCCACGCGGTGAACGCCGGCTCGGCCGCCGCGCGCACCTCGGTGTTCACGTACTGCAGGAACGCGTCCAGGTCCTGCGCCTGCTCCATGCGGCGCACGAAGTCCGCGAGCGCCACGCCGCCGTCGCCGTTGTTGCCCAGGCGGAACATGAGCTGGTGGATGCGGTCGTCCAGGCTGCCGTACGTGCGCGCCTGGTCCACGTCGTCGTCGCCGTGCCGGGCGCCCTTGGCCGTCCACTGCGCCAGCTTGATGTTCCGCCAGTAGTGCATGGTGGCCTGGGCAGGGTCCATCGCGATCATCTCGACGACCCAGTTGCTGTACCGCAGCTGGCCGTCGACGACCTCGAACACCGCGTTCACGTCGGCGTTCGGGACGAGGTCGAGCACCGAGCGGGCGAAGTCCGGGTACCGGTCGAACACCTCGCGCACCTGCGCGGCGTCGCTGCGGGCGAAGCCGAGCTGGGTGAACGCCTGCCCGATGTTCTCGAACGCGCGCACGAGCTCGCGCTGGTACATGTCGCTGCGGTCGCCCAGGCGGCCACCGGCGCGGCCGTCGTCCTTCAGGTAGATCCGGCCGTTGCCGGTCTCGAGGATCGCCTCGACCACCGCGCGGAAGCTCGACACGTCCCCGGCGCTGATCTCCTCGAAGGAGTACGGGGCGTCGTGCTTGCCCTCGCGGTCGCCGTAGCTCGGGTCCAGGCGCAGCTGCTGGGAGGTGACGCGGCGCGCGGCCTTGCCCTGGCTGACGTACAGCCGGGTGAACTGCTCCACCGTGAGCTGGGGGCCCATCGAGCCGGCCGACTCCCCGAGCAGCGACCAGAGCGTCTGCCCGCCGAGCATCTCGACGAACGCCTCGCCCCCGGCCCCGGGGCGGGTGAGCTGGTCGAGCCGGGCCCACTTCGCCTCGAGCTCGGGCGTGACGTTGGCCGCGTTGTCGTGGCGGTCCTCGGCGACGGCCTGCCGCAGCAGCAGCTGCAGGAACGTGATCGGCTCGGGCCCGGTCGTGAGCTCGCCGTCGACCACGCGCGCGTCGGCGACCGCGGTCTGGGCGAACAGCGTGAGGTCGCGGCTCGGCGCGTCGGCGCGGTCGACGAGGCGGCGCAGCCGGGCGATGACCTTCTGCGCGACCGCGTCGCGCGCGCCGGTCGCCTCGAGCGCGCTCTGCGTCATGCCCTGGGACAGGTTCTCGTACAGCGTGGTCAGGTCGCGCAGGCCCGAGGTGATCGCGGCCTGGCTGCCGCCGACGACCTGGGCGTTGAAGACCGAGTAGTGCAGCTTCTGGAACTGGCGGAACAGCGAGTAGCCCTCGGCGCGCAGGCCGAGCTCCTGGCCCTCGGTCGCGGCGTGCGCCTGCAGGATCTCCCACGCGCGCGTGTCGCGCTTCACCGGCGTCACGACGTCGGTGTTGATCTCCGGGTTCTTCGTCGCGACGTGCACGGCGTTCCACCGCTGGAAGGACTGCAGCGCCTTCTGGTACCGGTTGTCCAGCCAGAGCAGCTCGTTGCTCATGTTCGCGCGGGCGAAGTCCCAGAACGCGTCGCCGCCGACCTCGGCCATGTCCGAGAGCAGGCGCTCGCGGGCGGACGGGTCCCCGGCCTCGAGGCCGGACTGCAGCCGGTTCAGCACCGGGGTGAGCACGGCGGGCGGGATCACCGCGGCGTAGCGCGCGCGGATGTCCGCGACGAGCTGGCCGATCATGGCGGCCGCCTGCGTGCGCGCCGGGGTGTTGTTCCCGTGCACGGCCCCGGCCAGGAGGTCGACCTCGTGCACCTCGTAGTCGCGCGTGGCGATGTTCACGCCGCGGCCGCCGTTGCCCATCGCGCCGACCAGGTTGCGGCCCGTGCGCAGGTTGAGGAACGTCGCGTCGTCCACGACGACCTTCGCCTGCTGCACGATCTTGTCGCCGTCGAAGTCGCCGCCGATCGCCTGCAGGATCGCGTGCGAGACCTGGAGCACGTCGTTGCTCTGGGTCCAGGCGAGCTCGGGGTTCACCTGCGGGACGAGCGCCTGGTACGAGCCGCCCTGGTCCTGCGGGTTGCGCACGAACAGCACCGTCGCCGCGCGCTGGCGCGCGATCTTCGCGCTCGGGTCCACCGCGCCGGCGCCGTCGTCGTACGCGCGGGCCAGCATCTGGTTGATGCCCGCGATCTCGCGGTTGAAGGTGGCGCGGTCCCCGGCCTCGCGCGCCGCCTCGGCCGCGCCGGCTCGCTGGCCGAGCACGGTGAGCAGCGCGTTCAGCGCCTCGGCGGTCTGCTGGTTCTGCAGCAGCTTCGCGTCGCGCTCGTCCCCGGGCTCGTCCCGCTCGAGGTAGGTGCGCTGCTCGCTCAGGCCCCGGCTCGCGCCGACGAGGAGGTCGTACGTCTGCGCGAGCGAGCTGACGACGGCGTCGTTGCGGACGTCGGCGTCCTCGGTCTGGGTGATGACGAAGCTGCCGTCGGTGCGCACCCCCGCCTTGCCCGCCTCGTTCCCGGCCTGGGCGTAGATCGCGTCCTTGACCTTCTCCACGCCCCACACGCCCGCGACCTGCTGCGCGTTCTGCGCGCGCTGCAGCTTGGCGAACGACTCCTGGTAGAGCGCCGTCTCCGCGGGGCTGAGCATCGAGGCGGCCTTCTTCTCGGCCGCGCTCATCTTGGCCCACTGGCTGCGGGGCAGCAGCTGCTCGGGCGTGGCGTCCGCGCCACCGGCCAGGCCGCGGCGCGCGAGCACGGCGCGCGCGTACTCGCGGTCGTCCGCGCTGGGCTGCGCCTGCCCCTGGTACCGGCGCATGCTCGCGCCGATCTGCATGCCGGTGCCCATCGCGAACCCGGCGACCGCGGCGTCGCCGACGTCGCGCCAGTCGATCCGGTCGTCGTGGGAGAGCGGCTCGAGGACGGCCTGCACCGCCTCCTCGTAGCCCTCGCCCACGCCCGTGACGAGCGCGTTGACCCACCGGCCGTTGCCCTCGGAGAGGTTCGTCGCCGCGCGGTAGTAGTCGTCCGCCGTCGCGGTCGCGCGGCCCGAGCGGGCGGCGAGCCGGTTCGCGGCCACGCGGGTGCTGATCGCGGTCAGCGTCTCGGACGGGGCGAGCATCGACATGCTGATCGAGGTCGTCTTGGAGCCCCGGGCCCACTGCGCCACGCCGTCGTCGCCCAGCTTGAACAGCCGACCGCCCGCCTCGACCGTCTCGCCGCCGAGGCCGTTGCGCACCGCGTAGGCGTTGCGGCCGAACATGGAGGTGAGGCCGCGCGCGCCGCCCATCTGGACCGCGTCGATCGCGATCTTGCCGATCCCCGCCGCGGAGGAGCCGAGGTCGAAGTTGCCCTCGTCGTCGGTGAAGATCGAGTCGAACTCGCCGCGGGTGTCGGAGAACGTCGCGCCGCCGGTGGCCGTGATCTGCGCGACCTCACCGGCGATCGTGCCGCCCATCTGCGTGAGGTACGCGGTCTGGCCCACGCCGGAGCTGAACTGCAGCACCGCGTCGCCGAGCCCCGCCACCACGCCGAGCCCGGTCATCCACGCGGGCCGCGTCGGCTTGCCCTCGGCGTCGACCTGGTAGTAGCTGGACTGGCCGTCGCCGATGGTGGAGGCGTCCGCGGCCCCGTGCACGATGTTCGTCAGCGGCGAGAGGAACTTCCCCGCCACGCCCGACCAGCCGTACAGGCCGGTGCTGACCCCGGCGAGGGTGCCGTAGTCCCGGCCCGCCATGTCCTGCTGCACCTTGGTGCGCGCGGCCTGCTCGAGGATCTCGTCCTGGTTCATGAGCGCGGCGGTCGCGCCGACGACGCCGCCCGCGAGCGCCCACGGCCCCGCCCACCAGGTGGCGACCACGCCGCCGGCGAAGCCGCTCACGCCGGTGAGGATCTCGTCGGTGATGCCCCGCTCGTACTCCGCCTTCTGCGCGTCGACCGCGGTGTTGTACTCCCGCTGCGTCAGGAACTTCTCGTTGTTCGCCGTCGTCTGGTCGCGCATCCGCTCGACCTCGTCGGAGACCGCGGAGGCGTGCCCGCCCTGCAGCGCCTCGTACGCCTTGCTCCGGGTCTGCGGGTCGAGCGTCAGGTCGGCCATGATGTTGTCGGCCGTCGGCTTGTCGTACTGGTCGTAGAGGTTGCCGACCTTCCGACCGGACTCGTACACGTCGCCGAAGCGCGCGTCCTGGTTCGCGGCGTCCTTCTGCCCGTCGTAGGTGACGATGCCGGTGAAGTCCTTGCGGCGGTAGAGGTCGCCGAGCTCGCCCGCGTCGGCCGCCTCCTGCTGCTGGCGGAACATCGTCGCGTAGAACGGGGTGTCGTAGCCGTTCTGGGTGCTGCCGCTCTGGCCGCCGGTCTCCCACCGCGGGGCGCCCTGCGCGCTGGTCGTGGCCCCGGCCTTCGCCGCGAACCCGCCGTCCTCGCGCGTGCCGCCGCCGCCCTGGGGGCGCTGCTGCTGCAGTCCGGTCGGTGCTGCCTGGCTGGCCCCGGCCCGCTGTGCGAACCCGCCGTCCTCACGCGCCACGGTCTCTCCTGTTGCTCGGCGGATCGTCTGGCACGAATGGTACAGGACCGGACACGCTGGTGCGTCTGTGGCGGTCTCGGGACGGATCAGGCAGTTGAGACACCTGGGACGGGCTGTTCGTCCGCTGTGGAGGCGCGTGGGTACGGATCTGAGGACCGTGGGCGGACTCCCTGTGACCAGGGTGACGGGTGTGACCCTCCTCTGGGCTTGTGGCCCTGACCTGCACTGTTACGACCTGGAACCGTGTTTCCGGGGAAAAACTTGTGCGCACTTCCTAATATATAAATGAAACAAAAGAAACAACATACTACCCCCTATACATATATATGTAATAGATATAGGTAACCAGGAATTACGGAATCTGATAGGGGTGTGACATTTGTGACATTCATTTTTGCAATAGGTAAACATCTGGGACAACCCGTTCCAGTACTCAACAGGAGGCCATCATGGCATCACCGCTCGCCACCGCCATCCAGGCTGCGATCGTCACCGACATCACCGATGGTGGTGACCGTGAGACCACTCGCGCAGCCGTGAACAACTGGCTCGAGAAGTCGAAGGCGGACACCGCTTCGGCCAAGTTCCAGGTCATCACCGAGGCAGACCAGCTGCTTCGTGACCAGGACACCAGCCAGGTCGCACGTGCCGCCATCGAGTCTCTGCTCAAGGGCCTCACCGGGGGCAAGTAGTAGTTAGGGCAGGGCATCCACACGGATGCTCTGCTCTTTCTTTTTCTCATATAGGAGCACACTCCTTTTTTAAGTTCTCATGTACGACGACGGCTAACTCGACTACACAACCACAACTACTTCGCCTAGTCTCGTGACGCTTGCGCTCGGGATACCGAGCGACCGGCATCATCTTGGCGAGTACGTACATGGAACTTGTTTCATTTATGAGTGTGCGGATCAATGACATTGGAACCGTTTCATGTTGTTACGTGGAATGTCACAGTCGTGGCTACGACTACCTCTCGGCTGAGAGGAACGGACGGCTGTCCGTCCGAACAAGAGAGTTCTTTTAGGGGAGAGGGAAGAGAGAGTTTGATTTCTAGTAAGGATTCAAGAGAGAGGGCAAGCCTCTCAACGAGTGGAAGGAATGAGCACATGCTCAACCTCATCACGCAGGACGGCACCGAGTCGGTCAGCATCACGAACCACGAGGTGGTCGGGCTGCAGATCGACGGTGTGCTGGTGATCGGCTTCGCCGTCCCGATCTGCCTGTCGTGCACCGCGGTCACCCGCGAGCACTTCAGCAAGACGGGCGTGGCGAAGAAGCTCGAGGTCCCCGTGCCGGAGACGTCGTGCGCGTGGTTCGACTGCTCCGACCGAGCAGCCGTCGTCACGTTCCTGGCCTGAGCTCTCGGGGTGACCGCACACCACGGTCACCCCGAGCAGCACTCGGCCTGCACCTGTTCCCCGCACCGGGGAGGTGAGTGCACTCGAACATCTGTTCGTACACCGCCTCTGACCTGCGACGATACAGATCTAGTGACATGTAGTGTAAGTCGGATGTAACCCTCCTACACACACATACGCGTAGAAGGGTTGTTTTGACTCTTCACTGCCTTACACTTCCGGTATCACCCTGACCCGAGGAGAGACCCGAATGTCCGACCCGTCCCAGTCGTCCGGTCCGACCGGAACGTACGACCCGCAGCAGGGTCTGCTCGAACGAGCAGCCCGGGGCGAGGCGCTCGCAGCAGCAGCGCTCACGCACGGGCAGCAGCGCATCGCGCACCTGCTCGCTCACCGCAGCGCGGGGAAGCTGCTCTTCTGCAAGGCGTACGGCTGGCTGTCGTGGACCGGAACCCACTGGTCCGCCGACGACGGCGTCGCCGCCCGCAACGAGCTGTTCGTCCTGCTGCGCGAGACCGCAGCCACGGGGACCGAGGCGGACCGCAAGGCCGCCACCTCGTGCATGAACGACGGACCGCAGCGGGGCGTGCTCGCCATCGCCTCGTTGCTGCCCGAGTTCCACGTCACGCTCGAAGCCCTGGACGCAGACCCGTGGCTGCTGAACCTGGCGAACGGGACGTACGACCTGGACTCCTCAGAGCTCAGGCCGCACGACCCGAAGGACCGCATCACCAAGATCGCGCGTGGAGCATACGACACCGACGCACCGAGCCCGGTCTGGACCGAGCACCTCGAGTACTTCCAGCCGGACGCCGAGATCCGTGAGTTCCTCCACCGGTTCTTCGGCTACTCGCTCCTCGGCAAGGTCACGGAGCACGTGCTCCTCATCGCCTACGGGCCCCAGGGTGCGAACGGCAAGGGCACCACCGACCGCGTCCTGCAGTACGTGCTCGGGGACTACGCCGGCACGGCCAACCAGAACCTGCTGGTGCAGACCCGGGCGAACAGCGCAGACAACGCGAGCCCCGCTCGCATGACGCTGCTCGGCCGGCGCCTCGTCTCGATGTCGGAGACGGAGAAGCGGGCGCAGATCGCCGAGGCCCTGATGAAGACGCTCACGGGTGGTGACCCAGTCACCGCCCGTGCGCTGTTCAAGGACGAGATCACGTTCGACCCCAGCCACACCCTCGTGCTGTGGACGAACCACAAGCCGAAGCTGTCGGGCGACGACGCCGCAGTCTGGCGCCGAGTCAAGCTCGTCCCGTTCGAGGTCACGCGACCGAAGGACCAGTGGGACAGCGAGATCGACGACAAGCTCAAGCTCGAGGCCGACGCGATCATGACCTGGATGATCGACGGCTTCCGGCAGTGGCGGCGCAACGGCCTGGCTGCACCGGCCAAGGTCGAGGCAGCCACCGCCGAGTACCAGTACGAGGAGGACGTCACCGCTCAGTTCATCGCCGAGCGGATCGTCGCCGACCACACCGCCAACACCCGCACGGCGGACGTGTGGCACGCGTACGAGGACTTCACGCACGAGACGCAGGCCGTGCCCATCACGCGCAAGGACCTGTACATCAAGCTCGAGCTCGCGGGCTACGTCAAGAAGCGTCGCGCCGCAGGCGAGATGTTCCTGGGCATGCGCATCGCCGAGCCCGAGACCACCGAGGACACCGAGGAGGTCCTGACCGATGACGAAGCCGACGACGTTCACGAGGGCACTGTGTCGCAGCTGCCTGCTGCGTGAGATGCGCGTCGCCGCGAACGCCATCAGCACCGGGGTGTGGCTGCAGGCCACGCTCACCGGCTGCGCCCCGACCAGCTGCGCCACCTGCGACAGGCCGAAGGCCAAGCACCAGCTCACGCTCACCACCTGAGAGGACAGCACCATGCGCACGCGCAAGAAGCACCACGAGATCAGCGACGCAGTCGTCGTCGCCACCATCGTCTTGACCGGCATGCTCGTGTTCGTGGTCGTGCTCCTCGGGGCACTGCCTCCGGCCACGGCCACCGTCGAGCCGACGCCCGAGGGCATCGCCGTCTCGGTCGACATCACGCCGCAGCCGCTGGCGTGGGACGAGCAGTCGCCGTGCTGGCACCCGCCGTTCCTGCCGGACCAGCCGCACTGGACCACGTGCCTGTTCAAGACCAACGCCTGACCTCATCACCGAGTCACCACCGCAGAGGAGACACCGATGTTGTTCCTGCTGTTCCTGATGATGCTCGTCATCATCGCGTTGCTCATCGTCACCATCGTGCTGATGCGTCGCATCGCACGTCACACCGAGGAGATGGCACGGAACATCGTGCCTGCGTTCGTCGACGCAACGCTCGCGCTGTCCAACGCGCAGCGTGCGATCGCCGACATCGTGGCGCTCGTCCCGAGCGAAGCGAAGGACAAGGCACAGCGCGAGGCCGAGCTCGCGAAGGCAGTCGACGACGCACTGCACGTCACGCAGGTGACGCCGCGGTTCGCGCCGGTCATCCCGCTGAGGCAGCGAGGTACGAACTGATGCACACCATGCCCCTGCCCGGCAACCAGCCCGACATCACCATCGGTGACCGAGGCGTGTACCTCAGCAGGCATGCGATCCAGGCTACGATCGCGCGCGGCTTCACCATCGAGCAGGTCTACGACGTGCTCCGCAACTGGGAGAACCGCTACGTGCAGCACAAGCGGTACGTGGACGACGGCACCGGGAGCGGGGCCGCTCCGTACATGTACCAGAAGGGGGACATCGGCGTCGGCGTGATCGAGACGCACTCGGTGATCCTCGTCAAGACCGTCCTCCTGCGTGAGCGCCGACAGTGGACCGACGCGGAGGCGATCGAGCGGGCCGTGGCCCGGTCACAGGGGAAGTCGCACGCGCCTGCGTGACGGCCGTTCAGTCCGCACCCTGGCAACCACCAGGGTGCGGGCTGTGCGTCCGCCACAGCGGCGCGCAGCCACCGATTCGGTGGCATCAAGCCCCCGTGCTCCCGCTTGCTGCGGAGTGGGAGCACGGGTTCATCATCCGACGCAGCACGGAAGGGACGAAACAGACATGGCCAAGGCCACGAACAGCACCACCGGCACGACCAGCACCACCACGCCGAAGGCGAAGCGCCCGGCCCGCACCCTCGACGAGCGCATCGCCGAGCTGCAGGCCAAGAAGGACGCGCAGGCGGCGAAGTCCAAGGGCAAGGCCGAGCTCGAGTACAACGAGGTCGTCGGCAAGTACAACCGCGCGGTCGGGCAGGCGATGAAGTTCGCCGGCCAGCTGCGTGACCTCGCCGCCAAGCACGGGTTCGCCCTGCCCGACGGCATCGCCCCGCCCACGGCGAACGAGGTCGAGGCCGCGCAGGTCGAGCTCGCCAACGAGACGGCCGAGGCCAGCGTCGAGGACTGACGCACCAACCACCGACGCACCGAGCGTCACCACCTGAACCACGTCACGAGAAGGAGTCACCGTGAACACCACGGGAATCCCTGCGCGTGACGCCGTGGACAAGGTGCTCATCGACGTCGCCGGGCTGCCCGCGTTCCTCGCGGGTAGCTCGGCGGCGGCGGTGGCTCATGACCTGCAGCACAGCTACACCGACATCGACCTGTTCGTACCCAAGGAGGGCGTGTACTTCGCGCTCGTGCAGCACCTGCTGTCCAACGGGTACGAGATCGAGGGCGACCGGTTCGAGCGCATGTGGCAGCGTCACCTGAACTACGGCTTCAACGCGTGGCACACCAACAGCATGAAGCTCATCGACAGCACGTTCGGCACCGAGGTCAACGTCATCTACAAGAGGGTCGAGAGGCACGAGACCACCCAGCTCAGCCAGGTGATCGAGAGCTTCGACTTCGGCCTGCTCGGGGTGGGGTACGAGACGGCGACCAAGACGTACCGCGACATGCGCAGCTACCTGTTCCCGCACATCAAGGGAGCAGACTCCGGCGCACCGCTGCCGATGATGGGCTACCGCGGTGACACCGTGGGCAAGGGCTTCATGTCCAGCCACATCATGATGCGCACGCCGGGCAGGTACGCCCGGTACGTGGGCTACGGCTACGACCTGTCGCTGGTCAAGCCCATCCTCGTCGACGGCTACAACTCGTACGCCGACTACAAGGACAACCGCACCAAGGACGAGGACCGCGCGCTCGCGACGATCAGTCGCACGCTCGCCAGCCACCTCGAGTTCGACATGCTCGAGGAGATCCTCACGTGGGAGAAGTCCATCCCGATGGCGGACGGACTCGACGACATCCTCGAGGCGCTCGAGTGAGCCGCGCCGGCGAGCGTGCCGTCGCACGTGGAGTCGTGGGCTCGGTGCCGTACCGCTTCTCCGAGGGCAGCAACGGAGTCGTCGACGCCACGGAGTGGGCGGTCGCCGAGTTCGGTGTGCTCACGGCGTCGGGGTACACCACGATCAAGCGCACCTTCGAGCGCAAGGCGGAGGCCCTCGCCTACCGCAAGGAGCTGACGAACAACGCGAGGCACAGCCTCGGAGAGTTCATCATCCTCAAGCGGAACGACGACGGCACGTGGTCGCAGTGGCTGTCCACGTACGAGCAGCGCCGACGTGCGCAGGGGAGGGGCGAG
>Ga0247820_10000210_pt1 | contig 29599 bp, 8 predicted proteins | sample 13C_Glucose_Day1_2_FD_192480 | JGI IMG/M metagenome (GOLD analysis project Ga0247820, IMG submission 192480) | Soil microbial communities from agricultural site in Penn Yan, New York, United States - 13C_Glucose_Day14 | ecosystem: Environmental > Terrestrial > Soil > Agricultural land | place...
CCGCGAGGCCGTCGGCGCCCACGGACGGGGCGGCGTCGCCGGGCCGTCCGCCGGAGGCGAGCGGAGCGGCGGCCGGGCCCCGCAACGCGTCGGCCGGGCCGGCCGGCCCGGTGCCGGAGCCGGTGCCCGTGTCGCCGAGGATGCCGGCCGCGAGGGCGTGCAGGGCCTCGGTGTTCGTGGTGGCGCGGTGGGCCACCACGATGAGGTCGGCGGCGCCGTCGGCGTACCGCAGGAGCACCGCCCGCGCCGGGGTGTCCGGGCCGGCGGGCAGCGGGCGGGCGAGTTCGCGCGCCCGCCACCGCTCGGCGGCGGGCTCGTCGGCCCGGCACGGCACCCGCTCGGTCCACAGCCGTACGGCTCCGGGAGAGAGCGCCGCCGAGCCGGCGGCGAGGCGCACGCGCAGTGCGTGGCACGACGGGCCGGCTGCGGCGAGGCCGCTGTCCGGGGCCCGCTCGGAGGTGCGGGCGGCGGCGTCCTGGTGAGAGATCGACACGACTGTGGTCCCCTAGGCGTGGGTTGTGATGGCTCAGCGGGTGGTGAAGCCGCCGTCGACGGTCAGCACGGAGCCGGTCACCTGCCGGGACTCGTCGGAGGCGAGCCAGAGCGCGGCACCGGCCACGTCCTCCGGCTCGATCAGCGCGTTCATCGGCTGCGACTGGACGAAGGTCTGCTCGTGCTCGCCGACCGGCAGCTCCAGCGACCTGGCGATCTCGGTGAGCATCCGGCCCTCGGCCCGGCTGTCGTCGCGGATCGATCCGGGGCACAGGGCGTTGACGCGCACCTTCAGCGGCGCGTAGTCCAGCGCGGTCGCCCTGGTCAGCCCGATCAGGCCGTGCTTGGAGGCGGTGTATCCGGCGAAGTGGCGGTAGCCCACCAGTCCGGCGGTGGAGGCGACGTTGACGATGCTGCCGGAGCGCCGCGCGACCATGTGCGGGCCGACCAGCGAGATCATGCGCCAGGCGCCGGACAGGTTGACGTCGATCATCACCTGCCACTCGTCCTCGGTGATCTCGTGGGTGGTCCGGCCCGACGGCGCCACGATGCCCGCGTTGTTGACGAGGACGTCGATGGCGCCGAACCGGTCCAGCGTCTCGTCGACCGCGCCGCGCAGGGCGGCGCCGTCGCGGATGTCGGCGGTCGCCGTGAGCACGGCGGAGCCCTGCTCACGGCAGAGCCGCGCGGTGTGGTCCAGCTGGCTGACCGTGCCGAGCGGGTAGGGCACGCCGTCCACGTCACCGCACACGTCGAGCAGGGCGAGGTCGGCGCCCTCCCGGCTGAACGCCAGCGCGCAGGCCCGGCCGACCCCGCGCGCGGCTCCCGTCACGACGACGGTCTTTCCTTGCAGGCGCACCGGAACTCCTCAGAAACGGTCGGGGTGGACGTCGGCGAGCACGTCGATCAGGCCCTCGGGGTTGTCGACCAGGTACATGTGGCCGCCCTCGACCTCCACGAACCGGAACTCCCCGCTGGTGGCCTTGGACCACTCCATGGCCTGCTCGGTGGTGACCAGGGTGTCGGTGGTGCCGCGCACCGAGATGATCGGCGCGGCCAGCGGTACGTCGGAGGAGGGGACGTAGCTCTCGTGCATCTCGACGTCGGCGCGGAGCGTGGGCAGCAGCAGTTCCCGCATCTCCGGGTCCTCCAGCGCGTCGTGCCGGTAACCGGCGAACTCCTTGACGCGGTCCAGGAACTGGTCGTCGTCGAGTCCGCTCGCCCCGTTCTCGCGCCGGGTCCAGGGGCCCGGGGAGCCGCTGACCACGAGCGCCGCCAGTTCGACGCCGTCGGTGGCGGCCAGCCCGTGGGCGATCTCGTAGGACAGGACCGCGCCGAGGCTGTGTCCGAACAGGACGACCGGGCCGGCGCCCCGGACCCGCTCGAGCACCTCGGGCAGCAGCCCGTCGGCGGCCACGACCGCGTCGCGGTACGGCTCCTCGGCGAACCGCTGCTCACGGCCGGGGAGTTGCACGGCGGCGAGGTCGAACCGGTCCTGGGCGAGGGGCACCCAGGGGCGGAAGACCGAGGCGCCGGCCCCGGCGAACGGCACGCAGAGCACGACCGTCTTCGACATGGTGATTCCTTTTCTGTGCTGAGTGTCAGGCGTGGTCCGCGCGAGCGGTGCGGGCCAGCTTCTTCGCCAGCACCGCCCCCATCTCGGCGAGCGGCTCGGGCCGCATCAGGTCGTTGTGCGCGGCGGCGACGGAGTGGACCTCCAGCTCGCCGCCGACGTGGTCGCGCCAGTGGGCGGGGTCGCCGACCGGGTCGACGGTCGCGGCGAACATCACCGCGCCGGCCCGGCAGCGCCCGGTGACGGCGGCGCCGTCGACGCGGAAGCTGTTGGCCATCACGTGCTGCAGCCGCCGCAGTTGGTCCGCCGTGAGGCCGGCCAGGTCGGCGCCGGCGGAGCGCACCGCCGCCATGACCGTGTCGACGTCGAGCGGCCCGTCGACATCGGCCGCGTCGAGTCCGGCGGCGGAGAGGACTCCGTCGAGGAACTCCCTTTCGGAGAAGTGCGCCTCGGTGTCCGCCTCGGTGCTCGGGTAGGCGTCCAGCAGGGCGAGCAGCTCGACCTCCTGGCCCGCGGCCTCCAGGCGGGACGCCATGGCGTGCGCGATCCGGCCGCCCAGCGACCAGCCGAGGAGCCGGTAGGGGCCCTCCGGCTGGACCGCGCGGACGCGGGCCACGTAGTCGTCGGCCATCTCCTCGAGGGTGCCGGGGAGCGGGGCGTCGCCGTCGTCGAGTCCGACCGCCTGGAGGCCGTAGAGGGCGACGTCCGCGGGCAGGTGCTCGGCGAGGGAGGCGTAGGGCCAGCTGAGCCCGCCGAGCGGGTGGACGCAGAACAGCGCGGTGTCCGTGCCGCCGGGGCGCAGGGTCAGCAGCGGGGCGGTGGGCCCGGCCGCGCCGTCCTGGCCGAGGCGGACGGCGAGGGCCGCCACCGTCGGCGCCTCGAAGATCGACACCACCGACATCTCCGCCCCGAGCCGGTCCCGGACGCGGCTGATGAGCTTGGTCGCGAGCAGCGAATGGCCGCCGAGCTCGAAGAAGTTGTCGTCGATGGAGACGGTGTCGTGTCCGAGGAGCCCGGCGAAGATCTCGCACAGCGCCGTCTCGGTCTCGTCGCGCGGGGCCCTGCCGGGGCGGCGGTCGAGCAGCCGCGGGGCGGGGAGCGCCTTCTTGTCGACCTTGCCGTTCGGGGTGACCGGCACGGCGTCGATGACGGTGTAGTGCACGGGCACCATGTGGTCGGGCAGCAGCTCGGCGAGGTGGTCGCGCAGCTCCTCCGGGTCGACGGGCGACGAGGGGCCGGCCTCGGTGACGTACGCCGCGAGGCGGGTGTCGCCCGAGGGGTCACGGAGCGCGCACACCACGGCGCTGCCGACCCGGCCGTGCCGGGTGAGCGCGTGCTCGATCTCGCCGAGCTCGATGCGCTGCCCGCGGATCTTCACCTGGTCGTCGGTGCGGCCGAGGAACTCGATCACTCCGTCGCGGGTGATCCGGGCCAGGTCGCCGGTGCGGTAGAGCCGGGAGCCGGGCGGGCCGTACGGGTCGGCCACGAACCGCTCCGCCGTGAGGTCCGGCCTGCCGAGGTAGCCGTGGGCCAGCTGCACGCCGCCCAGGTACAGTTCGCCGCTGCTTCCGGCCGGGGCCGGGGTGAGCGTGGCGTCCAGCACATAGGTGCGGGTGTTCCAGACGGGCCTGCCGATCGGCACGGACGCGGCGTCCGGGGAGACGGCGCAGTCCCAGGCGGTGACGTCGACGGACGCCTCGGTCGGCCCGTAGAGGTTGTGCAGCTCCACTCCGCCGAGCAGGGCGCGGAACCGGTCGCGCAGACCGGCCGGCAGGGCCTCGCCGCTGCACAGCACGCGGCGCAGGCCGGTGCAGCGGGCCGCCTCGGGCTCGGCGAGGAACACCTCCAGCATCGAGGGCACGAAGTGGACCGTGGTGACGGCCTCCTCCTGGATGAGGCGGGCCAGGTAGGCGGGGTCCCGGTGGCCGCCGGGGCGCGCGGCGACCTGGACCGCGCCGGTGATCAGGGGCCAGAAGAACTCCCAGACGGAGACGTCGAACCCGGACGGCGTCTTCTGCAGCACGCGGTCGCCGGGGCCGATGCGGTAGGCGTCCTGCATCCACAGCAGCCGGTTGACGATGCCCCGGTGCGGTACGACGACGCCCTTGGGGCGGCCGGTGGAGCCGGAGGTGTAGATGACGTAGGCGGGCGATTCCGGCAGCGGGCCGGGCAGCGCCCGCGTCTCGTCGGCGGACACGGCCGACAGTTCCCAGTCGGTGCCGAGGTCGTCCAGCACGACGAGGGAGCGGACGGTGCCCTTGACCGCCTCGGGCAGGGCGCGCAGCGCCTGCGAGGTGGTGACCAGGACGGCGGGGCGGGCGTCGCCGAGGACGTAGGAGATCCGCTCGGCCGGGTAGTCGGTCTCCACCGGCAGGTAGGCGGCGCCCGCCTTGAGCGCGGCGAGCAGGGCGACGGTCAGTCCCGCCGAGCGCGGCACGGCGACCGCGACGACGTCACCGCTGCGCACGCCGCGGGCGGCGAGCAGCGCGGCGAGGCGGGCGGAGCGGTCGTCGAGTTCGGCGTAGCTCAGCTCGCCGTCCTCGCCGGTCACCGCCGGCCGGTCCGGGGTGCTCGCCGCCTGGGCGGCGAACAGTCCGGCGAGGGTCTCCGGCGCGAAGCCGGACTCCGTCACCGGGGGCAGCTCGAGGGCGTGGGCGGTGTCGTTGAAGCCGTCGACCAGACGCTCGTGCTCGGCCTCGTCGAGGAGGCCGATCCGGGTGAGGGGGGTCGCCGGTTCGGCCACGCCGGTGGTGAGCAGCCGGGCGAGCCGTTCGCCGATGAGCCGGACGGTGCCGCCGTCGAACAGGTCGGTGCTGTACTCGATGGACACGTCGATGCCGGCGGGGGCGCCGTCGAGGTCGGTGCGTTCGACGAAGTTGAAGCCGAGGTCGAACTTGGCCGCGGCGGTCTCCCCGTCGACGGGGCGTGCGGTCAGTCCCGGCAGGTCCAGGGAGGCGGCCGCGTTGTTCTGCAGCACGATCATCACCTGGAACAGCGGGTGCCGGGCCAGCGACCTGGCGGGCTGTACGGCGTGCACCAGCTGCTCGAACGGCAGGTCCTGGTGGGCGTAGGCGGCCAGGTCGGTCACGCGGACCCGCTCCACCAGTTCCCGGAAGCCGGGGTCGCCGGAGACGTCGGTGCGCAGCACCAGCGTGTTGACGAAGAACCCGACGAGGTCGTCGAGGGCGGAGTCGGTGCGGCCCGCGATGGCCGTGCCGAGCGGCACGTCCGTCCCCGCGCCCAGCCGGGACAGCAGTCCCGCGACACCGGCCTGGAGCACCATGAACAGCGACGACCGGGTGGAGCGGGCCAGGTCGGCCAGGTCCCGGTGGAGTGCCGCGCCGAGTTCGACGGACTCCACGGCGCCGCGGTACGACGCCACCGCCGGGCGCGCCCGGTCCACCGGGAGGGTCAGCTCGTCCGGGAGTCCGGCCAGCGCCTCGCGCCAGTGGGCGAGTTGCGCGGCGATCGGCGAGCCGGCGTCCTCCTCGCTGCCGAGCACGTCCCGCTGCCACAGCGCGTAGTCGGCGTACTGCACGGGCAGCGGCTCCCAGTCGGGCGCCGTGCCGTCGAGCCGTGCCCGGTAGGCGGCGGCCAGGTCGCGGCCGAGCGGGGCCTGGGACCAGCCGTCGCCCGCGATGTGGTGCATGACGACGCAGAGCACGTGCTCGGCGTCGGAGACCCGGAACAGCGTCGCCCGCACCGGCAGGTCCGCCGTCAGGTCGAAGCCGGCCGAGGCCGCCGACGCCAGCGCCGGCCGCAGGCCCTCCTCGGTCACGTCGACGACGTCGACGCGCACGGCGGCCTCCGCGGCCGGGACGACCCGCTGCCACGGTTCGCCGTCGGTCTCCGGGAACACGGTGCGCAGCGCCTCGTGCCGGGTGACCACGTCGTCGACCGCGGCGGTCAGCGCCGCCACGTCCAGCGGGCCGGAGAGCCGGACCGCCACCGGGACGTTGTAGGTGCCGCTCGGCCCCTCCATCCGGTTGAGGAACCACAGCCGCCGCTGGGCGAAGGCCAGCGGGACCCGCTCCGGGCGCTCCGCCACCGCGCGGACCGGCACCCGGCCGCCCGCCGACGACTCGGCCACCCGCTCCGCGAGGGCCGCCACCGTCTGGGCGTCGAAGATGTCCCGGAACGGGAGCTCGATGCCGAAGGTGGAGCGGACCCGGCTGACCAGCCGGGTGGCGAGCAGGGAGTGGCCGCCCAGGTCGAAGAAGCTGTCGTCGATGCCGGTGACCGGCTTGCCGAGCAGATCGGTGAAGAGTCCGCACAGGGTCCGCTCGACGTCGTTGCGCGGGGCGCGTGACGCGCGGTGGTGCGGCTCGGGCAGCGCCGCGCGGTCGATCCGGCCGTCGGCGGTGCGCGGGAAGGCGTCGAGCGCGAGGTAGTGCGCCGGGACCGCGTGGTCGGGGAGCGCCGTCGCGGCGTGGGCGCGCAGCGTCTCGGCGTCCGCCGGGGCGGCCGGGTCGGCGGGGACGTGGTGGGCGACCAGCACGGTCGTGCCGGCGGGGCCCGGGCGGGCGGTCACCAGCGCGGCGTCGACGGCCGGGTGCGCGGTGAGCACCTGCTCGATCTCGCCCGGTTCGACGGGCCTGCCGCCGACGGCGATCCGGCCGTCGGTGCGGCCGGCGAGTTCGACCGTCCCGTCGCCGGTGACGCGGGCCAGGTCGCCGGTGCGGTGGAGCCGGGAGCCGGGCGGGCCGTACGGGTCGGCCACGAAGCGTTCCGCCGTCAGATCCGGGCGGTTCGGGTAGCCGTACGCCAACTGCGCTCCGCCGACGTACAGTTCGCCGGTGCTGCCGACGGGCAGCGGGGCGAGGTTGGCGTCCAGGACGTACACCCGGGTGTTGCGGACCGGCCGTCCGGCGGGCGGGTGGGCGGTCGCCGCGCCGGTGGTGCCGTCCCAGGACAGGGCGTCGAAGGAGGCCTCCGTGGCGCCGTGCAGGACGTGCAGTTCCACTCCCGGCGCCAGGGTCCGGAACCGGCCGGGCAGGCCGGCCGGGAGCGGTTCTCCGCCGCACAGCACGCGGCGCAGGCCGGTGCAGCCGGCGGCCTCGGGCTCGGCGAGGAACACCTCCAGCATCGACGGCGCGAAGTGGACCGTGGTCACGCCGGTCCGGCGGATCAGCCGGGCCAGGCGGACCGGGTCGCGGTGACCGCCGGGTCCGGCGACCACCTGGGCGGAGCCGGCGGCCAGCGGCGCGAACTGCTGCCAGACGGAGGCGTCGAGGTCCTCGGGCGCGTTGTGCAGCACCCGGTCGCCGGCGTCGAGGGCGTAGGCGTCGCGCATCCACAGCAGCCGGTTCACGATGCCGCGGTGCGGCAGCAGGACGGACTTCCCGCCGGGCGCGGGGATCAGATAGGCGGGTGAGCCGGGCAGCGGGCCGGGCAGCTCGCGGTCCGGTTCCGGGGACACGGCCAGGGGGTCGTCGACCAGCACCGGGTCGGTGACGTCCGCGGGCAGTGCGGAGGCCGCGTCCCGGGTGGTGAGGACCGCGGCGGGCGCGGCCTCGGCGAGCACGCGGGCGATCCGCCCGGCCGGGTCGCCGGGGCCGACCGGCAGGCAGACGGCCCCGGCGCGCAGCACCGCGAGGTGCGCGACGGTCAGGGCGGCCGAGCGCGGCACGGCGACCGCGACGACGTCACCGGCGCGCACGCCGCGGTCGGCGAGCAGCGCGGCGAGGCGGGCGGAGCGTTCGCCGAGTTCGGCGTAGCTCAGCTCGCCGTCCTCGGCGATGACGGCCGGGGCGTCCGGGGTGCGCGCCATCCGCTCGGCGAACAGTCCGGGGAGAGTGCCGGAGTACTCGGGCCCGTCGGCCTGCTCGATGCCGGGCCGGCCGGTCACCAGCCGCTGCCACTCGCGCGGTTCGAGCAGGTCGAGCCGGCTCAGCGGCATCGCGGGGTCGGCGGCGGCCAGGGTCAGCATCCGCACCAGGCGCCTGCCGAGGACGGCGACCGTGTCCTCGTCGAACAGGTCGGCGCTGTACTCCACCGTCACCTCGACGCCGGCGGGCGCGCCCATGTCGTCCTTGCGCTCGACGAAGTTGAAGCCGAGGTCGAACTTGGCGGCGCCGATGTCCCCGTCGAGGGGGCGGGCGGTCAGTCCCGGCAGGTCCAGGGAGGCGACCGCGTTGTTCTGCAGCACGATCATCACCTGGAACAGCGGGTGCCGGGCCAGCGACCTGGACGGCTGCACCGCGTGCACCAGCTGCTCGAACGGCAGGTCCTGGTGGGCGTAGGCGGCCAGGTCGGCGACCCGGACCCGCTCCACCAGCTCACGGAAGCCGGGGTCGCCGGAGACGTCGGTGCGCAGCACCAGCGTGTTGACGAAGAACCCGACGAGATCGTCAAGCGCCGCGTCCGTGCGGCCCGCGATGGCCGTGCCGAGCGGCACGTCCGTCCCCGCGCCCAGCCGGGACAGCAGTCCCGCGACACCGGCCTGCAGCACCATGAACAGCGACGACCGGGTGGAGCGCGCGAGCCCCACCAGGTCCCGGTGCAGCCGGGCGCCGAGCTCGACCGACACCAGACCGCCGCGGTACGACGCCACCGGCGGACGCGCCCGGTCCACCGGCAGGCTCAGCTCGTCCGGGAGCCCGTCCAGCACCTCGCGCCAGTAGGCCAGCTGTCCCGCGATGGGCGAGTCGGCCTCCTCCTCGCCGCCCAGCACGTCCCGCTGCCACAGCGCGTAGTCCGCGTACTGCACCGGCAGCGGCTCCCACTCGGGCGCCTCGCCGGCGTGCCGGGCCCGGTAGGCCAGGCCCAGGTCGCGGGCGAGCGGCGCCTGCGACCAGCCGTCGCCCGCGATGTGGTGCACCACGACGCACAGCACGTGCTCGGTCCCGGAGACCCGGAACAGCGACGCCCGCACCGGCAGGTCCGCCGCCAGGTCGAAGCCGGCCGAGGCCGCCGACGCCAGCGCCGCCTCCAGGCCCTCCTCGGTCACCTCCACGGCCTCGAGCGGCAGGTCCACGCCGCTCACCGGCACCACCTGCTGCCAGGGCTGCCCGTCCACGTCGGGGAACACGGTGCGCAGCGACTCGTGCCGGCCCACCACGTCCACCAGCGCCGACCGCAGCGCGGCCACGTCCAGCGTGCCCGACAGCCGTACCGCCAGCGGGATGTTGTAGGTGCCGCTCGGGCCCTCCATGCGGTTGAGGAACCACAGCCTGCGCTGCGCGAACGACAGCGGCACCCGCTCCGGGCGCTCCGCCGCCGGGCGCACCGGGGGCCGGCCGCCCGTCGACGAGCCGGTCACCCGGTCGGCGAGCGCCGCCACGGTCTGCGCGTCGAACAGGGCGCGGACCGGGAGTTCGATGCCGAAGACGCTGCGCACCCGGCTGACCAGCCGGGTGGCGAGCAGCGAATGGCCGCCCAGGTCGAAGAAGTTGTCGTCGATGGAGACCGAGGGCATGCCGAGGGCCTCGGCGAACAGTCCGCAGAGCACCTCCTCGTGCGGGGTCCTCGGGGCGCGTCCGCCGCCGGAGGCGACGGTCAGGTCCGACACCGACCCGCCCGCCGCGGCGCCGTCGGCGGCCGCGGCGACCGGCGCGGCGGCGGCCGGCCGGTGGCCCTCGGGCACGGTGACCGACGCCAGCGCCTCGGTCACCGCGCGGGTGTCGTCGTCGGCGACGGCGGTCAGCAGCCGCTCCAGCTCGGTGAGCAGCGCGCCGGCGGTCGATGCGGTGAACAGCCCGCCCTGGTAGCCGAGTCGCAGCTGGACGCGCTCGCCGGGCACGACGATCAGCGTGAGCGGGTAGTGGGTGGCGTCGTCGCCGGAGACGCCGGTCACGGTGAGGCCGCCGATGGACGACTGGAGCGAGTCGGCGTCCACCGGGTAGCTCTCGAAGGCGACGAGGCTGTCGAAGAGCCGGCCGTGGCCGGCCGCGCGCTGGACCTCGGTCAGACCGATGTAGTGGTGGTCCAGCAGCGCGGACTGCTCGTCCTGGACCCGCAGCAGCAGTTCGCGCAGGGACTCGCCGGGGGCGAGCCGGACGCGGACCGGCACGGTGTTGATGAACAGGCCCACCATGGACTCGACGCCGTCGAGCTCGGGCGGACGTCCGGAGACGGTGGCGCCGAAGACGACGTCCTCGCTGCCGGTGAGCCGGGCCAGCAGCAGTCCCCAGGCGGTCTGCACCGCGGTGTTGACGGTGATGCCGAGCCGGCGGGCGAGCGCGGTGAGGCGGGCGCTCGGTCCGTCCGGCAGGTCGGTGACGATCCGGCCGGGCAGCGTCTGGGTGGTGTCGTCGGCGTCGGGGGCGACCAGGGTGGCGCCGGGCAGGCCGTCGAGCGCGTTCCGCCAGGCCTTCAGGCCCTGCTCCTTGTCCTGCTTGCGCAGCCAGGCCAGGTACAGCTTGAAGGGGGCGGCGGGCGGCAGCGCGGACGCGTCGGCGCGCGCCCCGTACAGGGTGAACAGCTCGCCGAGCACGATCGGCATGGACCAGCCGTCGAGCAGGATGTGGTGGCAGGCGAACATCAGCCGCCAGCCGTTCTCCGCCAGCCGCACCACGGTGAACCGCAGCAGCGGCGGCGAGGTGAGGTCGAAGCGCACGGCCCGTTCGGCCGCCTCGAGTTCGCCGAGGCGCGCGGTCCGCTCCGGCCCGCCGAGCGCGGACAGGTCGTGCACGACGACGGGGGTGTCGAAGGCGCGCGGCACGACGCTGACCGGCCGGCTCAGGTTCTCCGAGAGGAAACCGGCCCGCAGGTTGTTCCGGCGGATCAGCAGCGCGCGCACCGCGTCGCGGAACACGTCCAGGTCGAAGGGGCCCTCGAAGTCGATGGCCAGCCGCACGGTGTAGACGTCGAGGGCGTCCTCGTCGTAGGTCGCGTGGAAGAGCATCCCTTCCTGCAGTGGTGCCAGGGGAAGGATGTCCTCGAAGAGGTCGTTGCTGGTCACTGGGTCTTCCTCCACTCCGTTTCGAGCACCCCGAGGTCGTCGAGTTCGAGGTCGATCAGTGACAGGTCCGAGGGGGTGAGGCCGGTGGGCTGTTCCTCGGCGGCGTGGTCGGCGAGCGCGGTGAGCGCGTGGAACCAGCCGTCGGCGAGCCGTTGCAGCTCGTCGGGCTCCAGCAGGCGGCGCGGCCAGGTCCAGTTGGCGATCAGGCGCGGGCCGGCCGGGCCGTCCTCCACGACGACGTTGAGGGAGACCGCGTGCGGGGCGGGCATCTGCGGGTCGCCGCCGCCCAGTTCGCGCAGCACCTCGCCGTCGGCGGACATGCTCCAGTCGTCGTCGGCGGACGCGTCGGCGACCGCCGTGCGGCCCAGGTAGTTGAAGCCGAACTGGGGCTGCTGGTAGGCGGCCAGTTCGTCGCGGGTGCGCGGGTTGAGGTGGCGCAGCAGGCCGTAGCCGACGCCCTCGTCGGGCATCTCGCGCAGGGTCTCCTTGACCCGGGAGAGTGCCTTGTGCAGGGCGCCGGGGCTGTTGAACACCTGGCCCCAGGAGACCGGTCCGAGGTCCAGGCGCACCGGGGCGAGGCTGGTGAACCAGCCGACGGTGCGGGAGACGTCGAGGTCGTGGTCCGGCGGTATCTGCCGGCCGTGCCGTTCGACGTCGACCAGGACGGCGGTGCCGGCGCCGAGTCCGCGCCGTCTGCGCCAGTCGGCGACCGCGAGGGCGAACGCCGTGAGGAACACGTCCTCCACGCCGCAGCGCGCCGCGGCCGGCACGGCGGTCAGCAGCCGCTCGGTGACGTCCTCGGGCAGGGTGACGGCGAGCGCGCTCTGGGTGCCCATGGTGTCGACGGCCGGGTCGCGCCGTGCGGCGGTCACCTGGGTGTCCTCGTCCCGCAGCTGGTCCGCCCACCAGGCCGCCTGCGCGGCGCGGGCGGGCTGCGCGGACAGTTCGCCGAGCCACTGGGCCCAGCGCCGCCACGGGGTGCCGACCGGTTCGAGCGCGGGCTCGGCGCCCGACGCGGCGGCCTGCCAGGCGGCGGCCAGGTCGGGCACCAGGATCCGCCAGGACACCCCGTCGACCACCAGGTGGTGGGCGACGAGCAGCAGCCTGCCCGGGGTGTCCGGGCCGGCGTCGAACCAGACCGCCCGCAGCGTCTCGCCGTCCGACGGGGACAGTTCGCCGACGACCCGCTCGGCGTGCCGGCCGATCGCGGCCCGCAGCTCGCCGGGTCCGGCGCCGGCCACGTCGACCCGGCCGACGCAGCCGGCCGCGTCCACCGCGCCGCGCGGCCGTACCTCGTACGACCACTCCCCCGCCGTGTCCGACAGGGTGAGCCGCAGCGCGTCGTGGTGGTCGAGGACGGTGCGCACGGCCGTGGTGAGGTGGTCCAGGCCGAGGCCGGCGGGCACCTGCAGCAGCACCGACTGGTGGAACCGTTCGGTGCGGCCGCCCAGTTCGCGCAGCCAGTGCGTCATCGGGGTGAGCGGGACCTCGCCGATGCCGGCGTCCGGGTCCTGCGCGGGCAGGTCGTCCACGCTGCGGGCGGCCGCCGCGAGACCGGCGACCGTCTTGTGCTCGAACACGTCCCGGGGCGTGATGACCAGGCCGCCCTTGCGGACCTCGCCGACCAGCTTGATGGAGACGATGCTGTCGCCGCCGAGCTCGAAGAAGCCCGCGTCGGCGCTCACTTCGGGCAGTCCCAGCACCTCGCGGAACGCCTCGGCGACGATCTTCTCCGCGTCGGTCGCCGCCGCCCGGCCGCCGTCGTCGCCGCCGAACTCCGGGGCGGGCAGGGCCGCGTGGTCGAGCTTGCCGTTCACCGTCAGCGGCAGCGCGTCCACCACGACGACCGCCTGCGGCACCATGTACTCCGGCAGCCGCTCGGCCGCGTGGGCGCGCACGGCCTCCGGCAGCCGCTCGGCGTCCCCGTCGGGCACGACGTAGGCCACCAACTGCCGTACGCCGGGGCGGTCCTCGCGGACCACGACGGCCGCCGAGTCCACTTCGGCGCAGCCCGAGACGGCCGCCTCGATCTCGCCGAGCTCGATGCGGAAGCCGCGCAGCTTCACCTGGTCGTCGCGGCGGCCGACGAACTCCAGATCGCCGTCGGGCCGCCACCGGACCACGTCCCCGGTGCGGTACAGGCGCTCGCCGGGCCCGCCGAACGGGTCGGCGACGAACCGCTCCGCGGTGAGACCGGGCCGGCGCAGATAGCCGCGCGCCAGGCCGGCGCCCGCCACGTACAGCTCGCCCGCGACACCGACCGGGCACGGGTGCAGCGCGCCGTCCAGGACGTAGACGCGGGTGTTGGCGATGGGGCCGCCGATGGGCGGGGCGACGGTGCCGTCGACCGGCGCGGACGCCGTGGCGCAGACGGTGGTCTCGGTGGGGCCGTAGGCGTTGATCACCCGGCGGCCGGGCGCCCAGCGGGCCACCAGGTCGCGCGGGACGGCCTCGCCGGCGAGGACCAGGGTCAGCCCGGCGGGCGCGGACTCCGGGTCGGCGCCGGACAGGGCGGTCGGAGTGAGGGTGGCGTGGGTGACGGCCCGCTCGCGCAGGAAGGCGGTGAGGTCGTCGCCGAGGACCGGCCCGTCCTGGGGGGTGAGCAGCAGGGTGGCGCCGTTGAGCAGCGCCATCACCGTCTCCCAGGCGGCGGCGTCGAAGCTCGGCGCGGCGAACTGCCCGACCCGGCTGTCCTCGCCCACTCCCAGGTACTCGGCCTGCCAGGCGGCCAGGCTCGCCACTCCCCGGTGTCCGACGACGACGCCCTTGGGGCGGCCGGTGGAGCCGGAGGTGTAGATGACGTAGGCGGGATGGGCCGGCATCAGCGGGGCCCGCCGGTCGGCGTCGGTGACCTCGGCGCCGGAGAGGCGGTCGAGGGCCTGGACGACCTCGGGGCTGTCCAGGAACACCGGCTCGGCGATCTGGTCCGGGAGCCGGTCGGCCAGCCCGGTGAGGGTGACCACGAGCACCGGGTCGCCGTCGGTGAGCATGTACTCGATGCGGTCGGCGGGGTGCTGGGGGTCGACCGGGATGTAGGCGGCGCCCGCGGTCATCACCGCGAGCAGGGCGGTGGTGAGGTCCGCGGAGCGCGGCAGGACCAGGGCGACCCGGTCCTCCGGGCCCGCCCCGCGCTCGATCAGCAGCCGGGCGAGCCGGTTGACCCGGCCGGCCAGCGTGGCGTAGTCGAGGGCGCCGGTGTCGGAGACGACGGCGGGACGGCCGGCGTGCGCGGCGGCCCGCTCGGCGAACAGCTCCGGGACGGTGCCGGCGGGCACCGGGCGGCGGGTGTCGTTCCAGCCGGTGAGCAGCTGCTCGCGGTCGGCGGGCGGCAGGATCTCCAGGTCCCGGACCGGCCGGGCGGGGTCGGCGACCGCGGCCCGCAGCAGCGCCACCAGATGGGCGGCGACGCGTTCGGCGCTGCTCCGGTCGAACAGGTCGGTGGCGTAGTTCAGCAGGCCGGAGATGCCACCGCCGGCGGCGTCCTCGACCAGGGTGAGCTCCAGGTCGACCTTGGCGACCGGCAGCGGCATCTCGTGCGGGGTGACCCGCAGTCCCGGCAGCTCGACCTCGCGCAGGTCGTTGTTCTGGTAGGCCAGGATCACCTGGAACAGCGGGTTGTGCGACAGCGAGCGGTCGGCGCCGACCAGGTCGACCAGCCGCTCGAACGGCAGGTCCTGGTGGGCGTAGGCGCCCAGCGCCACCGCCCGGGCCCGGCGCAGCAGTTCGGCGAAGCCCGGGGCGCCGGACACGTCGGTGCGCAGCACCAGCGTGTTGACGAAGAAGCCGATCAGGTCGTCGGCGGCGGCGTCGGTGCGGCCGGCCACCGGGGTGCCGATCGGGATGTCGTCGCCCGCGCCGAGCCGGGACAGCAGCGCGGCCAGCGCCGCCTGGAACACCATGAACGGCGTGGTGTCGGTCTTCGCCGCCAGCGCGCGCAGCGCGCCGGTCAGTTCGGCGTCGATGTGCACCGGCACGGCGCCGCCCTGGTGGCCGGCGACCGCGGGTCGGGGCCGGTCCGTGGGCAGTTCGAGTTCCTGCGGCGCGCCGGAGAGCTGTTCCTTCCAGTAGGCCAGCTGGGCGGCGGCCGTGCTGTCGTCGTCCTGCTCGTCGCCGAGCAGTTCGCGCTGCCACAGCGTGTAGTCGGCGTACTGCACCGGCAGCGGCCGCCAGTCGGGGGCGGCGCCCTCCAGGCGGGCCCGGTAGGCCGCCGACAGGTCGCGCACCAGCGGCGCCTGCGACCAGCCGTCGCCCGCGATGTGGTGCACGACCGCGCAGAGCACGTGCTCGTCCGGGGCGAGGCGGAACAGCCGGGCGCGCACCGGCAGGTCGACGGCGAGGTCGAAGCCCGCCGTGCCGGCCGCGTGCAGGGCGGCGGGCAGCGCGGCCCCGGTGATGTCGGTGACCTCGATGTCCACGACGGCGTGCCCGGCGGGCAGGACGTGCTGCCGGGGTTCGCCGTCGGTGTCCGGGAACACGGTGCGCAGGGCCTCGTGCCGGCCGACCACGTCGTTGAACGCGGCGGTCAGCGCGGCCGCGTCCAGCCCGCCGGACAGGCGTACCGCGAAGGGGATGTTGTAGGTGGCGCTCGGGCCCTCCATGCGGTTGAGGAACCACAGCCTGCGCTGCGCGAAGGACAGCGGCACCCGCTCCGGCCGGTCCACCGGGCGCAGCGCCGGCCGGGCGGCCGCCGTCGCGTCGGTGAGCCGGGCGGCCAGCGCGGCCGGCGTGGGCTCCTCGAAGACCCGGCGGATGGGCAGTTCGACGCCGAGCACCGTGCGGACCCGGCTGACCAGGCGGGTGGCCAGCAGCGAATGCCCGCCGTGCTCGAAGAAGTTGTCGTGCACGGACACCGACTCCAGGCCGAGCACCTCGGCGAACAGCCCGCACAGCAGCTCCTCGTGCGGGGTGCGCGGCGCCCTGGCGTCGTCCTCGGTGTGCTCGGGCGCGGGCAGGGCGGCGACGTCCAGCTTGCCGTTGGTGGTCAGCGGCAGCGCGTCCAGGGCGACGACCGGCCGGGGCACCATGTACTCGGGCAGCCGCTCGGCCGCCCAGGCCCGCAGCTGCTCGGTGTCCAGCGTCGCCCCGGCGGCCGGGACGGCGTAGCCGACCAGGTGCCGTACGCCGGGCCGGTCCTCGCGGACGACGACGGCGATCTGGCCGACGGCGTCGTGCCCGGCGAGCACGGACTCGATCTCGCCGAGTTCGATGCGGAAGCCGCGCAGCTTCACCTGGTTGTCCCGGCGGCCGACGAACTCCAGCAGGCCGTCGGCCCGCCAGCGCACCACGTCGCCGGTGCGGTACAGCCGCTCGCCCGGCCCGCCGTACGGGTCGGCGACGAACCGCTCGGCGGTCAGGTCGGCCCGGCCGACGTAGCCGCGGGCCAGTCCGACACCGGCCACGTACAGCTCGCCCGCGACGCCGGGCGGGCACAGCCGCAGGCCGCTGTCGAGGACGAGGACGCGCTTGCCGTCCATGGGGCGGCCGATGGGCACGGACTCCGGCACGGACGCGCCGGGCGGCAGGCTGTGCGCGGCCGCCATCACGGTGACCTCGGTCGGCCCGTAGGCGTTGACGACGGTGAGGTCCGGGCAGGCGTCGAGGACCTGGCGCACCGACGCGGCGGGCAGCGCCTCACCGCCGGTCCACACCTCGCGCAGCGGCCGGAGCACCTCGGGCGCCTCGGCGGCGATCAGCCGGAACAGGCCGGTGGTGAACAGCGTGGCGGTGATCCGGTCGGCGGCGAGGACCCGGCCGATGGTGGCGATGTCCAGGTCGCCGGGCGGGCCGACGACGAGGGTGGCGCCGTTCAGCAGCGGGATCCACATCTGGTACGTGGAGGCGTCGAAGGCGTGGGCCGACTGGAGCAGCACCCGCTCCTGCGAGCCGTTGGCGAACCGGCTGTCGGCGGCGAGGTCGCCGATGCCGCGGTGGGTGACGGCGACGCCCTTGGGCCGGCCGGTCGAGCCGGAGGTGTACATGATGTAGGCGACGCGTTCGGCGCCGGGCGGCATCGGCACGCCGCCCGCGGGCAGCGGGTGGTGGTCCGGCAGGTCGCCCTGCTCCAGGATCACCTTCACCCCGCTGTCGGCGAGGACGTGCGCCCGCCGGGCCGGCGGCCAGCGGTGGTCGACCGGGACGTAGACGGCGCCGGCGCGGATCACGCCGAGCACGGCCAGGACGTACTCGGCGGAGCGGTCCATGGCGATGGCGACGGGCTCCTCGTCGCGCACTCCGCGCTCGCGCAGCCAGGCGGCGATCCGCTCCACGCGGTCGGTGAGTTCCGCGTAGGTCAGCGAGAGGCCGCCGCAGACCAGCGCCTCCCGGTCGGGTGTCGCGGCGGCGCGCAGCGCCAGCAGTTCGGGCAGGGTGCGCGCCCCGTCGGGGGCGGGCGGCGGGCTCCACTCGGTCAGCAGCCGGGAGCGCATGCCGGGGTCCAGCACGTCGACGGTGCCGGCCGGGACGGCCGGGTCGGCGACGAAGGACTCCAGCACGGCGGTCAGGGCGCGGCTGTAGCCCTCGATCCGGGCCTCGTCGAAGGCGTCGGCGCGGTAGGTGAAGCGCAGTTCGAGCGAGTCGCCGGGGATGACCATGAGGGCGAGCGGGTAGTGCGCGCCGTCGGTGGAGAAGACCCCGGCGACCGACAGCCCGCCGGGCAGGGTGAGGGCGGCCGGGTCGACGGGGAAGTTCTCCGTCACGGTGAGGGTGTCGAACAGGTCGCCGTGGCCGGCCGTGCGCTGGATCTCCGCGAGGCCGAGGAACTGGTGCGCCATCAGGGCGCGCTGCTCGTCCTGGAGCCGCCGGCACAGCGCGAGCAGCGACTCGTCGCGCTCCAGTCGCACCCGCACCGGCACGGTGTTGAGGAACAGGCCGACCATGGTGTGCACGCCGGGGATCTCCGGCGGCCGGCCGGCGAGGGTCATGCCGAAGGTGACGTCGGCGCGGTCGGTGAGCCGGCCGAGCAGCAAACCCCAGGCGGCCTGTACGACGGTGTTGAGGGTGAGGCCGAGTTCACGCACCCGCCGGTTGAGCCGGTCGGTGGTCTCCGGCGACAGCCGGGCGCCGACCTTGCTGGGCAGCACGGCCGCGGAGCGGTCGTCGGGCAGGGCGGCCAGCAGGGTCGGTCCGTCGAGCCCGGCGAGCGCGTCCCGCCAGGCCCGGCCGGCGGCGGCGCGGTCCTGCTTGGCGAGCCATCCCAGGTGGTAGCGGAACGGTGTCACCGGGGGCAGCGCGGAGGCGTCGCCGCCGGCCGCGTACAGCTCGAACAGTTCCCGCACCAGGACCGGAGCGGACCAGCCGTCGAGCAGGATGTGGTGGTTGGTGACGAGCAGCCGGTGCCGCAGCGGCGCGGTGCGCACCACGGTGAACCGGAGCAGGGGCGGGTGGTGCAGGTCGAAGCGGGCGGCCCGGTCCCGTTCGGTGACCTCGCGCAGCGCCTCCTCGCGCTCCGGCCCGGGCACCTCGGTCAGGTCGACCAACCGCCAGAGCGGGTCGACGGACTTCGGGACGAACTGCAGGGGGCGCGCCCCGCCGTCCCGGAAGCCCGCGCGCAGGTTGCCGTGCCGCTGGAGCAGGACGCGGGCGGCGGAGTGCAGGGCGGGCACGTCGAGCGGACCGTCGATGTCCATGCCGAGTTGCATGACGTAGACGTCCGGGCCGTCCTGCTCGTCGTACTGCGCGTGGAAGAGCAGGCCCTCCTGCAGCGGGGTGAGCGGCAGGACGGCTTCCAGCGACGAGGGATCGGTGGTGCTCATTGACTAAACGCTCCAATTCGATGCGAACTCGTCGAGCTCGTCCTGGGAGACCAGGGGGATGTCCCACTCGCTGCCGGCCGCCGGGTCGTCCGTGCCGGTCCCGTCCGGTGCGGCGGTGGCCGCCGCGGCGATGGCCCGTACGGTGCGGTGGGCGAAGACGTCCTGCGCGGTCAGGGTGAGTCCCGCCGCCCGGGCCTTGCTGACCAGCTGGATGGAGACGATGCTGTCGCCGCCCTGGCGGAAGAAGTCGTCCTCGGCGCCGACCCGGGGCAGTCCGAGCACCTCGGCGAAGATCCGGGCGATCGTCTCCTCCTCGGGTGTGGCGGGCGCCAGGTGGGAGGCGGAGGCGGCGTCGGGGGCGGGCAGCGCCTTCTGGTCGAGCTTGCCGTTGGGGGTGACCGGCAGCGCGTCCAGGACGACCAGCGCGGCGGGCACCATGTAGTCGGGCAGGCGCCCGGCGAGCGCGTCGTGCAGTTCGGCGACCAGGGCGCCGTCCTTGCGGCCGGCGAGCGGGTCGTTGGCGTACCGCTCCGGGGCCGGGCCCGGCAGGTACAGGTCCCGGTAGGCGGGTTCGGCGTCGGCGTCGCCGCCGGCCGGGAGGAACACCGCGTCCAGCCGGCCGTCGGCGGTCCCGGCGGTCCAGGTGACCAGGGTGCGGTGGCCGGCCCGGGAGCCGATGTCGGTGAGCGCGCCCACGGCGATGCCGTCGGCCGCCGGGACGCCGTCGATCTCGGCGACGGCCACCAGGTCGGCCGCGAGCCGCCCGTTGGGGATGCCGGTGACGCGCAGCCCGTCCGGTCCGGTCTGGCGCAGCCGCGCGGCGAGTCCGCCGAGGCCGCCGGTGTCGTCCCAGGCCAGTGCGGGCACCCGGGCGAGGGAGACGGCGTCCGCGGGGCGCTTGTGCAGCACCACGTCGTAGCGGTAGCGGCTCAGTTCGTTGTCGTAGGCGCCCTGCTTGATCCGGACGTCGACGCCGCCGAAGCCGTCGAGGGCGTCCGCGAGACTGTCGAACAGGCCGGGGTCGACGAGCAGTTCGGTCTCCCGCTCGACGGCCCGGTCGACCGCGGCCCGCGCGGCGGCGGCGCCGTCGTCGGGGTGGCCGACGCGGTGGACGCCCGCCCGCATGCAGCGCAGCAGCCGGAAGTCGCGCAGGTCGCCGAGGAACACCGCGCCGGTGTCGCCCAGCAGGGAGAACGCCTTGGTGACGACCTCGGTCAGGTAGTCGACGCTCGGGAAGTACTGCGCCACGGAGTTGATGACGACGGTGTCGAAGGTGCCCTCCGGCACCCCGTCCAGGCTGTGCGCCGGGGCGGCGGTGAACCGGGTGCGGCCGGCCAGCAGCGGGTCGGCCGCGGTCTGCCGGCGCAGGGTCTCGATGACCGTGCCGGACAGGTCGGCGCCCCAGTACAGCTCCACGTGCGGGGCGACCGGCGCCATGATCAGACCGGCGCCGACGCCGATCTCCAGCACCCGGCGCGGGCGCAGTGCGAGGATCCGCTCGACGGTGGCCGCGCGCCAGGCGCGCATCTCCTCCTCGGGCAGCACGGAGCCGTCGTAACTGCTGTGCCAGCCGGCGAAGTTCTCGCCGAGCGGCGGGCCGTCCCCGTCGTCGTCGGCGCCGTACACCTCGTCGTTGATGACCTGCCACTTGTCGACCTGGTCGGTCTCCAGGCCGGTGTCGCGTCCCGGCGCGGTGTCCCGGGCGGGGACGACGTAGCCGACGAGCCTGCGCTCGCCGGGCCGGTCCTCGCGGATCACCACGGCGGCCGACGCCACCTGCGGCTGGTCGGTGAGGACTCCGGCGATCTCGTCGGGCTCCACCCGGAAGCCGCGCAGCTTCACCTGGTCGTCGGCGCGGCCGACGAACTCCAGCTGCCCGTCGGCGCGGCGGCGCACCAGGTCGCCGGTGCGGTACATCCGCTCCCCCGGCTCGCCGAACGGCGCGGCGACGAACCGCTCGGCGCTCAGTCCGGGCCGTCCCAGGTAGCCGCGGGCGAGTCCGCAGCCGGCGACGTACAGTTCGCCGTCGACACCGGGCGGGACCGGGCTGAGGCGGGAGTCGAGCACGTACACCCGCATGTTGGTGATCGGGGTGCCGATGGGCGGGACGGCCGCCTCGGTGAGCGGTGCGCTCATGGTCGCGCAGACCGTGGTCTCGGTCGGGCCGTAGGCGTTGATCATGCGGCGGCCGTGGGACCAGATCCCGGCCAGTTCCGCGGGGCAGGCCTCGCCGGCGACCGTGAGCACCATGTCCGCGGGGACCGCGGCCGGGTCCAGGCCGGTCAGCGCGACCGGCGGGATGGTGGCGTGGGTGACGCGGTACTCGGTGAGGAAGTCCGCGAGTGCGTCGCCGAGCAGCAGCCCGGTGCCGACGGGGAGGACCAGCGCGGCGCCGCGGAGCAGGGCGATGCAGGTCTCGGAGACGGCCGCGTCGAAGCTGGGCGTGGCGTACTGCACGACCCGGCTGTCGCGCTGGATCGCGAACCGCTCGATCTGCGCCGCGGCGAGGTTGCCGATGCCGCGGTGGGTGACGACGACGCCCTTGGGGCGGCCGGTCGAGCCGGAGGTGTAGATGATGTACGCGGCGTGGTCGACGGAGACCGGCCTGACCCGTTCGGCGTCGGTGAGCCGGGTGTCGGGCCGGACGGCGATCGCGGCCGCGGTGGCTGGGTCGTCGACCACCAGCGCCGGGGCGTCCGGGATCACCTCGGCGGCCGTCTCCGCGACCTCGGAGCAGGTCAGCATCAGCGCGGGAGCGCAGTCCTGGGCCATGAAGGCGACCCGGTCGCGCGGGTATCCGGGGTCGACCGGCACGAAGGCGGCGCCCGCGGTGACCACGGCGAGCTGGGCCACGACCAGGGCGACCGACTTCGGCATGACCAGGAGCACCCGGTCCTCCGCGCCGATCCCCCGCGCGACCAGGTGCCGGGCGAGCCGGTTGACCCGCGCCTCCAGATCGGCGTACGACAGCTCCTCGTCGCCGGCGACCAGCGCGAGCGCCTCGGGCGTACGGGCGACCTGGGCGGCGAACAGGGCCGGCAGGGTGTCGAAGTCGACGGCGCGGGCGGTGTCGTTCCAGTCGACCAGGACGCGCCGGCGCTCGTCGTCGAGGAGCACGTCCAGCTCGCTCAGCCGGGCGGCCGGCCGGGCGGTCGCCTCGTCCAGCAGCCGCACCAGCCGGGTGATGAGCAGCTCGACGGTGGAGCGGTCGTACAGGTCGGTCGCGTACTCGACGGCGCAGACCATGTGGTCGGGGGTGTCGCCCTCGCCCTGCACCTCGCGGAAGTCGAAGAGCAGGTCGAGCTTGGCGGTGCGGGTGATGGCCGGCTCGATCCACGCGTCGAGGCCGGGGAGGTCGAGGGTGGGCGTGGCGTTGTTCTGGAAGCCGAGGCCGATCTGGATGAGCGGGTGACGGCCCGCCGACCGCTCCGGGTTGACGGCCTCGACCAGCCGCTCGAACGGCAGGTCCTGGTTGGCGAAGGCGGCCAGGCCGTCCACGCGGGCCTTGCCGAGCAGGTCCTCGAAGCGGGGGTCGCCGGCCAGGTCGGTGCGCATCACCAGGGTGTTGACGAGGAAGCCGACCAGGTCGTCCAGCGCCTCGTCGGTGCGGCCGGCGATGGAGATGCCGAGGGGGATGTCGTCGCCGGCGCCGAGCTTGCTCAGCAGCGCGGCCAGCGCGGTCTGCACGACCATGAACGGGCTGACGTCGAACTCGCGCGAGCAGCGCATGAGTTGCTGGTGCTGCTCGGGGGTGAGCCCGAAGCGCAGGGTCTCGCCGCGGTAGGAGGCGACGGCCGGGCGGGGCCGGTCGGTGGGGAGGGTGACCTCCTCGGGCAGCCCGGCGAGGTACTCCTTCCAGTGCGCGAGCTGGCCGCGGATGGCCGAGTCCGGGTCGTCCTCGTCGCCGAGGATCGCCCGCTGCCACAGGGTGTAGTCGGCGTACTGCACCGGCAGCGGCCGCCAGTCGGGGACGCGCCCCTGGCTGCGCGCGGTGTAGGCGGTCTCCAGGTCGCGGGTGAGCGGCACCAGGGACCAGCCGTCGCCCGCGATGTGGTGCACCGGCATCAGCAGCGCGTGGTCGTCCCCGGCGACGCGGAAGAGGTGGGCGCGCACCGGCGCCTCGGTGGCGAGGTCGAAGCCGATGGCGGCCATGTCGGCCATGGCGCCGTCGAGTTCGTCCGCGGCGATCTCGGTCACGCCCATGACCGGGGTGGCCTCGGCGGCGGACAGGATGTGCTGGCGCGGGGAGCCGTCCCGGTCGGGGAAGACGGTGCGCAGGCTCTCGTGCCGGGCGATCACGTCGCCGATCGCGGCCTGCAGCGCCTCCTCGTCGAGCGAGCCGCGCAGCCGCACCACCAGCGGGATGTTGTACGTGCCGGCCCCGCCGTCGATCTTGTCGACGAACCACAGCCGCAGCTGGGCGAAGGAGAGCGGGATCTCGTCCGGCTTGTCCATCACGGTGAGCGGGCGCCGCGCCGAGGGCACGTTGCCGGTGCCGGCCAGCCAGCCGATCAGCGCGGCGGGCGTGGGCTGTTCGAAGACGGTGCGGATCGCCAGCTCCACGCCGAAGGCGGCGCGGACGCGGCTGACGAGGCGGGTGGCGAGCAGCGAGTGGCCGCCCAGGTCGAAGAAGTTGTCGTCCAGGGAGACCGAGGGCAGGCCGAGGATCTCCGCGAACAGTCCGCAGAAGATCTCCTCTTCGGGCGTGCGCGGGGCGCGGCCCGAGGCGGTGGCGCCGAAGTCGGGGGCGGGCAGCGCCCGGGCGTCGAGCTTGCCGTTGGTGGTGAGCGGCAGCGCGTCCAGGTGCACGAACCAGGACGGCACCATGTGGTCGGGGAGTTCGGCGGAGGCGTGCTTGCGCAGGGCCGCCGGCTCGGGGGCGGCGCCGTCGCCCTGGCCGCCGACGACGTAGGCCACCAGCCGCTTGTCGCCGGGGGTGTCCTCGCGGACGACGACCGCGGCCTGGCGCACGTCGGGGTGGCGCAGTACGGCGGACTCGATCTCGCCCGGCTCGATGCGGAACCCGCGGATCTTCACCTGGTGGTCGGAGCGGCCCAGGTACTCGAGGTTGGCGCTGCCGTCCTCGGCCCAGCGCACCACGTCGCCGGAGCGGTACATGCGCTGTCCGGCCGGGCCGAACGGGTCGGCGACGAACCGGGTGGAGGTCAGGTCCGGGCGGCCGAGGTAGCCGTCGGCGACGCCGGGCCCGCTGACGTAGAGCTCGCCGGGGACGCCGGTCGGGGCCGGGCGCAGCGCGCCGTCGAGGACGTACAGGCGCAGGTCCTCGATGCCGAGGCCGATCATGCTTCCGGTGCCGGCCGTGGCGTCGGAGGCGCTCAGCATGTACTCGGTGGTGTGCACCGTGGTCTCGGTGATGCCGTACATGTTGACCAGCCGGGGCGCGTCCTCGGCGTGCCGCTCGTACCACTGGGCGAGCCGGCCGAACTCCAGGGCCTCACCGCCGAAGATGACGAAGCGCAGGGCGAGTTCCGCACCCGTTTCCGGTTCGTCGGCGTCGGCCTGGATCAGCTGGTAGAAGGCGGACGGGGTCTGGTTGAGCACGGTGACGCGTTCGCGGGCCAGCAGCCGCAGGAACTCGTGCGGCGAGCGGGTCACGTGGTGCGGCGGCACCAGGAGTCCGGCGCCGTGCAGCAGGGCGCCCCAGATCTCCCACACGGAGAAGTCGAAGGCGTAGGAGTGGAACAGCGCCCACACGTCGTCCGCGCCGAAGCCGCTCCAGTGGCGGGTGCGGTCGAGCAGCCGGATCACGTTCTGGTGGGCGACGACGACGCCCTTGGGGCGGCCGGTGGAGCCGGACGTGTAGATGACGTAGGCGGCCTGGTGGGGCAGGAGCGGGCCGCCGCGGTCGCCGTCCTCGACGGGCGCGTCGGACAGCGCGGCCAGGGCGATGCGGATGAACGGGTCGTCCAGCACGATCGTCGGGACGTCGCCGTCGGGCCGGGCCGCCAGGGTGTCCTGGCGGGCGGTGACCAGGGCGGTCGGGCGGGCGTCGCCGAGGATGTAGGAGGCCCGGTCGGCCGGGGAGTCGGGGTCGATGGGCAGATAGGCGGCGCCGGCCTTCACGGTGGCGAGCAGCGCCACGGGCAGGTCCACCGAGCGGGGCATGGCCAGCGCGACGAGGTCGCCGCGCCGCACGCCGCGCGAGATCAGCAGGCGGGCCAGCCGGTTGGAGCGCTCGTCGAGCTCCCGGTAGGTCAGGGTGCGGCGGTCGTCGCCGTCGAAGGCGATCACGGCGGTGTTGCCGGGGTGGGCGGCGGCCGCACCGGCGAAACGTTCGGTCAGGGTCGACAGCACGGGCTCCGGGGCGGCGGCCGTGGCCTGCACCCCGCCCCAGTCGTCGACGAGCCGGGTCCGCAGCTCGTCGTCCACCGTGTCCAGCGCGCCGATCGGGCTGTGCGGACGGGCGGCGAGTTCGCCGAGCAGCCGCATGACGAGGCGGTGGTGGCGTTCGGCTGCCCCGGAGCGGTAGACGTCGGGGTTGGCCGTCATGTCGAACCGGAATCCGCCGTCCGGCTCGGCCATCACGATCAGGGAGAAGTCGTCGTCGTGGCCGGCCGTCAGCGGGTGCAGGGTGGCGGGGGTCCCGTCGAACTCCACCGACGAGGAGGCCACGTGCAGGTTGAGGCGCGGGCCGAGCAGCCGGCCGTCGGAGCCGAGCAGCTTGAGGTCGCGGCGCAGGTCCTCGTAGCGGTACCGCTTGTGCCGGGTCGCCTCGCGCATCCGCTGGTGGGCGTGGCGGACGAGTTCGGCGGCCGTCATCTCCGGCCGCACGTCCATGCGTACGCCGATGACGTTGGAGACCATGCCGGGCACGGCACGGCCCGCGGCGCTGGCGCGCGCGGCGACGGACAGCGCGACGACCACGTCCGAGGTGCCGGTGATGCGGCTGGTGTAGGCGGCGAGGGCGGCCAGCACGGCGGCCGGCCAGCCGACGCCGACCGCGCGGGCCACGTCCCGGACCTCGGCCGCGAGACCGGCCGGGACCTGCGCGCCGCCCCGCACCTGGTGGTGGGGCATGGCGGTCGGCCGGTCGCCGAGGCTCGGCACGGCCGGGGTGTCGGCGAACCGGGCGGTCCAGTAGTCGCGGTCGGCCTCGAAGGCGGCGGACCCCCGGTAGGCGGCCTCGTCCTCGATCAGCTCGCGCAGCGGGGGGAACGCGCCGACGGCGGTGTCCTCCCCGGCGACGAGCCGGGTGTACACCTCGGCGACGCGGGCGGCGACCAGGCTCGCGCCGGCGGCGTCCATCACCACGTGGTGGTAGCGGTAGTAGAACAGCGTCCGGTCGTCGGCCACCTTCAGGAGCGCGAACCGGTACAGCGGCTCGGCGCCCATGTCCAGCGGGGTGCCGGCGTCGGCCCACATCCACGCCTCGGCCTCCTGCCACGGCTCCCCGGCCGAGGTGAAGTCCAGCACCTGAACGGGCTGTTGCGACCAGTCGCCGACGGGCTCGACGACCTGGACCGGGCCGCTGCCGTCGTCGGTGATCCGGGCCCGCAGGGCCTCGGCCTCGATGACGACCTGGCGCATGGCGGACACGAACAGCCGCTCGTCGACGGCCCCTTCGATGTCCAGGTACAGAGCCGCGTTGAAGGTGGCGTTGGCGCCGCTCAGGCTCTGTGCGTACCAGATTCCGGCCTGGCCGGCGGTCAGTGGCAGAACCGTGGCTGACGAGTCAGACATCTGTCCTCTGTTCTCTTCGGGCCGGGCCGATCCGGTGTTCGGCGGTCAGGGCGTGAAATGGCCGGTGCTCAGACCTGCCGACTCAACGGATACACGATCGGGAAATGGCTGTCGCGGGCCGATGCAATTTCCGGAAACGCCCTCGCCGTAAGGGAATTCAGTTTCTTCTAATCGACCTGTCTGCAGCTAGCGGCAACCGGTCCCGGCGAGCGCGCCCGGCTCCTTAGGATCGGCCCGCAGGAAACGACCTCAGCTCAGATTTAGGGGTAACGTCATGACCGACGCCGAGACGAAGATGGCGACGTGCCCCGTCGCCCCGCACGGCTGGCCCAACCCGCTGCTCCCGGAGTACGACCAGTTGCCGGAGGGCCGGCCGCTGACGCAGGTCACCATGCCGTCCGGCAGCAAGGCGTGGCTGGTCGCGCGGCACGACCACATCCAGCGGCTGCTGGCCGACAACCGCTTCAGCGTCGAGCCGCACCCGACGTTCCCGATCCGGTTCCCCGCGCCGCAGGAACTGCTCGACATGATCGCCCGCGACGCGAAGAACCTGCTGGTGACCATGGACCCGCCCCGGCACACCCGGGTCCGTCAGATGGCCCTGCCGGACTTCACCATCAAGGCCGCGGAGAAGCTCCGGCCGAAGATGCAGGACCTGATCGACTTCTACCTGGACAAGATGGAGGCCGAGGGCGCCCCCGCGGACCTGGTCCAGGCGCTGGCCCTGCCCTTCCCCGCCCAGGTGATCTGCGAGCTGGCCGGCATCCCCGAGGACGACCGGGAGATCTTCACCCGCAACGCGGTGATCATGGTGGGCACGCGCCACTCGTACACCATGGAGCAGAAGCTCGCGGCCAACGAGGAGCTGATGAAGTACTTCGCGGCCCTCGTGACCGAGAAGCAGAGCAACCCGACCGACGACATGCTCGGCAACTTCATCGCCCGGGCCGGCAAGACCGACGAGTTCGACCACCACGGTCTGACCCTGATGACCAAGATGCTGCTGCTCGCGGGCTACGAGTTCATCGTGAACCGCATCGCGCTCGGCATCCAGGCCCTGGTGGAGAACCCCGAGCAGCTCGCCGCGCTGCGCGCCGACGTGCCGGGCCTGATGCCCAAGACCGTGGACGAGGTGCTGCGTTACTACAGCCTCGTCGACGAGATCATCGCCCGTGTCGCCCTGGAGGACGTCGAGATCGACGGCGTCACCATCAAGGCGGGCGAGGGCATCCTGGTCCTCAAGGGCCTGGCCGACCGCGACCCGGCCAAGTACCCGAACCCGGACGTCTTCGACATCCACCGGGACTCCCGCGACCACCTGGCCTTCGGCTACGGCGTCCACCAGTGTCTCGGCCAGCACGTCGCGCGCCTGATGCTGGAGATGTGCCTCACCACGCTGGTGGAGCGCTTCCCGGGGCTGCACCTGACGGAGAGCGACGAGCCGATCGAGCTCATCGACGGGCTGCCGCCGGTCCACAAGCTGACGATCGGCTGGTAGACCCGTGAAGGTAACCGCCGAACGCGACCGCTGCATCGGGGCCGGTCTGTGCACGCTGCACGCCCCGGCCGTCTTCGACCAGGAGGACGACGGAATGGTGGTCGTCCTCGACGACTCGCCCACCGGCGCCGCCGCCGACGACGCCCGCAAGGTCGCGGAGCACCTCTGCCCGGGCAAGGCCGTCCTCGTCACCGAGGGCTGACCGCCCCGTTCCTTCCCCGTCCCCGGGCCGCGGGTCCGGCCCCTCGTCGACGCCGACGAGGGCGCCGGGCCCGCGGCCGTTTCACCCGCCCGCCCCCGTACTGGAGTGGACAGACCCATGACTCAGCTCAGCGGATGGAAAGTGCTCGCCCCCGGCCGGGACGGCGGCGACCTGGTGCTCGCCGTCGACTTCGCCACCACCGGCCGGTCCGACTCGGCCTTCTCCGACCTCGCCCCGCGTCTCGACCCGGCGCTCGCCGTGTGGGAGACCCGCCAGCCGGCCGGCGCCGGACCCCTGCCGGCCGAGGAGTACCTCGCGCTGTGGGACGGCGGGGCGGCGGCCGACGGCCGCCGGGTGCGGGCCGTGCTCGGCTACTGCGCCGGCAGCGTGTTCGCCGGCGAGCTGGCCGCCCGTGTCGCGGCCCGGCAGGGCGAGGCGCCCCAGCTGGTGCTGTTCGAGCCGGAGGTGCCGGCCGCGGCCGGCCTGTACCGGGACTTCGCCGCGATGATGAACCAGTTCGCCTCGGTGCTGACCGCCGACGAGGTGGGCGCCGCCCAGCGGGAGGCCGAGGCCGCCCGCACCGACGACGTGGACTTCGGCGCGTACGGCGACGTCCTGGTGCGGATCTTCATGGAGCGGGCGGGCGCCGCGTTCGCCCGCGAGGAGCTGGACACCGAGCTGCTGGACGAGTTCGTCGCGGTGTTCCGGTCGTACGTCTCCTACCTGGGCGCCGCGCGCGGGCTCGACCCGTCCGCCACCTGGCGCACCGGGACCGCCGTGAGCTCCCGTACGCCCTCCGAGGGCGCGGCGCTGGCCGGGCGGACCGTGGACATCGACGTGGACCACGCGGACATGCTGCGCGACGCGCGGGTGGCCGAGGCGGTCGGGCGGATCATCGGCTCGTACGCGGCGACCTGAACGGATGAACCGGCCCCCGCCGGGGGCCGGTTCACGGTGCGCGGTGCGGGAGCCCTCAGGGGGCGGCGGTCATGGCGCGGTCGACCCGCTCGCGCGGCCGGCTGGAGCCCACCAGGGCGCCGACCGTCATGACGCACCGGTCGCCGTCCCAGGTCTGCCCGGAGACGAAGACGTTGTTCTCCATCAGCCGGTCGATCCGCGACACATGGCGCAGCACGGCGCCGGGCCGCACCTCGCCGAAGAAGCGGCAGTCGCGGAAGGCGGCGGCCACGGGCACGCCCTGCGCGGTGCCGGTGGACAGCCACAGCAGCACCGAGGCCTGCCCGAACGACTCCAGCATCAGCGACCTGGGGTACATGTACCGGGACAGGGGCAGTCCGTCGGCCATCCGCCGGTAGCAGGGCTCGGAGCCGGAGACCGCCTTGGCGACGGTGATCCGCCGCCCGGGGTCGAGGGATTCGACCCGGTCCACCATGAGCATGGGGTGCCGTACCGGCAGCAGGCCGAGGATGCCGGTGTAGTCGGGGCCGGGGGGCCCGTCGTCCGGGGCGGGCGGCGGGTC
>Ga0247820_10000212_pt1 | contig 29439 bp, 33 predicted proteins | sample 13C_Glucose_Day1_2_FD_192480 | JGI IMG/M metagenome (GOLD analysis project Ga0247820, IMG submission 192480) | Soil microbial communities from agricultural site in Penn Yan, New York, United States - 13C_Glucose_Day14 | ecosystem: Environmental > Terrestrial > Soil > Agricultural land | place...
GGGGTGTTGATTTCCCGTTAGAAATCAGTATTATACGCGCCATCCAACGGGTCGTTAGCTCAGTTGGTAGAGCAGTTGGCTTTTAACCAATTGGTCGTAGGTTCGAATCCTACACGACCCACCATATTCACAGCGGTTCGTGAGTGCTAGAGAGGGGGGCTTGCCACAGCCATGTCTAGTCTTGCAGCCGTCTGGAGCGAACCTTAGGCCCGCTTCGCCGTGATGTCAATATGAAATAGCCCGCAGCCTGCATTGGTTTGCGGGCTTTTTCGTTGGTCCAGCCTGCGTCGGCACCTGCCTTTACTCCGGTCCCACCTGCGCCCAGTTCTCAAAGAAAAAATCATGCAAAACAGCTTGGTAGCTGAGGCAGATCATCGTTTTTCGCCCACAGCCAGTCCTACCGACTCCGGCATGCTTCAAAAATGTTGCAGTTATAGCTGAGGTGTCAGCTCCACCTATACGACCCGACGGCGTTGACCGATGGCACTATGTCCATCAGCGCGGCAGGGTCGAAAGCGTCTTCTGAGAGACTGCACGGGGGGATGCCAAGGTCAGCCCATAGAGTGCCAGGTCCATCCCATCCCAGTTCGTGTGAGAGCCCAGTCGTAGGAGCGCAAATTTGCTCCAGCGGATATTTCTTTGGGCGCTTCTGCTTTGGTAGCGCGGTGAGTAATTCGTACGCCGTAGGTGCCTCGAGTTCGAGTAGGTCGCGAATGTCCGGGGGAGTAATTTCTGTTGGAACAGTCCCATTATCCGCAAGGGTGTGCTGCGTTTGAACCTCTTCTTGTGGAAGTGCTTCCGGCTGGGTGAGTTCAGGCCGAGCAGGATCCTCTCGGCGTTCGAGTCTAATAGCTCCCTGGTGTAGACTCCGCTCGTCTAGTACAGCTCGCATATGTTCGTAATCGACTTCGATATAACTCATCGTCGTCGCTATGTTCGAGTGATTAAGCAGTGCCTTCGTGAGGTGAATATTGCGTTCTGGTTGCCGCATTAGATCGGTAGCCAGCGTGTGTCGAAACCTATGAGGCGTCATCCGAATGCCAAACGCATGGGTGAGCTTTTTGAACATGTCCTCAATCTGATGAATGTTCATCGTTCTGGACCGATAGTGGATCGAAAAACGATTTACGTTGAATAGCTGGTCCTCATCAGTGAATCCCATTTTTTTCGCAGCAGTAACGATTCTCTCTATATGCGGTTCAAGCCCCTTCATTATGGGAATACAGAATCCTCTGTGAGTTTTTTCTGTTTCTGCATTCACATAAATGAGCTTCCTAGTCCAGTCAATATCTCGTAGTCTGATACATAGAAGCGCGTTCAGGCGTATGCCTGTGTAGTAAAAGATCTCGAACGTGGCGAGCCAAAACCACGCTGGCGTGATCTTCGCCCGCGCTCCAGTGGTCTCCTCCTCTGCTACGAGGGTGGTGAGCCACAGTCGTGCGCTCTTGATGGCATCGCCTTCAATTATCTTACTAGGCCGCTTTGGTGGAATGAGTGTGGTTTTTTTAAATGGGTTAGCAAGGGAGTCTGGGAGTATTCCATACTCCATCCCATAACCCCACATCGTGCGCAGGTGATTTGAGTATGTATTCCAGCTACGCTTTGACAGTCCTCCTTCGATGACTTTGTTTCGCCAGGCGAGAATGGAGCGCCTATCAATCGACTCGATTTCTACACTTTTGCCAAAGTTTTTTTCCAGCGACTTGATGGCAGCACCGTATGTCTTTGCGCTAGCCTGCCTTAAGTCATGGTCGGCCAAATACTCCTGAAGCAGATTCTGGGGGGTCATTTAGCAGTCCCTTCCGGCACCCTGCGCAAACTAGGGTTGTTCATAGGCTGCTCTGAGAACAATAACTTCGGATCTTTGAGAACGTAGCCTCTCAACTGGGAGGTTTTTCTTGGGCCTATCACATCATAGGTCCAGATATTCAGCTGATTACTAGTCTTTTCGTGTGTCTTTTCTTTTTCAAAAGCACGCTGTACATACTGCCATGCTGCTGTTCCAGATTTTCCGATGCTTTTTTCAATCTCTGGATGTTCAAGGACGTATCGCTTGAAAATCCCAGGGGTGACTAGCACTGCAGTGTCGTCGACAGTGTGCACTAAGGCTTTTGTATCGTTGATGATCAATTTGTGAGAGGCAACTCCTGCTTTTACCCAGGCGATGAAAGCCCCTCCTAGCGTATTACTGGTCGGCATTGTGGTGACATCTTTCCTTGCAGCATTCCTTGCTGTGGCTGCTAGAGAATCCTCAGCCGTTTCATCCTCTTCTACTCCTTGAACGAGAGGGTAAACGGCTGCTGAGCCATAGCTAGCACTCGGCTCAACTGATGGCCCAGTGATATCACTATACAGCGACAACAGTTCCTCGCGCTCAGCTGATTGGAGCTCAGCGGATGGAGCTGGCTGCATCAGCTGTCGGGAACTCGTCGGTGGTCGAGGGACTTGGTCCAGTTCGTCAACTGGCTCATCCGGTACCGCGCAGACCGTTTCTTCACTGATTCCTTTCTGCGGGAGTACCACCGTTTCCTGATCCAGAGTGAGGGCGCCCGCATACTGAAGGGGTCGATCTTCCGGGTTTGGCCATACGAGTGCAGGCGAGATTTTCAGGAAAGTAAAACTGTTCTTCCAACCGCGGCCGTTGTCGATGGTGGCCTTCCAAATAGCTTTATCCTGAGCATTGGTCTGGATGATTGCCTGGTCCTGCAGCATATTGAAGAATGGCGCATTGGAGCTTGGCACTCCTTCAATACCCTGGGTCAGCAGGTACGCCCGGAGTTGATCCGCTGCTGGTTTACTCACCAGCCAAAGCGCGTCCTGCGTCAACCAACCATCCGCCGGACCATCTGGCTGATTGAGCTTAAGTTTCTCTCGCACAAGGAATCGCAGACCGTCGGCAAGCTGTCGCTGCAGCGATTGTTTGGGAGCCGTAAGCGCGCGCTCCGGGTTTCCTCCCAGTTGCTGGGCAACCGAAGCTTTGTCAGCTTGGACCACGATCTCGCCGAGGATGCCGGCGTACTGGTATTGGCCTGCGAGGAGGTAGATCAGTTGCTTCCACAGCTCAGGAAAGCCACTGAGCCAGTCTAGAATTCCGCTGTCCAGGACATGCATATACACAAGAGCTGAAGCAGCGCCGTGCAGTTGGTAATCCCTACCTTTCACGTACTTGAATCGGTAGGGGTGGGTGATTGGTCCATGCCATGGGTGCCACAGCTGTCCGCCATCGAGCTCCACCCGTACGTCAACAGCGATCTTCCCCAGGTCGTGAAGCAGGGCGCCGTAGGCAGCAGCCGCTGTCCAGGCTTCTGCTTGAGCAGACTGGGATTCGGGGGGAGCTCCGATCGGTAGGAGGTGCGTCTGCCGGATCTTTAACGCGTAAGCCATGATCTCCAGGCCGTGGTCCAGAAGTCCCCCTAGATGGGCATGGTGATGATTTTCGGAGGCAGGGAGCAGTTGCACCAGCTCTGCGTAGCGCTCGAGCGGCTTAAGGTAGAGGGTGTTGAACTGAGCTCGCGAGAGCGAAGCCCGGCGCCAGATATTCTCCAGGAGCTGCTGGCGGAAGGGGCTCTGCAGCAGAGCAGTAGCCTTCACCGGTAGATGGAAGCCTTGCGGTGAGGCTTCTGGCGTTGGTTTGGCCGAACGACGGCCTAACCAAGATAGGAGGTGCATAGTGTGCTCCATGGGGTGTGCATGGAGCGGGCTTTTCTCTTAATGCCAAGATGGCATCAACGGTAAAGCGAATTCCGAGGGGAGTGGATTTCTTGGCAGATGGCCATCATTCGGGTGGATAGAGCGTCACATTGTCCCCCTCTACGACGATAGTGTGCCCGGAGCTACCTAGTCCAAATTCGTTTCTTGAACCATTAAACGTTCCAGATGGTGTGTTAAAAGTGAAGTTTTCAAATATTACGTATTGATAGACGTTAAAGCCCGAACCGTACAGGCCATCCTTTCCTCTTGGATACTCTTTGAACTGAACATTGTTGTACTCTGGTTTCAGTAGGCTAACAAATGCTTTTTCGGCATCTGCTATAGTGCGCGAGCTATTAATATCCGAAACCATGTCATCCATTTCATCCTCAGGCGCCCATGTCTGAATCACGACTGGGTCAATGTCGAAGAAAAATAAGACGATTTCGTCTGAAACTCGATTCGATGGGGTTGGGTAGCGAATCTGTTCTTCTGTAAGGATCTCCACGCGACCTTGATGAGCTTTATTTAACAAACGCTCGAAACTATCCTGCTTGTTTGCTATCCCAACATAGAGTAAATCGTAGTTACAAACGATAGCGTGATTGTTGAATCCTTGTAAGTTTGGGTTGCCCCTAGATTTTTCCCAGTATACTGAATCGGGGGTATACCAGGTGTGTGAGTGCATCTTCTCACCAGGAGCTGGACGGTTGTGTCCGATCTGAATTATTTGGTCGTCCCAGGCCGCATGTACAGCTCCCCCAAGGGGTACATTTGCTTGTAGATTAATATAGCCCCAGTCAACTGTCTTTCCTGCTAGCTTAATTTCCACCCGAGCAATGTCATTGACTGTGTCGACGATTCGTACATCGCTAAACTCTGTCCGGGGCCTAGCCCCAATCATGTATAACTTGCTACGTTTAAGCTTTGCGGCGAAAGCTGCATTTGCTTCGTCTCTAAAATCCTTGCTCATGCTGTTTATGAACGGGGGATGTACCGTAGCAAGGCGGACCATTTTCCCTAAGAAACTCATCGATTAATTCCTTGACGCCGTTTCAGTTTTTCAGCCCTTTCAGGTAAGGCTTTTACCCTTGTGATCCATTCCATTATCCATTCAAGCCCATTTTCTGTTGAGCCATTTACCCTTTACTGCTGATGCAGGTGTTTCAGATTCTGAGCCACCTCCATAGCATCGTGGAGGACTCGGAGTATCTCAACGATTTGATCTGTCCCAATTCGGTAGAACACGATATGTCTAGGTCTGATCACGCATCCGTCAGTCATTTGCAGCATGTTGAATGACAGATGCAGGCTGCGCAGCCCCGGAGAAATCTCATCACGCATTTTGCTGCATACTGCCGTCGGCTGCTCAGCTAGGGCGAGGAACGTTTCCTGTAGCAGGTCTTGGTACCGATTTTTCACGGACTGACCGAGCCTCACCTCAGTGAAGCGAAGCGTATCGGCGATGTCGATGCATGCCTGGAGTGACATGCGAACCATGACTCTACTCATGCTTTATCGCCCGCTAGTCTTCCAAGATTGTCCAGGTAGGCTGCCAGATTGGCCGGATCGATTTCATCATACTGGCCTGCTTCGACCTGCATGATGCCCACTGATGTTGCGTTCCGCAGCGCTTCGAGCCTGGCTGCCTCAGCTGCTTCATGCTCAAGCAGCATCCGGATGCCTGCGCGCACGACTTCGCTGAAGTTTTGATATCGACCAGTGTTGACTAGATCATCAATGGACTGCTCCATCGGCTTTGGAACGACGACATTGTGGGTGGCCATGCGGATGAACCTGTTGAGTGGTGATGGCGTTTTATGCCATACCTCTTGCGAAAATGCCAAAGCTGTCGTATACCTGATGGCCAGGTGCTTTCACAGAGCAGGGAGATGGCGTATGACCTCAGCAGCCAAACGATCGATTGCCTTCCGCTTTGGCCGGGCCTTTGGTGCAATGGCACGCTTCTGTCTCTTCGACGAGAACACTCTGATTCGTTGGGGCAAAAGAGGGGTGGTTTTCGGCACCCTGGCTCTGATCCTAATCAATTCAGTGAGCGCAATTGTTGGTTCGCTATTAACCGTTGGTTGTTTTGGACTATTGTTTTGGACTTTGTCAGCCGGGAAGTCCAGCCTGCTTTCAGGCATGTTGAAGGATGACGCTCATGTTCGCGAATCCGACGATGATTCGTACCGAGCACCTTTCTATGGTGAGCACGAGCACCCTGATTACAATATGCACTTCAAAGACTGATGCAGTCATAAGTTATGGCCAGGTTTCTGGCCATACTCATTTATGTTGAAGCAGATTTTATAGCGTCCTTAGCAACACTTGCCACTTGTCCCCCAGCCTGTTGAATGTCTTTCGTTCCGTTGGTAAGCCCTCCGATAATATTCCCCGTTTGTACCCCGGCCCAGCCGAGAGCAACTATCCAAAACGTGGGGAGAATGATGAACATCGAACCCATGACGAAGTTAAGAATCGCGTCTTGGGTAGTGGTGTTCAAGCCCATAACTGGATCAAAAGATAAGTGCGGTGAGCCCGAGCCATACAAAACGTCGATGATGGTGCTGTCGACCCATCTCGCCAGCTGGAACCAGAAATCTACAAATATTAAAGCAAACATTGTAACTGACATGGTCATGGCAACTTTCAGTTGATATGCACCGATTATCAGTACCAGTGGAATGCTGATGACCATGGCCATCTTGAGGAAGGCCACTACCATCGGTAAGGCTTGGCGCACCATATCCATAGCGGGAAAGAAGGCCAGAGATCCAACAGCAACCCCCAATGTTCCCCCGGCACGAGCAAGGCCATTCCAGGCCGTTCCATCGATCTGCCCGCCATAGTCGGTGTAGACGTCGCCGTTGACCTGGCTGGATGGCGATACGAGCTGGCGAATCATCGAGTCGGTGACTTCTTCTTGGGACAGCCATTTTGCCCACCCGAGGAATTGACTCAGCAGACTAGGATCGACTTGGGCTTTCAGTCGGTCCCGGAGTCCGATGTTCCCGTCTGACCACCACTGCTTGCAGTTGGGGTAGCCCCCACCACCTGTCACCTGAGGCATGCCGTCATCTCGTTTCGAGTCATACGGCCAGGATGTACGGGGTGTTCTGGAGTAATCCGTGTCGTAGTAACCAGCCGTGTTCAGCAGGTAGTGGGATCCGATCCAGTTCAGGTCCTGCAGGGCCTTCTGGTCTTTGGCGATCGACCCTATGTCGGGCTGACGCATGAACAAGCGCGCACGGGAAGGACCGAAGCAATCATGGGTGAAGTCTGCCACCTCCTGCGCGAGCAGGGGATTGCCTATCCTCATTGCGTCGACCTCCATGCGCATTTGCCTGAGATCCGTACCGCATGGGATTGCTGCTACAGCACCGCTATTCAATCCCTTGGAAAGCGCGTGTACGAGCGCCCACCATACTGGCACCTTCGCACTCTTGCCGGCCAACGAGCTGAAGGTCGTGTTCCAGCCTGTCTCCGAAGGTGCTGGCGTCAGAACCTGGCACTGCTTCCCTCGCGCCTGGTCGAACTGCAGAGTGTCAAACCCCACGGAGATGGCTGGCACAGCACACAGTGAAACGACTACATACCCGACGTATAGCTGGGTTTCAATGCGAGCCAGGGACAGCACACCCTTGTTGCCCTCGTCAGCGCCTTCACCTCTTACCTTGATCCATTCACGAGCCACGATGATGATGAAGGGCAGGGCGAACAGGCCCGTGTCCGAAATCATGTCCCAGATCCCGTTGTTGATGATCCACCCTACCAGGGTGAGGTAATACTCTAGGTAGTCGTTCGTGTAGAGCGTCACAGGACCTCCGACCAGGTGATTGGCGCCTTCGAGATCTCGATGATCACGAACAACAGGAGTATCAGGAGCTCGATCCGTTGAACCCCCTTGGATGACAGACCTTCCTCGTTTCCAGGCAGGCGCGCCTTGAGCTTCACCCAGGCGAAGACGATGCTGCCGTAGAGCGCAAGTCGCCACAGCAACAGTGGTAAGTAATTGCCTTCACGCCACTTCAACCAGGTGTCGAAGACGCCCAGATATTTGACCGCGATGATGCCGAGCAAAACACTCAGCAGCATCATCACGACGCTCAATACCACGCCTCCCAGCAGAACTTTGATTGGGTGGACTTGTTTCTCGACATCTTCCGTCATGGTCACTCCTTGCCGGCAGGCTTCTGCAGCTGAAGCAGGCGATCCTGTTCAGGCGCCGCTTCGTAAATCGAGCGGGAGTTTTCGGCGCGCGACTTGCTGCGCTCGATGATCTTCATCGGGGAGTTGTTGGCGAGTTGCTGCCGCATGTCGAGCTCGGTCTTCAGGTTCGTGATCAGCAATTGAAGGTTGTCGACCTGCCCAAGGGTCGCTTCCACTGCGAGCTTATTCATGCTTACGTTCGGCTCCCTGCTTCCGGTGATTAGCATGCGTTGCAGCAGCAGAGCTTTCTCCAGAACATCAGCAAGGGCGACCTCGGATGCCAGGCGGGAGGCCAACACAGCCTGATCCCGCTCGTCACGAAGGGCTGTAACCACGCCGCGGGTAATGGGGAGGGAGTCGCTGCTTGCCTCACGCAGCTTCTCGGAGGTGATCTGTGTTCCGGGCTTCAAAAGCTCTTGCAAGGCCGCGAGCTTCTTGTCGTATGCTTCTTGGATGAGCGGCGTCAAGCCCACACCCGGAGTCGAGGTGGTAGTGCAGCCTTCACAGGTCTGCAACTGCTGCTCACCCAGGACCCGGTTCGCGAACTGGGCGGCTTCGGCCGGAGACTCCCAACTGCCGCATACCAGTCCATTGGAGCAGCTGGACTGCGGGATGCTCGAGGTGTCCTGAGCTGCGCGGTTGTTGAGGAGGTTGTAGCCTGCTTTGGCGACGTCCCCAACCACCTTGATGGGCTGCTGCCCATTGCCACCGGCCTGTTTACCGCCGACCCAGGTCACGCCATTCGATCCTGGTGCTTCCTCGACCTTGTCGACCACTGCCACGGCATCGTTGCTGGATGCTAGGGCTTGCCCCATCTTCTGGCCTTCGGCAACCTTGCCCCAGCCCATCTGGCCGCCGGCAATGTCGGCCATCCGCTCGGCCATCGCCCTGCAGGTTCCCTTCGATCGGTCGTAGTCGAGGCGCGCCTGCAGGATACCGTTGGTCAGTAGGTTGTAGAGGGCAGGATTTGCCCGTTGCAGGATCAGTGCCGGCAATGACGTGACAGCGCCGGTCGCGTTCTGGATGACGCTGCTCATGATCTGTTGGAAGCCTTGCGTTGCGCCGTTCAGCTGGTTCTGCAGAGTGTTGCTGAGGTCCATGTTTCCGCAGATCAGGTTGTTCTGCCAGCCGGCGCCGACGGTGATGCTTTCCATCTGGCCTGCGCTGCCCATCTGGACAGCGCTGCCACCGCCGATACTGTAGAGCACGTCGTCCCCGATCACGTTGCCCTGGGCCTCCACCTTGATTGGGTCGGCGGCCTCAGCCATGCACCAGGTACTGCCCATGCCAGCAGCGAGAATGATGGCGATGGTTAATTTGTTCATATAGCTCTCCAGGTCATCTCTCATTGGAAGTCAGTGCTTCCTAGGAAGGTTTGGCCCCTGCGCTGGCAGCATGAATAGGGCCGCCACAGTGCCCAGGCATAGGCTTCGTCGACCGCTTCGGCATTGGGGCCGGGGGAGGGGAACACGGCGCAGGAGGGGCTGATGGTTGGCGTGAGTTCCTGCCACTTGCCTGTGCTGGCATCACCCTCCTTCAGTTCCCCGGCAGGCCAGTAGCCCGGCTCCGGTTGGGCGAGCATCGGTTGGTACACGTGGGGTTGTCCTACGCGGGTCGTGATGTCACCGACGCGCTGGGCGATGACTGCACCGGCCTTGAAGTCGTCGACCTGGTGGATGAACCCGCTCCGTGGGTAGATGCTTCCCCACATGTCGGTTGAGAGAAGTCCCCCGACTTCACGCATACCGGGGATTAGGGCCTCTGGATAGACGGATTCGGGCACCCCGTACCGCCATGCGAGGGTGTCCAGCGTGCTGAGCATGTAGGGCACGTATGGGGTGGTCGCGCCGTGGCATGAGTAGCCATAAGAGCTGACGAACCGGCTGAACACCTCAGCTCCAGGGTGACCGACAACGTCAGCTTCCTTGAATTTAGTGATGTTGTTCTCGGCGTTGTGGTTGGTAGTCCCATCATTGCCTGCCTGCGCTGTTGCATTAGGCGCTCCCATGGGGCTTACCTCTGCCCAGGGATTCCCGCCTGTGTTTGCATAGGCGGACACCACCGCGTCCGGGATGTAGTGCCGGACCTTGGTGGAGGTTTTGACCGTGCAGCCAAAAGGGGTGCAGAGCAGCCAATAGCAGATGCCCACTACTTTGTATTCCAGGCAGGTTGGCGAGATGGAAGAGGCGAGAATCGCCGCCGAACTGATGGCCGCGGAGGCAGAGCAAGGTAGCGCCGAAGTTAGAAATCCAGCCAGGGTGAGTCGCGAGATTCGTCTCATCATCGCTCCCTTGCTTGGTTGATTGTCTGAATGGCTGCAGCCACGTCGGGTTGGCCGTACACCACATACCGGCGATCAACAACGACTGCCGGCACCTTCGAGACCCCGACACTCCAGGCATCGGCATTGCCCTGCTGAGCGGCAGCCAGTTGTTGCATCAGGTCAGCTCCGGCCGGGGTGGCCATCAGTTGCTTAGCGGCGAGAGCGGCCTGGTGCGGGTTGGGTGGTAACTTCCTGGATAACTTTTCCTCGATGCGCTGCTGTTCATCGAGCTTTATGACACGCACATCTGCTGGCACGGAGCTCAGCGGGTGCGCTGTGTCTGTGATGGCCCAGGTCTCGGCATACGCGGTGCCGTTGGCCAAGGCGACGACGAGCAATAGCACTGCTCGCGATGAAGGCAGAGGGATATCCAACATGGGACTGCACCTGAAGTAGGGGGGCCGATACAGGAAAACGGATCGGCGCTTCAGGCGCAGTAGGAAATAGATATCTGACGGTGCTTGGATTTCTCAGGCAGTAGGCGCGGGGGGCTAAGCAGAGCGTTAGAGGTGTGAGCTAGTCGAACCATTCCTCGCCACCAGGATCAAGTTCTTCCAGATTCATATCGCGCTGCAGCTCGATCACGGTCCCGGGGGCTGGGGCATACCAGTCGACGATTACGAACCGTCCTTTGCCTATGGTCGCGTCGTAGTCCATGAGCACGCAGTCGTCATTCCACTCCTGGAGAGCCCAACTTAGCTCAGTGTGTGAGGGGAACTCTTCCCCGGCCGGCTCAAGCTGAAACCATCCATGGCCAGAACCTGCGCTTGGAAAGAATCTACTTGGCAGGTTGCTCTCTTCGTCATTGTTGTCGGTGCGCGAGACCGTGAGTTTGATCATTACCTGGACTAGTCCTTGCGCAGTGTGGCCTGGGCGGCGAGGGCATCGATGACCGACAACAGCGCAGCGCTGTCCACCGGGCCCTCCAGGCGAATGCTGTGCCCCGTGAGACTGTCAGTGACCTCGATCGTGGGGGTAGCGGCAATGCCGCGGCTCTTTGCCTGAGCCAGCTGTTGATAAACCGCTGCGCGGATATCAACCTTTGTCCTAACGCAATGAGAGAGGTCCTCAGCGGAGACGTCGGGTAGATCCAATTCCCCTGTGAGGCCCTGGCCATTGCTGCGTGTGCGTAGCAGTACCTGGTCGATCGCTTGCCAGAACGCCGAAGCCCCCCCTAAGGTTCCCGCGCATTGGACGAGACGTGCCTCCGATACTGCTGCAGCACCATGGGTATCGAGGGGAAAGTGATGCCAAGCGAGCTTGACGTTATCTTGCTCACTCACCCATTGCTTCAGTTTCGGGGTGTATGCCCTGCAATACGGGCATTCGAGGTCGGCGTACTCAGTGATCACCCACCTGGCATTCGATGGGCCGAAGAACCAAGTCTCATCGGGACTTCTGACGTTACTGTTCTTTGCCAACTGCCAGCCGGCGCCGAGGCCCGTGATCACAATGATGCAGAGCAAAATGAGGCTGAACCTGCGTTTACTCATGCTTGTCCCCCAGATCGACAGAATGATCGGCAGGTTGGCCGAGCCTCTGCAGCGCGGCTTGGAGATCGTGAACGGCCCCCTCGGGTTGAGGGTGCTGTTTCAGCCAATCAGCCAACACGCCTTGGATCAGGGGCATGATGTCTCGACGATCGAGGGCATTAATTTTGATCTGTTGCAGCTCATCAATGAGCACTGGTGCGCAAACTGACAACGATTGAAGGGTGTCGTGTCCTGGATCTTTTAGTAGCTGGGTCAGGCTATCAATGATGTTCTGGGTCAGGGTATTCATGACTCTCATGCCACGCGCTCCACGGCCTTCTTGTGTTCGGGAAAGGTGATGGGGAAGGGGGTGATACCGCGTTTGCGGTCCAAGTCTGCGGCCACCTGTAATGCGGCGTGTAGTTCATCGCAGCCGAGCGCCTGCATGGTTTCGTAACGTTGCCGCTTTTCTTCTGGCTCGGTCATAGCCAGGGCCAGGCACAAGCTGGGCGGCACCACCCGGAACAGCATCTCGATCCGCTTGGCCAGGACGATGCCCTCGGTGAACTTGCCGTTCTCCTTCCTTGCCGAGAGCATCATCGTCTTCTGTGCCGGCGTGAGCTCACGGAAGCGCGCGATCTTCTCCACCTCGTCGGGCGGCATGTTCAAACAGATCCACCACTCGATCATGTTGAGCAGCGCGGATGCTTCTGGGGGGATATCGTCGACGTTCTGGGTTGCCATCCAGTACCAGGCACCCAGTTTTCGCCACATCTTGGTGATCTTCACCGAGTACGGCGAGAGGAGTGGCACCTTCAATGGGATGTGGCCTTCGTCTGTGAAGGCAATCAGTGGTCGACCTTTGAATTGGTCTCGCTCCGCAATGTTGTTGATGGAGTTCAGCAGTGAGATATAGGCGATGGCCATCTGGGCCTGATAGCCCTCACGGGCGTAGGTAGCCAGATCGACGATTGTGATGTCAGCTTCCGGCCATGCCGTACCCGGACGGTTGAACATCTCCGCTTCCGTGCCCATGATGAACATCCCCATAGCCTCGGCCATCTCCATGAACCGGTTGCGCCGACTTTCGGGCAGTTTGTTGTCGCTGGCCATCGCTTGCAGTGCTGCGCTGATATCTTCAGTGAGCACTGGACGGTTCTCGCTGACACACAGCTCCGCCGCGTTGAGGATGCACTGGCGGATGGCACTGCGGTCAGCCCGAGTGAGTCGAGCATCTTCCTTCGATTCGCCGCCGGTGATCATCAGGCGGGCAGTGATCTCAAGCTCACCCAAGATGTCCCGCTGTTCGTCCTCCATTCCCGCCAGGGCGTCGGCCAGGTGTTGGTCCGAAGCATCCACGTCCGACGCATCCAAGACCTTGACCTGGTCCTTGTTTTTGACGAGTTGCACCGCGTCTACGAACGGGGCAAGACTCACGCCGCTGCCAGGGGCGAGCCGCACTCGGTTGACGGTCAGGCCGAGCCTCTTGGCGAAATCACCCAGTAGGCCGAAGCTGTTGCCGGCCTCGATGATGAAGAACCTTGGGCGGTAGAGTGCGATCGCTTGCATGATCAGGTAGTTGGCTGTTGCAGACTTACCCGCGCCGGTGGGCCCGAACAAGAACAGGTGGGCGTTCATCTGGCGGTCGAGCTTGTTCAACGGGTCGAAGGTCAGCGTTGCACCTCCCCTGTTGGACAGCGTGAAACCAGGGTTACCTGTGCCTGTGGAGCGCCCCCATACCGGGGCCAGGTTCGCGATGTGCTGGGTGAACATCAGCTGGGTGTACCATTCCAAGGCGCGGTTTTCATTCGGGTCGAAATTGCAGGGTAACCACCGCAGGTAGCTGTTCAGGGGAGCTACCTCGTCCTGTGGCTGGACTGGTTGCATGCCGGCGCCGAGGAGGACGTTGCACAAGCTGGTCGTGCGCTCCTCGAGCACGGCTTTACTCTGACCATGGAGGAAGAACGCAACACTGCCCCTGTAGAGCTTGTGCTTGCGCCCGAGGATGGACCGTGCCGTTTGAACGTCATCCCGGGTGTGGCTGGATGCCTGGGTGTCGCCGATGGCCTTCCTGGAGAGTTGTTCAAGATGCCCTTCCAGCAGATCCTGCGGGGTCGGCACCATGGTGATGCACAGCACGGTATCTTCAGGGAGGCGGTCGAACAGCGAGTTCAATGAATCTGCCTGCTTGGTCTCACCGGTCAGGTGCCCGGTGAGGGGGGCATTTTTCAGGCGATCGAGTATCACAACTCGGTGCGGCATGCCGTCGAACGACCAAAGGCCGCTGTCGACATCCGAACGTGGTTCTCGGTAGAACAAGTTCTCCGAAAAGTCGGTACCGCTGGCCAGCGGCAGTTCACCTTCATCAAGCTCACGGGGTGGTTGACAAACCGTGTCGTAGAATCGACGGATATCGCGATCGGTCGAGCCCAGATGATCAGGGTGTGGGTTGAACCAGCCAACAAGCCAGCGCTTAATCGCGTGGCCATCCATTCGTTTGGTTGTAACGCCGGCATTGGCCAGGGATCCTTTAAGACGGTCGCAGATTGCCTTGAGGTAGGAGGCAGGATCCTGTCCGCGAACCACAAGGTCCTGTTTCTTTACCCGGCGGTACACCACCAGGCGGACTTTCCGGTTCTGCCCACGCCACGGGAGGTTGCTGACCGCCGTGTCGACGAACAACCCACCCGGCATGGAGATGGCCTCGAGGTGGTGGCGGAACAGCGCGAGGTATAGCTTAGTGAAATCCGAGTTTTCAGCTCGCGGCTGGACGTAGGCCTGGAGTTTTTGCAGGTAGTTCCCCCAGTCCGTTTCGTCCTGGGCGTAGAGCTGGACCACCCAATGGGAGCTCTCCAGTTCGTCGAAACTGTCCTGCAGGACACCTTGCAAGGCATCGCGAGCTTGTTGTAGCCAGTCGTCGGAGCGCCCTTCGGTGCCGATCGGGACCAACTCGAAAAACGCCGCCCTGGAAATGCCATCCTCGAGGAGCATGGCTTCTTCCTCGGGCAGGTATTCTGCCCACGGCAGCATGTCCACGAACGACGGGTTGACCTCGTACATCCTCGACACGTCAGCTTTCGTCGCTGGCCGACGTTTGGGGTTTTGCCAGTCGATGGGTGAAGGGATGCCCATGGACTCCAGGCGGGCGATGTACCTGTCATTCGCAGCCAGGCGGTCCTCCTCGTTTATGGCCGTACTGGCCGTTGCGGGATATTCGTCAACAGGGTTGGGATCGGTGGCTGTCTGGTCGAGCACGGGCTCGATAGGCGTTGAAGGGCCTTTGCCCAGCCATTTGCTGATGAACTGCATCAGTACTCCTCCGTCCGCTCGCCTGGCATGGCGTACTGCACGCGTTGATACATCGGGAACACCGTGGTGTAGCCCGGGACTGGAACTGGATCCGTACCAGCCAGGTGCGGGAATACGTACATCACCAGGTCAGGGTTCGGCAGGCGCTTGAACTGGCTGTAAATTTCGTTCTGGGGCGTGCGGATAAAGGCGTCAGCACTTGCCTGTTGGCGCGCTACCTGGGCCTCATCGAGCGGTCGCCGAAGCTCTTGGCGGGCATCCAGCAGCATTCTGCTATTGGAACTGCCAGAGCTCCCGCCAGACGTGCCGTGTTGCCAAATGTCCATCATGTTGGCTTCCCCGTGGGGCAGCAGATCGTCTTTGTCAGTCGTGCAGCCGCCTAGAGTGAGGGCGAGCACGAGCCAGGCCCCGGCCTGCAGGTGGGGTTTAGTCCAGGTTTGCGGATACATGGTTGGCTCCGGCGTTGTAATCGACCTTGCGGCCTTTGATTTCGTAGTCGATGGCGAGCTGCTGGTCCAGATGCACGGCGACCTTCGCCCCGGGCTGGACGTATACGGCGGCGAACGCTTCGCCGTAGAGTTTGTTCATCCAGGATCGGATATCGCTGACCCCGCCGGTGAGGATGGAGCCCATGGCGGAATTCCCCGAGGAGCCCGTGGTGCCGAATGACGTCCCCCCGCTGCTGAAAGTCGTCGAGTTGTTCTGCTCATCGGTTTTCAGCAGCTTGGCGATGCCGGCGCCCGCGGCTGTCACCAGGGATTGGTTGGTCAGGTATTCCTTGGCGTTGGAGCGGCGCTCACCGGATATGCAAGGGATGCCATAGGAGTCGCTGATCCAGCCGAGTCCGCCCTGGATCGCAGGTTGCCCGTTCCCGTTGCTCCTGTTCTGGTTGTTGTTCTGGCTGCCGTTGGCCTCTTCTGCCGGGGCAGGGAACGATCGGACCGTGCCGTCGGCGAACACGAAGGTCAGGCTCCGTACTTGGCCGCGCACACAAGACAACGTCCAGTCGCCCGATGCGGTACCGCTGGCGACAGCACCGACGATGTCAGGGAGCTCGATGCCGTTCGCGGTGAGGTTGTCCGGACCGATCAGGACTTTGAAAGGGAACGGGTCATTGACTGTTCCATCGATTGGGACCCGGCCAATGAGGGCTGACATGGCCACCGACCCCATCAACGTCGAGTTCTGGGGCAAGGTATAGGCTTTGCGTACTTGCTTGCGGGCGTCCTGGGGAGACATCTCAGCGCCGACGTTCTGCGCTGTCGCGCTTAGAACGGCCTGGCCTTTGTTCAGGGTGTTGCCAAAGCTGGTGGGAAAGTTGAAGCCGCTGGCCGCTTGGGCGGAGCCCGGCTGAAGTGGTTTACCGCTAGCGTCCACGGCAGTGGCATCGGTCGGCTCAACCCACACGAGTCCATTGGACTTCGTACCTTGGTCGAAACCCGCGCCGTCACCTGGTTGCACGCCAAACCCGATGGGCAGATCCTGCCCAGCGGTATTGGGGGGCTGCGACAAGTTATCCAACTGACGCTGGAACTGGTCCAGTAGCCCCATACTCTGGTTTTTAACCTGTTCCTGCAGCTCGCTCTTAGCATCATTCAACTTGCTGTCGACGTTTTGATCTATGCGGGAGAGCCGCTGCTGGAGCTCTGTGTTCTGGTCCTTGAGTTCTTTGTTGTCGGTCAGCACCTTGGCGATCTGCTCCTTCACCTCCCGGCTTTCAGCTACGACTGTGCGGAGGGTGTCGGCGGGGGTATCACCGTCCACCCCAAGCTTGCGGGCAGTGTCGCTTCCGATTTTGATCGTCTCTTCTCCAGGAGCGGCCGCTTCGTCTTTCTTGCTCCCCCCCTTAAACAGGATGATCAGCGCGACGATCAGCAGCGGGATGAGCAGGTACTTGAGGAGTGGATTACTTTTCAGACTGCCCACGGCGCCCTCCTGCTTTCGGATCAATTTGGCTCACCGAGGACGGCAGCAGGGCCTCTTTCAGACTCTTTCCTTGAGTGACCAGGTAAAGCGTGGTGGTATCGCTGGCGTTTCCGCGAGCCCCAAGGTACGGGTGCTGGAATGTCGCTGTGGCGAAATTTCCCATCAGCTCTGTTGCATTCATCGTCAGCTGCTGGGCGCTCAGATTCCTCAGCTTGACCGCAGTGACATAACTGTTGTCGAGGCGCCAAGCACCCAGCACTGATGCCTCCACCGGCAACACCGGCAACAAGGTGCTGAGATCCAGTGTCCGGTCAACACGAACCTGGCTGATGCCGGCGACGGGCTCAACAGTCCGCAATGGGGCGTAAAGCATTTGTGCTGCATAGCGGGTCAGGGCAACCGGCGCAGGCGTCTCGCGGCGAGGTGCTGGTGGAACATCCTCCTCTTCATCCGACGTCCCGGATCGTTTCGTGGGCGCTCGTGTGGAGGTGGTATCTCCGTAGTAGGTGGAAGGGGCCGCACCCGTGACGATCTTCGCGGGCTCGAGCTTGGCTTGACCGTCTGCTGCTGGTGTCGCGGCGATGTCCACCAGCATGATCTCGCCGGTGGCCACGTTCTGCAGCTGGAGCCGAGTCGGTGGTATTTCCTGGCTGGCCAGGAGGTAGACCGCGCCACCGGTGCTCTGGACGCGCAGCATGCCGACAAGCTGGGGAGGCATGCCGACGCGCACGTTTTGATCGACGAACACAATCCGCTCTTGCCCGACAATCAGCGGGATTGCCATGGGGATACGGTCCCACTGCAGCAACTCTACCGCTTTCACATCGGCAACTGCGAAGAGGCCCAGAGCAAGGAGCCAGGCGCGCAGATTCATGGCTTCACCCCGGCGGCTTGCAGATCAACCTCGATGCGTTGCGGGTTGGAGGCGTAGCAGTTCCACATCAACCCGAACGGATTTTTCTCTGGGTTGACGTCGGCACGGACAATGGACAGTGGGTAGCGGGTCATGGCTCGCTTGACCCGCTCCCCGTTCACTGACTCGTCAGCGAGCAGATCCAGGTTGACTGTCCAATCGTTGATTCCGATTTCTTCTACGCGCAGCACGCCAGGGTCGGTCAGCCCGTGACCTGGGATTTCCGAGACGTTCCGCTCACGGCGACGCAGTTCACCGGCGTTACGGCGCATCTCGTAGTCTTTCTGTAAGTATTCCTTGCAGCCAGGGGTCACGTAGGAGGCCAGGCGCTCGATGTTGTCCTGGTAGTCGTCGTCCCCATTCTTCTCCCAGCGCTGCATCTGCTGGAAGATATAGAACCCAAAGGCGTACACATTCTCTGGCGGCACTTCCCACCATTTGCGAGTACTGCCGGAGCGGAGATCCGGCGGCACATGCACGGTCAGGTCTTCGGGGGCTTTATGCCAGCCGTAGAACGCAAACAGACTGACTGCGCCCAGCACAATGACTGCGATACGCAAGCTGAGGATGTGTGCCTGTTGAGCATCCACTCGTTTTCGAAAACTCATGAGATCCCTACTTTCCTGACCGACGGCAAGTCCACGCGCCCTTCCGGGTGACCAGATTGGGGCCACCGAAGAAGGGGAGGTGTTGAGCCATGTAGAACTGGAGTTGGCGGTAGAACCATGTATCAGGCCGGCCCCTTTTCATCTTCCGTAGGATTCGGCTTGCTATCGTTAACCCCAGTACTCCCCCTACTAGAGCGCCTACGATGAAGAGAGCAGGGTTGCTGAACAAGAACGACACAGGGATGCCTAGGACCAGACCAATACCGCTGCAGACTGCAACGGTTCCCCACATTTCGTCCGCTGTGAGACCGCCCATGATGATGGGCTGCCTATTCAGGTTGTGAGGAAGAAAGTCGAGCGTCCCGTCCTTGAGGTATAAGGTTTCGGCCATGGTTCATTACCTGCTCAGAGAACGCCGGTCGCCTTGGTGACCATGAAGACGCCGATACCGACCAAACAGACGCCTACCACGGCTGTCAGGCCCAAATCCCGCCATTTCTTTCTACCCTCATGAATCTCGTGATAAACGCCGAAAGCGTGTGATGCGACTCCGACCATCATGCCCCCGAGCAGGATCAACCCTAAGAGCATGAACCCGTCGTACCCATAGTTTTGGAGGGTTTGAAGCCAGCTCGTTCCTTCACCTCGAGTTGGAGCTTGAGCCCCAGGTAACGCTGCGGCTGCCAATCCTGGCAGTGAAGCTATTGCTGCAGTTGCCACGCATACGGTGGGTTTGAAGTTTGTTTTCAGGGACATCGTGTAGCTCCTTTATGGCTAGCTGAGAACGAGTGCGGAAAGGATGAGTAGAAGAACGAAGACCTTGACGGTCGCCGCGCCGGCGGTGTTTCTGTCAATGTTTTGAGTGGCCCAGCCTCGATAGATGCTGTACAGCGCCCAGGCACCCCAAAGGGTCGAGAGTGCGATGACTGTGCCTACGAACAGCACGGTGCTTGCCTGGGGGGTGATGCCGCTGGCAGCGTTGAAAGCTGCGACTTGAGTGCCGCTCATGCTCATGGCATCCGCCCGCCAGTGAGGGTGTATTTCCCCGCCAGCTCTGCCGGATCTCGCGGCTGTGCGCGAGTTGGGGTCAGGTACTCCTGCAGGCCCTGGCGAACGCGCTGGATGTCCCCGGCCAGACGTTCATAGTCGAAGTGGTAGCGCTGACCAGGTTCGCTGGCGATCGTGGCGCTGCGCCGCGCCGAGTCCTCCAGTGCGTTTAGCTGGCGAATCATCACCTCGATGTTGGCCTGTTCGGATGCGCCTGCCGCCAGGGCGGTGGGTGTGAGTGAAAAGCCGCCGCTGACGCTGATCAGCGCGCCAAGCAGGATTCGGCGAGGAGATGCAAGGAGGAGGGATGGCTTGTTCACGGCTGGGCTCTGGCAAGGCTGACTATGTGATGTCAGGATGCCGAGCCCGAGGAGAGGCTGCCTCAAGAAATACTTATCCGGGGACCGCAGAATTTTTTTACAGGAAAAATTCCTAGCGCCGCCGCTGCAGCTTTTTCATTCTCCGTTTTTGTATCGATTTCGACATGGTTTTTGTCAACCGATTTTGGTTGACGACAAATGATCCAATTGGCATGATGATCTCAATCGCGCCCGATCCTCTGGTGCTGGCTTAGTCCGGCATTACGTTCGGGCCTTCTTATTTCTGGGAAATGGATTTTGCTGGCTCCGAAACCTTTTCGAACCTACCCGGACCTCGTGGCTCTCATCAAGCAGCGCAGGATGCATGTCGCTGATACGGTTCGAGCCGAGCGCAAGCTGGCTCAGCTGGGCTACTATCGCCTAAGCGGCTACTGGTATCCCGCTCGTGAGTTCGATCTCGATCCGGTGACCAACCAGGCGAAGATTTGTCCGATCACCACCAAGCCGCTTCGCCAGGATGTGTTTGCAGCAGGTACCTCTTTCGAGGATGTCGTAAGCCTATACAGGTTCGATAAGGACCTTCGACTACTGATGCTAGATGCGATTGAGCGGTTAGAAGTCAACCTGAAAACGGTTATAGCCCACGTTGTCGGTTACCACGACCCGATGGCGTATACGGACGTCAGCTATATCGGCCCTAAGTACGCTAGAAACTTTGTCGATTCGCGCGGAAACCCTCGAAATACCTGGAACGAGTGGACGGTGAGCCAACAGAAGCTATTGGATAGGAGTACCGAGGATTCCATTCAATGGCACCGTCGCACAGGTAGACCCATTCCTTTCTGGGTCGCTGTGGAAGCGTGGGATTTTGGTGCGCTGTCTCGCTATTTCGAGATGCTCAAAGGAACCTACCAGAATCAGATCCTTTCAAGGTTCGGTTTGACTGATGCCAAGATTTTCGCTCGCTGGTTGCAAGCGATCAACTTACTACGCAATCGTTGCGCTCATCACACCCGGATATGGAACCAGGTTGCGGCTAACCCATTGTCTGCTTTGACTGCAGACCCTTACTTCGCTGCCTTGAATTTGGACTGTAATGCGCTGGCCAGGCTTTACGGCTTGGTATCCATTATTTGGTTCTTGCTCAAGCAGATCGCGCCTAGCTCGGACTGGATCAGAAAGGTTGCGGATCTGATTGACAGCAAACCAGGATTACCAGGATGCACGTTCGGCTCGATTGGTCTTCCCGCCGAAACTGGATTTCCACGTGCCGCCTTTGGAATCTAACGCTCTGCTTGGCTAGCGGCACGGTGGCTGCAGTTCCATTAATTCGTGGCCCCAAGGTGGTGATTCAAGCTATCTCGCGCTTGAAGAAGAGCAGGTACCCGATCGGCATGGAAAAACCATAGGACCAAGCCTGGGCATTTTGATTGCCCACCTTAACCTCCCCTCGGCATACGGGTTGCGTACTGACGAGTTCCCATCCTTCTGCGCCCAACTGAAGCATTTGTTTCTGCAGTCGCTCTTCTCCGGCTAGGAAAGACGCGACATCGGGCTCCAATGTCTGTTCCGTACTCTTGAAGATCCATGCGCCGCTAGTCGCGTTTTTGAATGGGATAGCGACATACTCAGCACGGTGTTCGAACTTCTTCCTCATAGTGACTCCTTTATTTAATCAGCCGCGCGCTTGACCAGCCCCAGGGGCGAGAGAGGCGACGTACCGCTCCATGATGGACAGCACCAGACTGTTGATCGCGAGGATCTTCATCGCCCGGGTGACGGTCACATACAGGAGGTTCAGCTCATCATCTCGTCGACCTGGATCGATGTCAGGCGAGAGCGGGTCTGCCGTGAAGTCGTCGAAGAGCCCGACGAAGTCCCACTCCAGGCCTTTCGACTTGTGGGCGGAGGTGAGGGTAATTGTCGCATCCAGCTCCTGGTCCACCGTGCATGAGCGCAGAGCCAAGATTCGCTGAGGCAGATCCGGATACATGTTGACGATCTTGATCGACCGGAGCATCTCGCTGTCCTGGCTGACCTCGGCGATTTCCACGTACTGGGCATAGTCCCGGTAGTCACGGAGCAGTTTTTTGTTCTGGACTTGGTCGCGCTGCTGTCGACTGAAATAGAACAGGTCCTCGAGGTCGCGCACGGAGTAGCTGTCGATGCCGCCAACCCAGTAGATGTTGGGTTTCTCGGCGACCAGGCACAGTGCGTTTTCAATCACCCCGATGACGGTCCGATGAATGTACGTCCTGTGCGGCAGTCCAGCCGGCAGCGCCTTCTTCACCAACGTCTTCTCCCCCAGTCCCTGCAGCTTCCTGGTTTCTCCCTTATAGGACAGGATGATGTTGGCGACATGGGCGATTGCGGGCCCAAACCTGAAGCTCTGGGTCAGGTAGTGCTTCTCAGCCCCGGCCATCCAGCTGGCATTGAGAGCATCTTCTGCCCCTCTAAAGCGATAGATCTGCTGATGACGATCACCCACTGCCACCTTGCGAATGCGCTGAATGCGCACAATGTCTGCGATCACGGGGTTTACGTCCTGCCCCTCATCGAGCAGAACACAGTCGAAGCGCTGGCTCAGATCGGGTTTGCTCAACTGGTACAGCTTCAGGTAACCGTCATGGGTGATCTGCACCGCTGTGTCCTGCAGGTCAGTCATTCGCTTCCAGATGCCCATCGCTGCTGCGAGCGCTTGTTTCAGGTAGCGCTCCTGGGCATAGGTAAGCATCGGCCGATCACGGAACCGCGGAAAGTGGCAGCGTTCGATAAGATCGTCGGCGCTGGCCATGTAGTTGTTGAGGGTGGTCAGCACGTCTCTGGCTAACTCCCAGTCCTGCGTATCGATCGCACGGGCAATGTCGGTCAGCCGCAAGTTGTTGGTCTGTTTATGGCTGAACTGCGTGCCATAAACGGCGTAGGCCAGGCCGTGTGCGGTTTTGTTCACCACGTTGCGCGGGAAGCGACCCCGTGCGGCGATCTCCACCGACTTGTTGTAGCAGAGATAGAGAATCCGCAGTCGGGAGTGATGTTGAGCGTATCCCACCAGCGTGGTGGTCTTGCCACTGCCGGCTCCGGCCTGGATGAGGAGTTTCGGAGCCTCCGACTGGATGATGGGCGACTGTTCATGGGTCCATTGCATTGTGCTCTTCCTCACAAATACTTCTTGAAGCTCGCGGCCGTAATGCTCACGGACACACCGAGTAGGGCGGCACAGGGGAGCAGCACCAGCATGGGATTGATGCTGATCGGGAGCGCCAAGTAGAAGGTCCAAGGGAAAATAGCCAGCGGCATGATCGTTGCGCGGGCCTTGTGGTAGAGGTAGCTGGACTCTCGGCCGGCACCAAATTTACGGAGGTCTCGCCGCACCAGGCCGTCGACCAAGCCTGTGAGTGCAGCCATGGCAAAAAGCGGTACCGTCATCAGCAGCACGACCAGACGGACGCAAAACACCAGGACGGTGAAGAGGGCTGCCAGAGCGTAGTTCTGTATCGTTGTGACGCTCTGCGCGGCCCAATAGCGCATGTCCAGCTCGTTGCGGGGACCGGCTTGGGCGATCGACTCTATGCCCTGGACCCAGTTAAGCATCCCGGTCTTCACGACCAGCCAATCGTAAGCTTCCGTGACCAGCCAGGTCGCGGTGCGCCCCGGCTCCTGGACAATGGCACTGTGGACCAACCCCTTGGATAACCAGCCGACCTCGCTGACCAGCATTTGCTGACCGTGTCGCCACCCGGCTTCTGGCCAGAAGAAGTAAAGGCAAACCCAGTCGACCAGGATGGCGACGATCAGCGAGCCAAACATTACCCCGAGGAAATTGAACGGGAACCAGACAATCTTGCTGAACAGCGACTCCTGTCGCTCCTGCTGCTGTTCGGCCTTCTTTGAAACGTCATCTGCCATGGACTACACCTCAAGCTGCGTCATCAGTGGCAACCTGGCGGAAATCTTCAATCAGGTCTCCGGGCAAGCCTGATTTCAGTTCTTGATAGCCAGGGGCTTCCCACCAATCGCTTGAGGAAGCCGCCGAACGCCGCATGCCTGCGGCCAGGTCCTGCAGGTTGCCGGGCATGACCTCGTCAGGGTCGTTCGCGGGAAGCGGCATCCGAATCTTCCAGAGGTTTCCCCCCTCAATGAGCGCGAAGGCCTGCCCCTTCGGTAGCCCAACCACGTGGGCTGGCTCAATCATCGGCACGCTCGCCAGTTGCACCTGGTCATGTGAGCTCGAGGTGAATGCTGTTTTCCCGTTGACCGAATCGTTCGCACTGCTCGCCGGGGTGCTGTTATAGATCTGTACCTTGGGCAGTTGGTTGGTCAGCAGTTCGGCGGTCGCAGTTTCACGGACCCGCAGCATGAACAGATTGTTGAAGTTACCGATCACCTGGCCGGCCTTGGCTTTCGAGCCAATCTTCGCCTCGATGTCGCTCATGGTCTGGGTGTAGGCGGTGACTTGCATGCCGGCGCCGCCAGCTTTGTTCACCATGGGGATAAACTCGTCCCCGATCAGTTCGTTGAACTCGTCAGCGTGGAGGTTGATGCGAACCTTGCCACCGGCCATATGGCCGGGCAGACCATCATCGATGCCATGCTTGTAAATGTGGCCGGCGACAGAGACCAGGTCGCTGAACATCGAGTTGCCCACCGCCGCAGCGACCTCAGTGTCGGACAGCGCATCTAGACCGATGTAGACGACCGCACGCTTCCGAATTACCTGCATCCAGTCGAAAATCGGCCGCTGATCAGCGAGATCCAGGTAGTCGGGCGCGAGCAGTTCAGCGATACGACCTGTGGTGAGCTTTTCCAGGAGCGGTAGCAGGGAGGCGACAATCTTGTCGAAGTAGGTCTTGTCGTAGCGCACGGCGCTGCGCAGGCCATCCATGACGGAGTCGTTGATGCGTTTCTGAGTCAAGTACATGTCGATGGCCACGACGCGCAGCGGACGGTCCTTCATGGCGAATGACAGGTTCTTCCGATCGATCTTGCCTTCAACCTCAACGATGGTTTGCCAGGCCTTCGGATCATGCTCCGCGAAGTACTTCTGCGCATATTCGATGAACAGCTCGTCAATGTTGATAACGTGCCGGCGGATCTGTTCGTAGTCAGGGCGGCGGCCGAGGGCGACCAGAGACTGTGCGATGATGTTGACGAATCGCCAGGCGAACTCCCGGAACGCAGCAGAGTTGCCCTCGCCGGAAAGCTGGCCAGCGATACGGGTGGCGACTTCGCTGATCCGACCAAAGCGGCCGATGGCGTTGTAGCGCGCGGAGATATCCGGCCAGCCCAGGTGAAACACATAAAACTCGTCGAGGCGTCCGGCGCGCTTGCACTCGATGTACATGCGCTTAAGCAGGTCCGCATCACCTTTCGGATCGAAGACGATCACAACCTCGTGGTCGGCCTGTGCCTCTGCACGCCGGCGCCGGCTCCAGCGATGGGAGGTTTGGCTCCGGCGCCCCATACGGACTCGTGGGCCTCGTCGATGCGTTCGGCGAATGTCCTGCGTGATGAAAACTTCAGCCAGGCGAGTCTTGCCTACCCGTGTGGTTCCCAGCACCAACGTGTGGCCCACGCGCTCGCCGAGAGGCAGGCTAACGTTCTGCTCATCAGGCTCGATCCCATGCAGTCTGGGCAGGCCACCCACGGGTGGCAGCGGCCTGGCGGGGTTCCAGTTGGAGTCCCAGCCAGTGACCTTGGTGATCAGCTTCAGTGGGAAGGGGGCGAACTCCAGGCGTTCTTCCAGCCAGCGCGCACGCATATAAAGGTTCGTCGGCTCGACGTAGGCCGCGAACTGGGGAAGGTAGGTGTCGGCCAGGCGTTGCGTGTGCTTCTGTGTCCACCGGAATCCACGGCCGATGAACAGGCGCTCGTTGCTGATCGGCATTTCAGCGCTGGTCATAGTGTAGTGGGGAAGCCGCCGGAGATTCGCCTGGTAGCGTAGGACCCTCCGCGCCTGCAGGAGCCGAATGGTGCCCAGATAGATAAAGCCCATGGCGGCGACAATCCCGAACAGCGGTGTCAGGGCGAAAGCCCAGGGTGCGCCAATGCAGAGCGCAGCCGCTACATAGCAGACGGCAGTGGTGAACAGTTCTACCGGGGGGCGGAGCAGAGATTCAAGGGCGTATGTCGCCATCTCAGGTCCTCGAGGTGTAGGTCAGGGCATCGGCTTCAGCGCGCGCCGCCTCGACCTGGTCCGGAGTCAGCCGTTCCGCCAGGCGCTGGGCGAATGCGTGTTCATTGAGATCGGAGATCCCGGTCAGGCGCGCACCATAGAGCTCGCTCACGTGGCGGACCTGCTCGATCATTTGCTCCCGGCCGGGTCGGTGCAGGGGATGGCTGATGATCAGTGTGAACACCGGTGATACAGGTCGTGTTGGGCGCATACCGGGTCTCACTGCTGAAGGGTTGTGGCTGTAATCAGCACCGGGTAGTGCTGCAGCCCCAGGCGACCAGCAATATCGCTGGCAGGAACGGGCATCACCTGCAACCCGGGAGCCCAGCGGCGGATCTCTTGCAGTCGTGCAGCGTTGCCGACATTCGCGGCGAGTCCCACTGCCTGCAGGCCTTGAAGTGCCGGCAGTTTCTGCTTGAGCCAGGCCTGCGACATTGGATCATCCCCGACGATGAACATCGGCTGCAGGCCGGCTGCATTGATGACCCGTCCCTGTACTGGGCCCGGGCTCAGTTCTGGAGTCGACACTGGAAACGCTCCGCCCGCCCGGACGCCGGTCACAACCGGGGGCGTGTGCGTAGGTTCGGGCTCAATGTCCTGGTAGTAGGGCAGGGCGGATGATCCGCCCCGGTCCTCCACCACTGTGAGCACCGCTTGCTGATCAGCATTGGTGGGCAGGGCCAGGCTGGTCACGATCACGAAGGCAACGGCTTGCACGACGTGTGACTGCCAGACGTGGGGATAAGTCATGGGGTCCGTACCTCGAATTTGATGCCGGTGACCCGGCTAAGATGTTTCGTGAAGTAGCTACGGTACTTCGCTGCCGGCGCCCCCCCAGCAGGGCGGTGATACCGCCCGGCAGCATCGATCCAGGTTCCACCCTTGGCCTTTTGTTCAGCCAGGATCTGAGCGGTCACCGCCAGGTTCTTGTAAGGGTCCAGGCCTTCGCAGGGGTAGCTGTAGCGATGCCCGTTGAAGCGAATATTGGTCTGTCCCAGCCCCACGTCGACCCGAGCGGGCCCAGCCTTAACAATTGCGATCATCAGAGCTTGGCAAGCATCTGCTCGGGTGGCGAAGCGATAACCGGTACCGGCGACATTCAGCGTCCATGGCCACGGCACAAGCTGCCCGCGCAGTCGTGTGCCACTTTCCTGCAGCGCCACTGAATAGAGAACAACGGGCGGAACCCCATGCCTGATGGCGATCGCCTTGTAAGCTGGTGGGGGATCTTCTACGGCCCATGCGTTGCCGGCGAGCAGCAGCAGTGGCAAAAGGTAGAGCCGCCACCCACTCATTGCCGCCGCCATGATCCATTCACCTGCGTCACGGCCGCTGGCAGCGAGCCGCCGAGACCGAGGCGAATCCAACGGCCCTGGTCATGATTGAGTGTGATCAGTCGGCTTTTAACGCTGGACGGATCAACGCCCGCGAGAATTGCCCAGCGGCGGATTCGTTCATCGTCGTTCTGGCTGCCGACGAAATACAGGTCAAACGGCGTCTGTGACACCTGCAGCTGTTTGAACTGGTTGATGCAGGGCAGGCAGTCGTCTTTGACGAAGAGTGCCATGCGCCCGTTGCCTTTCAGAGCTGGGACGCTCCCGGACTCGGCCCGGGCCGAAGGGGAGGCCGAAATCTCAATGGCCTTGATGCCTGGGAACAGGCGCTGGTACGCCTCATCGTAGGCTCGCTGATAGGCGAGCTCCCTGTCGACTCGCTGACGCTCTGCCTGGACCTGCAGCTCGGCAAACCGGCGCCGCTCGCTATCCGATCGGGCTTCGATTCCGAGTGCAGTGAGCGGGTCAAGCCCCGGCGAATACACCCCTCGAGGCCCTTGCATCACCTCTTGATATCGCTCGTATTCCCTGGAGGTCAGGCCCCACTCCTGCGCTGCTTTATCATGAAGCTTGCCTTGCGATAGAGTGCTTTCGCTGGTGAACTGTTGAACACTGGGGGCCGCTCCTCCTGCAGCGGAAGGAAGCGGTGCGGCCTCAATGCCCGCAGCAGTAAATGCGCAGGCGCAGGCGATGGCTCGAACGATCGGTCGATTCATGATGCTTTACTCATGGCTGGATGCTCAGGGTTCGGGTTGTGCCGCCGGCGTCGAAGATTGCGGTTCGTTCATCTACAGCCTTGAGTCGCCAGGTGCTGCCACTGACCACTTCGCCTGGCCGAAGCAGGTAGATCTGGCTCAGTCGCGTGCTACCAGTGGGAGCAACAGACAGGAAGCGCTCGCCGCCTCGGTATTCGAGACCGACCATCTGAAATGGCGGAGGCTCTTGCGGGATGGGCGTGGCTTTAACCGTTATGGGCTTCGCCTTCGGTTTGGAGGGGGAGGCTTTAGGGGCTGATGCAGTCGCCTTGGCCTGAGACTTGCTCATTTTCTGCAGTTTGCCGTCAAGTGTCTCAAGGTCGGCTTTCAGTACCAGGAGATCGCCCGCAGTCGCGGATGAGCGAGTGACTTCAGCTACAGCTTCGTGGGCCTGCTTTGCCGTGGCTTGCACAGCATCGATCCGGCTCGAGAGTGCTTGCTGGCTGACACGGAAGTCTTCCATCGTGACCAGAGGTTTGCCTGACACAGTGTCGAGACGATCGTCGATCGCGCTCATCCTGTTCTGGAGTGCGTCGATTGAAACTTTCTCTGCTGCTCCATTCACGGTGCGCGAGAGAGTCGACAGCTGGTACTGCTGGAACGCAATGATGGCGCCCAGGATGAGCAGGCCCGTTGCAATGGGCAGATGTTTCCGGATCGGCAGTTTCATGGGGGTCCTCTCGAAGCCGAGGACACCCTCTCTCATCTCTGCCCTGTTGACAGCAAAAAATCTTTAGCCCACCCCCGTGGATTTTTTTTGTCTCCCTTGCAGCCATGGCGACCATGGGGGAGGGCTGCAAACGTGGTGTTACATACCTTATGTGGTTTTCCTACTTGATTCCTCAGATGGCTAGCAACAGGGTGAAACTTATGGCGTCTTTTCCGAGCAGCGACTATACCTCTAAAGAGAGGCGTCACCTCATTGGGCGATTGGGGAAAAATAAAAAGGATAAGATATGCGAAGCTCAATATTGCTTTTTTCGGTGCCATTTATACTTACAGGGTGCTCAATATTTGGTGGCATGGGGAGAGAGATAGGATGGAATGATGCGATTCCACCGGTGCCAAATGGAATTGGCCGACAGGTCCAGGGGAAGAGTTTGGGGCAATATGTTTTTGACGTCGATTCCAGTATGATAGAGGAGTTGGAATCATATCGGACTGCTAATTTTGAAAAAAATGAAAAGTACCGTGCGGCCGTTGATGCTGCATATAAACAGGTGACTGCTAATGCAGGGTTTGAGTTTATTTCTGAGCAGGCTCAAGCTTCAACTAATTGGCGAGTTTTTCAGCTAAAAAACTTTAATGGTCTTGTGCCGGATAAGCAGTTTGCCTATAAATGTCTGACCACAGATAGC
>Ga0247820_10000213_pt1 | contig 29429 bp, 30 predicted proteins | sample 13C_Glucose_Day1_2_FD_192480 | JGI IMG/M metagenome (GOLD analysis project Ga0247820, IMG submission 192480) | Soil microbial communities from agricultural site in Penn Yan, New York, United States - 13C_Glucose_Day14 | ecosystem: Environmental > Terrestrial > Soil > Agricultural land | place...
CCTGCAGCCGCAGCTCCTCGGGATCCATCCGCCCGCCGGGAAGCGATCCCACCGTCACCAGTTCCATCCGCACAAGCTCACACGCCCTGCGCACGCTGTCATGCGCCTGGTCGGAGGTGTACACGCACGCCTCTGGCAGCCGACGCTGTGCGGCGGCCAGGCCCTGCAGCAGCGCCTCGCCGGAGGAGGATGCCACATACCCGCACACCTCGCCCGGCAGCGCCCCGGCCACCTGCGCGAAGTACTCCAGCACCGCCACCTCATACGCCCTGGCACCGCTGGCCCAGGCGTCCGGGGTGTACGGGTCGCCCACCTGGTTGACGCCCCCGTTCAGCAGCGGGGCGAGGCCCTCAAGCGCGAAGCCCAGGAACCCCAGCATGGACGGCCCCTCACCGCGTGGCGCCCCGACCGGCTGGTACCGCCGACCGCCGTCGGCGGGCAGGTCCCGGATGGCCAGGTCCGCGTCGAAGGGGCCCACAGCAGAACGGGCACTCACATCGAATTGGCTCCCCCCACAGGCGGATCGGGTAGCAGGCACCACCCATCTACGCGCACCAGCACCGCCTGCGACCGCCTGCGCGGCCGGACGTCCCGCACGGCGGGAGGAAGAAGGACACGTCAACCGGATCAAGATGTTCAAGCGCCAGATGTTCGGCCGCGCAGGCTTTGCCCTCCTGCGGAAGCGCGTCCTGCTTTCCTCGTGACAGCCACTGTCAGTGGTCACTGCAATGATCACCGCAGGTCAGCGCGAGGAGATCATCTTGGGAACTTGGGACATCGGCCCTTTCGAGAACGACATGGCCGCGGACTTCGCCTACACCCTGGACGAGCCGGCCCCGGACAAGCGCGAGGGCCTCGTACGAGCGACGCTCAGCCGCACCATCCAAGCCCGGGACTACCTCGAAAGCCCAGAGGGCGCAGAGGCTGTCGCAGCTGCCGCTCTCATCGCTGCACAGTGCCCGGGTGGTGAACCGATCAGTACAAGCTACGGGCCCGAGGAAGCACTTCCGGCTTTCGCCGACGATCTTCGGCCACTTGCTGTCGAGGCACTCGACCGAGTGGCCGCCGAGAAGTCCGAGCTTGCCGAACTCTGGGATGAGACACCAAGTGGCCCGACGTGGCGGCAGAGCATCAGCCGCCTTCGCGTCGTCCTCGCACCCGAATCCAATCCTCAGGAAGAGGCACTATTCGATATTTGACTTGGTAACCCACTGTTACTGATCACGGAAGTTGTTCTTCGCCGGCTATGACGTGCGGCTGGAGGAGGCCCGGCGCCGCCTGCGTCCGCTCGATGACGACAGCCAAGACTGAGCGGATCGCATCTTGCGTGGTTCTTCGCGGTCTCGCGGGTGTCGTGGGGTGGTACCTGCCCAGATGTGGCTTACTGCCGTATAGACGGCGCATTGCACTTCACGACCGGTCGGCACCGCCTCGCCGTCGACGGCGAGGTGCTCGCTGTGACCCCTTGGCGCGGGTCGGTCCACGCCTTCCCGCTCGACCCACTGAGACATCTCTGGGGGATAAGAAGTCACGTGGGACCACGAGTCTTGACCGCTACTGGGGCCGCTGATGGGCTGGCCGACATGGATGATCTCGGACCTGTTGCGTGGCCGCCTGCACCGATCAAGACCGAGAGGCTCGTGCTGCGTGAGCCCGAGGCCCGGGACCGTGCGTCGTTCGTCGAGCTGCACGCCTCGTCGGAGGTGCACAGCTATCTCGGCGGTCCCCGCCCGCGTGACGAGCTTGAGCGTGAGATGCCCGAGGTGCCCGGGCGGCGGCCGGGGAGTTTCGTCGTCGATCTCGACGGGTCGATGATCGGCCAGGTCCTGCTCAGGAGAGCAACGGAGCACCGTTGCTCCGCTGCTGTGGGGAAGGTGGATCTCGGCTACCTGTTCCTGCCGCGGGCGTGGGGATCCGGGTATGCCGCCGAGGCGTGCGCGGCGGCACTGGACTGGCTCGAAGACGTCCTTCCAGGTGAGCTGGTGGTGCTCGCCACTCAGACCGCCAACGTCCGTTCGATGCGTCTCGCTGCGAAGCTGGGGTTTATCGAAGTGGAACGGTTTCGGGCCTGGGACGCCGATCAGTGGCTCGGCCTGAGGTCTGCGGTGCCGCCCTCCGATTGAGCCCGACACCAGCCGGGATCATCTTTGAGCACCTGACGCTTCCGGAACCAGAGCCAGCGGCGCGAAGGCGAGTTGCTCGTCGAATGGCTGCCGGGTCGGAAGGCAGTGGCGGTGGTGTCCGATCACCAGACGCCCCGGACATGGAATAGCTGCCGAGAACCATGAAGTTGACCCGAACATGTGGAGCAGCGAACACCTCGACCTCGACGCCTACCTCGCCCACCTCGGGTACGAGGGCGACCGGACGCCCACTCTCGAGACACTGTGCGCCCTGCAGCGCGCACACGTGCTGACCGTGCGCTGGGACACCCTCGACAGCTTCCTGTACCGCCAGGTGCGGCTCGACGTGCCCTCGGTCCAGGACAAGCTAATACGCCGGAGCCGGGGCGGCTATTGCTACGAGCACGTCGTGCTCTTCGCCGCCGCGCTGGAGAAGCTCGGGTTCCGCTTCACCGCCGTCTCCGGCCGGGTGCAACTGGGCGCGGACTCCGCCAACCCCCGCCCAGCGACCCACGCGATGCTGATCGTGGACCTGGACGGCACACGCTGGCTGAACGACATCGGCTTCGGCGACGGCCCTCTGGAGCCCATCGAACTGGTCGACGGCGGCCGCAGCCAAGCGGACCCGTGGCCGTACCTACTGCACTGGCAGGACATCACTCACGGCTCCCCAGGCTGGGCGGTGCACCATCGCAGGGACGATTCGAAAGGGCCAGAAGGCTGGGTGGTGCGGCAGGTCTTCACCGAAACCCCCCAATACCCCGTCGACTACGCGGTCGGCAACCACTTCGTGGCCACGCATGACCGCTCCCCGTTCGTCACCCGCCCGTACATCCAGCGGCGGGGCACGGACCGGTACGACACGCTCGACGCGCTGGTCTGGACGACGGAACGCCCGGGCCGGGACCGGGTGACGGAAACCGTCGGGCCACACGAGGTGCCCAAGCTGCTCGACGACGTCTTCGGGATCCGCACGGACCCCGAGGAAGCCAGCCTGCTGGTGAGCCGGCTGAGGGAACTGGACTCAGTCCGGCCCCGCCCCGAACCCACGCCCCGGTGAAGCGAATCTGATCAGCCGCCCAGGCGCTGCCACGGACGCAGCCGCTCGAGAAGATAGTTCGCCGTGAGCGCGGCGACCCCGGTAACGACGACGCCCATCACTACCAGCGCATGCCGAGTGCGTCGCTGTCCAGGAGCGGTTTTTCTGATCAGTCGTTGGTGGTCTGGCCTGCACTGATCAGTTTGTGGTGCGGCGGTGGGTCGGGTGATCGCGGGGCGTCAGTAGCTGCAGTGATCATGGATGTTGGCCTGGGTCGGAGATCTGACCTGCGGAATTGTCAGTTAGCTGGTTGAGTGATCAGGTCGTGTCATCTGCGCTGCACCAGGTTCAGGTTCAGTGATCGTTGGTATGCGGTGGGGCTTGGGACAAGTCGCCTGTGTTCGAGTGGCGCCGGCCGGATGGGCTCGCCTGTGGGGCGAGGTGCGGCGTGGGGGCGGCGGCTCGTTGGCTGGATGCCGGACGGCATCGGGCTGCTCCGTGATGTGACCCGTGAGGGCCGCGGTTCGTTATGCCGAGGCGGCGCGGCGTGGGCCTGGTGCACGTACGGCGGGCAGGTCGTCTCTGTCTTGGTCGCCGGTGAGTGCGTCGGCTGGCAGGCGACGGTAGTGGTGCAGCAGAGCGGCTAGCTGCTCGGGTTCGACGTCTACGGCGGCGACGAGGGCGGCCAGGAGCTCTGCGCGGGAGGTGCGTTCGCCGGCTGCCGCGGCTGCGCGGACCAGGATGTTCAGCCTGCGGTCGACATCTTCGGGCCAGAGCACCGAGGTCTGACGTCGTCGCTGCTGGTGCAGCAACTCCATAGCGCTCCCTCGGTGACAGGCGACATATACCGAATATATATTGCGGCTCATGGTGACGCTGCTGCAAGACCGTCAGGTTCGCTCGCGGGACGGCTCGGTGCCGGCAACGGTGCGGATAGGAGGGCGGGGACTTCAGCCGACGCCGGTGTTCGACACCTACTGGCGTTTCGCCTCGGCCCGGCAGGCTGTGTATGAGGCTCGTCTGGCCGGGCGGGACCAGCCGTGGACTGATGATCCGATTCTGGCTGGGCACCGGTTCACGAACTGCTACCGCGCCGCCGACCGGGTCAGTCAGGCTGTGATCAGCGACGTGATCTACCAGGGCCCGCAGGAGTGGGAGGACGTGTTCTTCCGTGCCCTGCTGTTCAAGATCTTCAACAAGGAGTCCACGTGGCAGCTGCTGTCCCGCGAGGTGGGGGAGGTGCGCTGGGAGACCTACGACTACGGGGCCTATGACCGGGTGCTGTCAGCTGCGTTCGCCAAGGGGGAGCGGTTGTATTCGGCTGCCTACATCGTGCCCCCGCCGCAGCTGGGGGAGGGGCGCAAGCACCGCAACCACTTGCGGTTGCTGGAGATGATGATGACCTCCGGCGCGCCCGAGCGCGTCGTTGGGGCGGCCACGATGCGCGAGGCCTACGAGGTGCTTCTCGGCTACCCGGCGCTCGGCCCGTTCCTCGCTTATCAGTTCCTCATTGATCTCAACTACGCGCCGCACCTTGGGTTTTCGGAGATGGACTTCGTTGTGCCAGGCCCTGGTGCGCGTGATGGCATCCGCAAGTGCTTCGGTCCTGCCGCCGACGGCATCGAGGCCGACGTCATCCGCTACATGGCCGACTCGCAGCAGGAGCATTTCGCCCGCCTGCGGCTGCCCTTCGCCGGGTTGGGGGGACGACGGCCCCTGCAGCTGATCGACTGCCAGAACCTGTTCTGCGAGGTCGACAAGTATGCGCGGGTAGCCCACCCGGACGTCGCGGGTATCAGTGGTCGTAGCCGCATCAAGCAGGTATACCGGCAGGACGGAGCACCGCTGCGGGCCTGGTTCCCGCCCAAGTGGGGCCTGAATTAGGCGTCGGCTGCTCGCTGTGTCGGGTCAGGCGCCAAGGCCGAACAGCGGTGTGGTGAGGGAGTGTTGGAGGGCGCCGAGTTCGGACTTGGTGCAGTCCAGGCGGGCACATCCGGCTATGACGGTCAGTGTTCCCGGTGTGAGCTGGGCGTGGCGGGCGACCCAGGCGCACAGGTGGCCCAGGGCGAGGTAGTTGCCGTAGGCGCGGTCGAACATGTAGTGGCTGCGGTAGTAGGCGGCCAGGTGCACGGTGTCGGTGGCGCTGTCGAGCTGGAAGGAGCAGTGGCTCAGGCAGGGGAAGTCCAGCGTCTGGGTGTCCAGGGCCGCGGCCCTGATGACGGCCTCGGTGCCCGCCGTGGTCTGCGGCGGTTCTCCTTCCCATGCGTCGTCGTCCGTGACATGGGCGGTGCCGGCCTCGTAGACGGCACTCCATTTCGCTGAGGAGCGCAACTTGTCCAGGCGCCGGATGACGCGGGCGAGCTGGTCGACCGGTTCCGGCTTCTCGGCGGTGCCCGGGTAGGCGATGAGCCGTCCGAAGTAGGTGCCGTGGGCGTTGCGCCTGACCTCGCGCAGCCGCGGATAGAAGGCGCGGTAGCGGTCGGTGAGCTCATCGTGGGTGGTGCAGGTGGCGGCGAGCTGTGCGGGGAAGAGGGTGTTGACGACCGTGTCGATGGGGTAGAGCGGCGACTTGGTGCGGGCGGAGCGCAGCCGGTCCAGTTCGGCGCGCAGATGCGGGTCTTCCTGTAGAGGGTTCGCAATGCGCACCACAGTATGGAAGGCCCTTTTGCCCGGTATCTCGGACAGGCGGGTGCAGGCCTCCAGCCATGCACGGGAGACGTCCGGGGCGTCGACGGTGAACGTGTGCATCGGCTCGCTCCTTGATCGGCGGGGTGGGTGGGCGCCGTGCGGTGGTGCGGGTCGTCAGGCCCAGAAGTGGTCGGACCCTTCGCGTTCGGGCGTGCGCCGCAGGTTCACGCGGAACAGTTCTGTGCTGCCGGCGGCGGTCACGGTGCTGTCCGCGGCCAGTTCCTGCGTCACCCACGCCGCGCGGCCCTGTTCCGGGGCGGGTACAGAGTCCAGGAACGAGAGCTGGTCGGCTGTGGTTGGCGGTGTGCTGGTCAGGCCTTCGGGCAGGTGGTCATAGCGCGCCCCGGGGACGGTGAGCAGCAGGCAGTCGCCGGCGGTCACGTGCAGGGTGGCGGCGTGCGCGGCCGGGGCGATCACGTGGACGTGCGCCTGCGTTCCGAGCGGCAGACCGCCGGCGAGTTCCGCCTTGAGACTGCCGGGGGAGTGCTTCAGCCACACGGCCTCGGTGGAGCGATCGATCATCTTCAGCCGCACCAGGTGGCGCACGGTGGTGGCGTAGGGGGTGCCCAGCCAGCGGGCCATCCGGTACACGTCCAGCGGGGACTCGGGGCGCGCGAGGCCGCAGCGGGCCAGGGCGGCGCGGGCGGCGGGGCGGGGCATCAGGAACCAGGAAGCGAAGGCCTCGGCCTCCCGCTCGTGCTGCGGCCACCCCTCGCCCCACCGGCCCGGTGACTGTTCCTGATGGTCGATGCTGGTGCCGTGGCCCATGCGGTGGTGGCCCAGTTCGTGAGCGGCGGTGTGCCGCATGCTCACCTCCTCCAGACCGGTGTTGACCAGGCACCCCGGAACGCCCTGGCTGCCGTCGATGTACAGCCCCAGCAGGCCGCCCAGCTTCTGCCCCATGACCTCCACGCCTGCTCGGCGCAGCGCGCCGAACACGTCGACGTAGTCGTCGACGGCGACGGCGAGCGCCTCGTGGGCCTGCGCGGCCGCGATCATCGCGGCGCCGTGAGCACTGTTCCAGCTCACGCACCGCCCTCCGGCCCGTGATGCGGGCGCAAACCGCCCGCCTCCTCTTCCTCTGCCTGGCGGCGAGCCTGCAGGTACTGGATAAACTTCGCCACCTCGATGCGGTCGCCCTCGCTCAACGGCTGTGCCGTGCGCGGCAGTCCGGCGAGCGCGTGTTCCCCGGCGTCGGCTGCCTCCTCCTCGTCGAGGAAGTAGGACGCCGGCAGCCGGTAGAGACGGGCGAGCTTCTGCAGCTCCATCACCTCCACCTTGCGTACGCCGCGCTCGATGTCGCTGACCGCTGAGCGGACGATCCCGGTTCGCTCGGCGACCTGCTGCTGGGACAGCCCCAGGTATTCGCGGGTGGCCTTCAACCGCTGGCCCAGCCGGGTCCGCTGGTCGGTGTCGGTATCGATGGGGGACGGCGCCTTGCCGTTCATTGCATGTGCTCCTTCGCCTGCATGGTGTCGTACACGGTCTCGGCGAACGCCCACACCGAACGCAGGGAGCGCCCGGCCTCGGCGTCGGCCGGGACGGAGACTTCGAAGTGCTGCTCGATGCGCGCCAGTATCTCCATGATCAGTACCGAGTCGACCGGCAAGTCCTGTCCCCGGGCGGCCAGTTCCTCGTACACGTCGTGGCTTTGCCTGTCCTGGTGCTCAGCCAGGAAATCGATCACGATGTCCACGATCTCCTGGACGCTGCGCGACGGCATGCTCCGCTTCTGGCCCTTTCGCTCAACTCCGGGACAGAGCGCCCGGCCTGACTTACTGTAGAGCAATGTCGGGAAATCCGACAGGCCTGTTGGAAGATCCTTCATGGGAGCGTGCGTGCACCTGGCCCGTTATCAGCAAGCAGCCCTCAAGACCCTGCAGCCCGCCGCCGACGGGACCGACCCGGTCCTGATACCCCTGCTCGGACTCGTCGGGGAGACCGGCTCGGTGGCCACCGCCTACAAAAAACACCTGCGCGACGGTGCCGACGCTGGCCCCTCTAGGCAGCAGCTACGCGAGGAACTGGGCGACGTCCTGTGGTACACCGCCACCCTCGCCCACCTCCTCGGCCTCGACCTCGAGGACATCGCCGCCGCCAGCCTGGAAAAGACCAAAGACCGCTGGCGCGCCACCCCCGACGACCAACGCCCCCGCTTCGACGCCGACTACCCTCCCCACGAACAACTGCCCCGACAGACCACCGTCACCTTCACCCCCACCCCAAGGTCCGACGGCCGCACCGTCATCGCCCTCACCCGCGAAGACGGCACTCCGGCCGGCGACCCCCTCACCAGCGCCAGCCACATCGAGGACGACTACCGCTTCCACGACGCCTTCCACCTCGCCCACGCCGCCGTCCTGGGCTGGTCACCCGTCAGCCGCTTCCTCCTCGGCTGCAAACGCCGCAGCCGCCCCGGCATCGACGAAGCCGAAGACGGCGGCCGCGCCATCGCCATCGAGGAGGGCATCAGCGCCCTGGTCTTCTCCTACGCCAGCCGCCACCACTACTTCGAAAACGTCCGCCACGTCGACCACGAACTGCTCATCACCATCGACCACATGACCGCCCACCTCGAAGTCAGCGTGCTGCGCGCCGCCGACTGGGAGAAAGCGATCATGACCGGCTACGCCGCCTGGCGGCAGCTACGCAAGCATGGCGGCGGCTGCCTCGAGCTGGACCTCGACGCTCAGACACTGACCTTCATCGAACCCTGAGGTCGCCCGAGGGTTCCGATACATGCCAGCGCCGCTGCTGGCCGCCTGTGCGCCTAGGCGGAGGCCGGTGTCTCGCCAGCGCCGGTCGGGTCGGCGGGCGGTATGGCTCCTGGTGGTGGTTCGGGTGGTGGCTGCGGAACGCTGGCGGGGGCTGTGGTCTGCCGGTAGGTGATGATTGCTTGGATTCTTTTTTCCGGGTCGGGTATGTCGTCGAGGGCGGCTGCGAATTTCTCGTCGACGATGTTTCCTTTTCGTTGGCGTTTGTGGTCGAGGATCAGACTGGTGAGGGGAACGGCGAGGGAGGCGGCGATGACGATCGCTCCCACGGCCCACCACGGTGCGCCGCCCAGGGCGCCGGCAAGAGCTGCGGGCAGTCCGGCCAGGATGCCGGCTGCGGGGGTGAGAGAGGGCGAGTTCATCGCGTGGATGCCCTTCCAGCACGTGACGGCTGGGCCGCCTCATGCCTGAACGAGCCGCGGGGAAGCGGCTGGGACGGGGAGAGGCGGCACAGGTGTGCCGTGATGTGAGGGCATGCCGAGGACCGGCGCCGCCGCGGGGCGGGCCGGTGGTGTTTTACGGCAGGCCTGTCAGCCCCCTGGGAGACCGGTTCGCTGGTCCCGCGGGGTGTTTTAGAGGCTTTGTTCGGCGGTTTTAGCGGAGGTTTTCTTCGGCTTTTTGGGCAGGGTGGGCTACATCTGGTAGCTAACAAAAAGAATGCTGATAAAGCCCTTAAGCCGGTTCATTTAACCTTTTCCGCGCCGCCTTTCTCTTACTCGATGGCCTCGTGCATCCTCTTGTGGGCACGCCAGGCCTGCTCACCAGTATCGGTCATCGCGGTGCTGTCCGGGGCCTGTTCGGGCAGATCAGTTCTGAAGTCTCGCCGGTGGCGGCTGGTTGAGGGAGTCGGTCGACCGGGGCGGGACGCCGGCGCCGCTAGAAGTTTCAGGCCGTGATGAGGCCAGCTGTGGTGAGGAGGTGTTGTTGGTCAGGTTGGAGGAGCAGCCAGGAGCGCCGCTGTTTGTTGATCCAGCGGCGGGCTGCCGGATGGCGGGGGTGGGTGCGGGCGTGGTGGTAGGCGCGTTGCCAGGTCATGCCCCAGGGTGGGTTCCACCAGGGGTCGATGGCGGTCAGGGCGTGGGCTGCGGGGGTGGGGCCTTTCGTTCTGGTGCGGTAGCGCTGTTTGTTCAGCCATTGGCCGAGTAGGAAGCCGTCCTGGATGGTGTCGCGCAGGACGGCGAGGTGGCCGTGGGCTGCGGCGAAGGCGTGGGCGTGTTCGACGGCGGTGCGCCAGGGGTACGCGCGGCGGGTGCGTGCGTGGGCGACCTCAGGCGTCATGCCGATCAGCGTCAGGAGGTGCTGCTGGCCGGGGTGGAGCTGGTGGTAGTGCAGGCAGGCCCGGGTGATCCAGCTTCCCAGAACGGTGCTGGGGGAGGGGATCAGCGCGGCGGGGTCGAAGGGGCGGCCCGCATGAACGTGGTCGCGGGCGCGGTAGTAGTTGCGCTGCCAGTGCAGGTCCCAGGGCGGGTTCCACCAGGGGTCGATTGCCGACAGTGCCAGTGCTCGGGGTGAGGGAGCGCCATGACGCAGCTGGTAGGCCCGGTCTTTGCTGCGCTGGTTGGCCAGCCACTGCCCTAGCTTGAATCCGTCCTGGACGGTGTCGGCGGTCGCGGTCACCAGCGTGCCGTGGGCGCGGGCAAAGGCGCGTGCACCTGCGAGGGTGCGTTCGAAGTGGGTGGCCATGTGCTTGCGGCGAGGCCGGGCCGCCCGTACGGCCTCGGGAGTGAGGCCGATGTCAGACAGCAGACGCTGCTGCGCGGGGTGCAGGTCGGCATAGCCGGTGCACTGCATGTGCAGCCATTCACCCAGACCGAAGCTGGTGGTGGGGAAGCCGCGCTCGGGCCGCAGGCCGCCCCGGGTGCGGGCATGGTCGCGGGCTTCGTAGTAGGTACGCTGCCACATCACCGTCCAAGGCGGCCGCCACCACGGGTCCAACGCCTCGAGTTCCGCGACGTGTTCGGGCGGTACCGCGGGGGATTTCCGGTGGTTCGACAGCCACCGGCCCAGCGCAAAGCCGTTGAACCGCTCGCCGATCGGAGCCGCGAGGTGGCCGTGAAGGGCAGCGTAGGCACGGGCGTGGGCCAGGCCGGTATGAAATGCCTGTTCGGGGGTGAGCCGCAGCCCGCGGCCCCGCGACGGGCTGCCTCCCACCGCCTCCGGCTTACTGCCGTTGCGGTAGGCCTGCAGTTCCCGGGCGATGGGCCGGGGCCGGTGTGCCATGTGCAGCGTCCACAAACGATCGGCGGCGTCTGCTCCATCAGGGGACCGCACGCAGTTGTGCACCCATACCAGCAGGGGACCGGCTGAGGACGAAGCGATCTTCTCGGGCAGCCAGCCCCGGTTGGTGATCTGGGCCAGCTCGCTGACCAGAGCGGGTGTGTCCGCAAGGGTGTGCGGCAGGTGGCCGCGGCTCTCGGCGAGCAGTCGCCGCCTGAAGCCTTCGTCAACGAGAGCAGAGGCGAGGGCAACCGTCTCCGGGTAGGTGACCGCGTCCCTGGCCAGCAGTCGCCACCAGCCGGGATCGGTGCCTGGCGGCGCGAGCTGCAGTGCCCGGCGCGGCCATTGCTCGTCCTCAGGCCATTGCTGTGCCCACCAGGAGACGGCCACGGCATGTGCGACCTCGAACGCACGAACGCCGTCCGGCCGGTGGCGCAGCAGATTCAGGTGTCGCCGGTGTGCCGTGATCATCTCCGGCAGCCCCGTTAGGTCGATCTGCTCGGTGCCGGCCGGTGAGCCGCCGATCCAGTGGGTGCCGAGCATCCAGCGTCGGTGGCGCGGGCAGACCCGGGTGTGCGGCTGTAAGTACAGCCGTGCAGGCTTGGCCCGTCCGGTGCGTGCGGCTGTGCACAGCCGGCAGCCTTCCCCCGCAGCCGGGACCACGGAGCCGAAGCGGAACCGCCCGGCCGTGCCCGCCCCGTCCGGCGAAAGAGGTTCCTGGGCGGTCCAGGCAGGCAGGGCACGCTGAAGGATCTCCTCGGGCACGCGGCTGAACATGCAGACACGGGCGCGGGCTTCGGCGTTGAGGTAGACCTCGCCGTCCGGGCGGTAGCCCTTGAACAGGCCTCCGCCGACCTGCAGCAGCGCGGGGACGAGGTCTCTGACGCCGAGCCGGTAGCGGTCGGCCAGCCGGTCCAGGTACGAAAGGTTCGTCTCGCCCTGCAGCGGCGCGAGCCGTGCTGGCCCCGGTCGTGCCGCAGCCGTACGCGGCGGCTGCGGCTGTGGTGGAAGAAAGTCGTGCATCAGGGAGTAGAGGTCGTTTCCTGGCGGGCACGGATGTGCTGGCATCCGAGCCGTGGCCGAACGGTGGATCGGTGCGGTCGGTTTAGGCAGACGCCGCCGGTCAGGGCTGGCGTTGCGTGGGCATCCGGTGGCGCCTGGGTGCCCGGGCCCGTTGCTCGGCGGCGGTGTCGAGCTCGATCTGTTCGAGCAGCTTCTTGGTGATCTTTTCGGTGCCGTCCAGCAGGGATACCAGGGCGGCTTCGCGGATGAGATGGGAGAGGCTGCCCATGCGTCCGCCAGTGCGGGCGTGCAGGTAGGCGGCGTGTGTGACCAGCGTGCCGGGCCGGTGCTGGCGCAGCCGCAGCGCGCTGTCCATGCCGTTCACTAGGGCATTCCAGACCTGCTTGTCCGCGCTGCTGCCGTAGCGCAGCGGCTGGTTGCGCACGATCTTGAAGCGGACGCCGTAGTCGTTGATCGCCAGCCACCGCAAGGGCAGCAGCTCAACGTAGTCGTCGGCGGACAACGGCACGGGCACGTGACCGGTCACCGCCACCAAAGCTGCCCACATCTCGTTCGGGGAGATAGCGACCTGCGGCATCATCGGGTGCCGCAGCGCCTCGTGACGGCGCTCCTGCCACCCGCAGATGACCCACTCGTCCAGCAGTTCCTGAAGCTGCGCCAGGCTCCAGCAGGCATCCGGTTCCGCGGCCGCGCCCCGCTGGGAGACGTCCGAGCCGGTGTGGCCTGGCAGGTACTGGCTGAACCCGTCGGCGATGGCGCGGAAGGTTCGTTCCACGTTCCCCTTCGCCGGGCCGTTCGCCGGCGGTACCGGCTGCACCGACACGCCCAGGCTCTCGCACGCGGATATGAATGAAGCCGACACATACACCCGGCCCTGGTCCACGATCACGGTCTCCGGCATGATCACCGGCCGTGCGGCCGCCTGCTCCAGCCGAGCGTCCAACGCGATCAGCCGCTCATACGGGATGACGGATCGCTGCATGGACAGCGCCTTGTCCCAGCCTGGCCGCATCGCCGTCGGCACCACCATCTGCGCCAGCAGCATCGCCGCGTCCACCGACGTCGTGCCCATCGGGCGCAGCAGCGCGGCGCAGAGGCTGCGCGTCGCCACGTCCAGCGCGATGCTCAGCTCGACCCGGCCGGTCACACCGTCGTCCAGGACCGCCAGTACATCCAGCGGCGTGCTGTCCAGCATCACCAGCTCACCCGGCCGCAGTGCCACCGTCGGCGTGAAGGGAGGTGCCGGCCGCGACGCGTGCCACCGCCGCTGCGCCGCCGTTCCCAAAAGGCCCTGTCCGTCGGCCACCGCGTGCGCCAGCCGGTTGAATGTCGACGCCGGCGGCAGGGCCACCACTCCGGCGCCGTACTCCTCCTCCAGCAGCCACCCCACCTGGCGGCGCAGCCGCGCCAGCGTGCCTGTCGACCGCTCCCGCTGCCCCTCCAGCACCTTCCGGACTGCCGCGACCACCCGCTCATCGGCCCGCCCCACCGCCGACCGCTCCCGCACCGCACGGCCGTCGACCAGCCCCCACAGCCCCTCGCTGCGGTAGCGCGCCCGCATCCGGCGCACTGTCGCCGCACTCGCCGCCCAGCCTCCCGCCGTCAACTCCTCGGCCTTCGCACGCTCCCGCTGCGCCAGGCTCCGCAGCGCCGGATCGAACTGCTCACGCGGGGCGCCCTGACCGTCCGCGTCAGGAAAGCCGGTCTCCACCTCCCGCACATGCCGCTGCCACGCCAGAGCCCGCTCGCGCACCTGGTCCGGCAGGGCCTCCAGCAGCCCGAACGGCGGCACCTTTCCCGGCACCGGTCCGCCTTCCACCTCGAAGGACGGATCGGCGAACAGGTAGGGCAGCAGCACCACCGCCGAGGCGCCCTCGTCACTCACCAGCGTGGCCCGGGGACCTTCCAGCACGGCGAGCGTCCATACCCGTCCGTCGTAGCGAAGGCGCGCCCCGACCTCGACAACCGCCTGCGTCACGCCGCTTCGGCTTCCTGCCGTGCGACCGAGACGACGACACGCTCGTGCAGCGGTTCGTCCAGCCGCACCCGCAGCACACCGCTCCACAGCGCGTGGAAGACCGCGGGCCACACGGCGATCGGATCCCCCAGCTCACACACCGCATCCACCGCCGGCCGCGGACTGCCGAAGGCCTCCAGCAGAGCCGGCATCCACGGTCCTGCGGCGTACCGGGGATGCCGGTAACCCGCCAGCCACCGCACATTGGCCACCAACACCGGATCCGGCGGCCCCGCCAGCCGGTAGGACCAGCCCGCTGCCTCCGCGGCAGCTGCCGCAACCCGTGCCCGCGCCGCCAGCCGGACCGAGAGGCCGCTGCGTCCCGCACAGTCGAGCAACAGGCCGCTGCCGTCCTGAAACCTGGCCATCAGCTGCGGTGCATGACCGACAGCCTTGCTCCCCTCACGCCACAGCAGCTCGACCGGCCGGCAGGCCAGCGCCACCACCGTCGATTCCCGGTCCAGCAGCATCAGCTGGGTCCGCATGACACCAGACCCGTACGCCACCAGCCGCCCGGTCGTCGACGACCACCACCAACCCGGAGCAACCCGCCGCCCGCGCCGGACGGGGAAAGGCCGTACCGCAGGACTCTCCTCGAAGGGGACGTCCTGCGCAGCCTCAAGCCACGGGACCTGACGCGAGCAACCCAGAGGGTCTCGAAAGCGCACATCGATGAGGTTGACGTCTACGGCTGGAGCGCCTTCGCGTCGCACAGCACCATCCGTACTGTGCGGCTCGGGGATGCGGCACCTGGCCTCGGGTACCGCGGACGATGCGGCCTCCTGGCTGCTGTCGGTGATCACGTACTCCACACAACGCCATACCTGACCTGCCGCGCAGCAGAACCGGCCGGTAACCGCAACATCAGTGCAACCGCGGGTTGTTGGGATGCGTCCGGCACCCAGGTGTCGGGCAGAGGCGCAGGGGCACCGGTGTCAGTGCAGAGTTCTGCACTCTCACCCCCGCTGCGCCGCACCCTGCCGGGCAACGGTTGGCCGGATACCGACCGGCTTGCGCCGCTGTGGCAAGCCGCTTCCCGGCGGCTTCAGAAGAGGTCCGCGACCGCTACGACGCCCCCGACCTCAACCTCGCCCGCTACATCAAGGACGGCACCGTCACCGACACCGGCCACGGCGAGTAGGGAGCAGACGGCCGATGAGCCTGTTCGCGGACGGCCGGACGCCGCCGTGCACAAGGCGTTCACCCGCCCCGTACTCAAGACCGCGTCCGCGCAGATGCGCTACCTCGTCAGAAACCGCAAAGGCACCCGCGCGGTGGCCCAGCTGCTGCGCATCTCCCAGCGCACCGTCAACGGTACGTTAAGAACCAGATTAGGAAGCCCCGCCCGGACCTCGCCGCCCGCCTGGAGCGCGAGGTGAAGAAGCGGTGGCAGCCGCAGATCCGGGCCTGGGCCCGCCGCCGGGCGGCAACCACCGGCGGCATCGTCATCGACACCCGCGCCCGCCTGGGCTACACCGCACCCATCGGATCCACCGACCAGGACCGCATCCGCCACCTGACCGTCACCCTGCTTTCGCACTACGTCGCCCGCCGCTTCGACGCCCGCGAAGCTGGCGCCAGCGACACCCGCCTGCGCGAGATCGCGGCCGAAGCCCTCAAGGACGTGTACTTCCAGGACGGCGGCCGCCGCGCCGGCTCCCTGGAAGAGAAGTCCGCTTCACGGACATCGAGCACCTCGAGTTCGACCTGTAACAGCCAGGCCCCGGCCTGCGGAGCGAGAGCCCCGGACCCGGGCTGCCGAGGCCCGCGCGCCCGCCCGGCTGCCCGTGCCCGTTTGTCGGGCAGCGTTTCACCGCAGCGAAACACTGCCCAGCGCGGGACCCTATGACCGCCTGATGCGGTCCGTGTGCTGTCAAGGGGAGGTCAGCGGACGGCCGTCAGCCGGTGTGTGGCCGGCTGGAGGAGCTTCGCCCGTACCTGTGTGCGGCCCGCGCGGTGGGAGGAGCTCCTGGGGCCGGTGTGCGGGGCTTGTTCACACTCCCGCCGGCTGCGGGGCCGCCGCGGCCCCGGCTGGAGAGGCTCTTCACTTCGACCGCCACGTACCGGCCCTCGTGCGTCGTGAACAGGTCCGGCTGCCAGGCGAGTGGAGCGTGCGGGCTCTTGCCGTTGAGGGAGGCTTGCGACGCCAGGTAGCTGTGCATGCCGATCGCGACGGCTTCATCCAGCGCGGCGGGCGGCAGCAGTTCGACCAGCCGCCTCCATGCCTGGCTGTTGGTCCGCGTACCCGGCCCGCCCGCGTAGGCGGACGCCATGTGCAGCAGGCGCCGCTCGACGGGGCGGTCCGCGGCTGCCGGTTCCTGCGGCAGCTCGTGCGCGGCGGTGGCCTTGGCGAAGGCGGCCGTCCAGGCGGCGTGCTTGTCGGGCGGGACGCCGCAGCCGGCGAGGAACGCCTCCAGCTGCTGCTCGTCGGCGGGTATGGCGTCACGGTTGACGATGCGGGCGGCGCTGCTGACGGGCAGGGCGAGCGGGTTGCCCGAACGGTCCCGGATGTCCCGCAGACTCGGCGCCCCTGCCTGCTCCCACACCACTTCCAGAGCCCGGCTCAGGTCAGCGGCGTCGCTGATGAGTTCGGGCCGCGGGGCGTGCAGCCCGGATAGCCGGCCGCGTTCCTCGATGCGCGCGTGCCGCCACAGCTCACCGGCGTACTGCACCTGTGCCGCCCCACCGCCGCAGCCCTCCACGTAGGACTCGACCGTCGTGTGCCGGGGCACCATGATGCCCGAGGCCGCCCGCTTGAGCGTGGCCGGCGACAGCCCCGTCGCGCGGGCCAGTTCCCGGTAGGTCATGGCGGCCGACTGCCGCCGCAGGCGCAGATATGCGGCCAGCCGGCCCCGGGCGGGTCGGCTGTGGTCGACGGGATTCTCCCGGCGTCCCATCGCGGCCTCCTACTTTCCGGCGGCGGCGAGCAGCACCGCACCGGCCAGCGCCGCCGCACGGCGACGGCCGCCGCCGACGGCCACGACCGCCGCCGCGCCCAGGGCACCGCAGCCGCCCAGCAGGACGAAGATGTCCTGCAGCGGCACCCCGGCCACGTGCAGGGCACCGCCCAGGACGGGGAAGGACACAGCGGTGAAGGCCTGCGGCGCGCCGAAACGGGACGCAGGATCCGTCCGCACGGGCTCGGCGGGGACGGGCACTGCGAGGGTGGTCTCGGTGGGCATATGACGTCCTCTCGGCATGCCCGGCCGCCAGAAGACGGCGGGCCGGGCGCGAAACTGCTACTGGCTGCAAACCCCGTGTGCACAGCGGCGATTGGCGTCGCCAGCTGCGCCGGGGGAGATCTCCATCATTCCAGGACGAGGCCGCTCCCCGCAGAGCGATCGCCGCCCGTAAAATTCCACATGTGGGGTATGGGAGTTTTTTGGTTCACTGGTGTCCAAGAGAGCGGTTCTCACCCCCTGCTCCTGCGTCCCCCTCTGACCAGCGCTGGTGTCGTACGACGGCGGCGCAGGAGGGGCTTGGCCGCCGGGATGGTTCATTCGCGTCCACGCTCGGCTTGCCGCAGTCCCTGTCTATGAGTGATGGTGGGCCGCACAACACCACGAGGCCGGTCCTGCTGGCCGCGAACGTCCTTGAACTGCTACTGGCTGCAACCGATGCTGACAGGGACACCCGGCACAAGCCACGTTGGCGCGTGGACTGCCCGCACCGAGCCGGCACCCGTCCCCCGGGCGCCGGCTTCCGCGTGTGGTCCCGCACACCCCCGCGGCCGGCGTACACGGCGGGCACGACGCCGGCCAGCCGACGGTGCCCCGCGCGGCGCAGGACACAGGCGTCCCTCGTGCGGCCCGTACACGCAGCCGGCCAACGGTCTGCCCGGGCTGCAAGGAGGGGGCCACGACAGCCCCAGCCCGGCCGGGCAGCGGCGCCGCGCCCGCCGCAACGCGACCGTCATACCGCGGCCTTCAGGCAACGTGCCGGATGGGATGCCTCCTTCTCCAGTGCCCGCATTCCCCTTACCCGTGCCGCGTCCTGGGCATGGCTGCGGGGCCGCTACGGAGACAACCCGCGCGAGCGTTCTGGATTCTCCAGCCCTCGCGGGGGATAGGTCTGCATCGTCGTTGGAATCGGTGCGGGAGCCGGGGTGGGCGCAGTGCTGCTAGAGGTGCGGGTCGATCCGTCTGCGGGGGAACTGCGTTCACTGCAGGGCTGGTTGCGTGCGGATCCCGAGGCGCGCCGGTCGGTGACGGCACACGTGCGGGGCGGTGTCCCCGGTCCGGGAGACATGGGCACGGCGCTTGATGTTCTGCAGCTGGTGACGGGCAACGGGTGGAGTGCGGCATCGTTCGTGCTGGCAGTGGCGGCGTGGCGGCAGACGCGCCCGCAGCGGCCGCGGGTGGAGATCCGCCGCGGGGACACGGTCATCGTTCTCACCGACTGTTCCGAACAGGAGATCCAGCAGGCGACGCGGGCACTTGATCACCTCGACGGCGACGGGGAGGCAGGCCGGTGAGCGTGCTGCCCGACCCGGGAGCGTCGCGCGCGGTCCTGATCGGCACGAGCCGCTACCGGCACCTTGAGCAGCTGCCGGCGGTCTCGAACAATCTGCGGGCCCTCGCCGGCCTCCTGTCCAGCCCGGTGTCCCTGCACCTGCCCGCCCAGCATGTCCGCGTCGTCGAGAACCCGGCCGCCGGGCAGAGCGCGGTGGGGGCAGTGAGGCAGGCGGCTGCCGAAGCCACCGACACACTGATCGTCTACTTTGCCGGGCACGGCTCGGTCGATGCGGACGCGCTCAGCCTGGCCTTGCCGGACACCGAGTACGGGCGCATCGAAACCAGCCTGCCCTATGACTGGCTGCGCCAGGTTCTCCTGCTGGACTCTCAGGCCGAGCGGCACGTCGTGATCTTGGACTGCTGCTACAGCGGCCTGGCTCTGGGGAGGATGAGCGCTTCACCCGGGCTCGCCGACCAGGCGGCCGTGGAGGGCAGCTTCCTCCTGGCAGCCGCCGCAGAGACCCGGACCGCCCTGGCGCCGGTCGGGGACACCTACACGGCCTTCACCGGCGCCCTGCTCGACACCCTGCGTCACGGCATCCCGGGCGGTCCGATCCTGCTCGATCTCGCAGCCCTCTACCAGTATCTGCGCCGCACCCTGGAAGCCAGGGGACACCCCGTCCCGCAGGCCAGGGACCGCAACAGCGGCTCCAAGGTGGCACTTGGACGCAACCACGCATCCCTCCCCGCCCCGCCGGCCGCCCTTTCACCCGGCACCGTGAGCGGTGAGCGTCCCTGGCCGGACCCGGGGGCGGTCCGCACCGTCACGGGCTTCTTCACGGCTCTCGCAGACGTCCGTGTGATCAGCGGCCTGACCCACCAGGCAGTCGGCGAGCGTTCTGCCGGACGCATCTCGGCCGGCACCGTCAGCCGTCTGCTCAACCGCACCACCCTCCCGACGACCTGGGGCACCACCGCCGCCTACCTCGCTGCCTGCGGTGTCCCCGACGGCCAGATCGCCCGGTGGCAAGCCCTCTGGGAGCACCTGGGCGCGCAGCCCGCGACGGCGGAAGAGGCCACCGCACACCCCGCACCCCCTGCCCGGGCTGACAGCGGCAGGACACGACTGTGGCCGCGGTCCTGGTCGGTCTTTGGCCGGGAGCGGGGCTAACGACCGGAAACGGCAGGGGCCGAGGAGCCTGACAGCTGGGGAGCGGGCGTCTTGCCCGAGCCGTCGGACTCGTCGGCGAACAGCGTGTTCCATCCGGCTACGGCCACCAGCACCGCCACCACGACCACGCCCGTGGACGGCTTCTTCCACTTGCCGGAAGCCGACGACGGCTTCACATAGTGTCCCGCCCGGTAGTACCCCTTGCGGTTCTGCGCCACAGCTACCCCCGCTCCGCGCGACTGCCTACCGGGCGAAGTCTCCCAGCGATCGGACCGCACCGGCCTTTGAACGGCTGGGCACGGCTGATTCTGCACGGTTGCCTCAACAGCGCATCCGCCGCGCCGCGTGTCGCTCCGTCACTTCGTGCAGAAGCGGACGCGGCCACCCGATCGGGACGGGCAGAGCCGAGCCAGCCTCTGGATGCGCGGGCCCGTCCCTTTCCTCGCTGCGCGGCCCCTGCGGGATGCTGCGCGTCCAGTACGCCTTTGTGGCGGCTGGCTGTGCCGATGTTGGGTGCAGGCCATCGAGCCCGCCGGGTGGGGCACCCCGCGTGACACCCACCCGCACCTGTGCGACGACTGCAAGCAGCGGGCCATCACCGCCGAACGCCAAACCGCGCAGGCCGGCCGAGCACCAGGAGCACGACCAGGCCGTGCCCGAGCAGAAGGCCGGAGGCACCTGGCTCTCCCGCTTCCGCGGCTGACATCCGGGCGGAGACCACGGCCGGGCAGGACCGTCCTGCCCGGCCGTGGCGGCTACTCCCAGGGCTTCGGTAGCCCGTGCCATAGGGCTCTGAGCCAGTCGGGCGGGTTGGTGAGGAACTTGTCCGTCAGCCGGTCGGTGATTGAGCGGGCGGCGCCCTGAACGGCGCCTTGGCCTATCGCGGCGGTCAGCTCGGTACCCACGGCGGGCTGATGTGGCCCAGACGCGGGGACGTTGTCCCGGGTCATGATGTTGCTCCGTTGAGCAGAGGGGCCGAGGACAGCAGACACCTGTGGTGGTGTCGTCCGCGCGAGGGTGGTGGGCACCTCGCGGTCGGCGGTTCTGCTGCGGCTCGAGCGGACGGGTCGGCGAGCTCATGTGTCAGAACCAACGGCTTGCTGACCAGATCCGGCAGACTACCGACGAGAACACTGCCCTCAAGGCCCGCGTCGCACCCCTGGACGAAGACCTCGCGGCAGCGCGCACCAGCCTGCGCCGCATGATCCGAAACGAGAACATTGCACGCTGATGCCTTGGGCTACAGCCAATCAGTGAATGGATACATATTCGGGCCGAATCACGCTCTCTCCTAATCGATTGATACGAGTCGGCCTGAACCCGACAAGTGCGTGCGGCAGGAGCTCTGGCGCTTCTACCGGGACCACCACGGTTTTTTGAGCGCGCGCAGGTGCTCCCGGACGGCAGCGATGTAGGCGGTCTCCAGCGTTTGCAGCGCGCTGAGGTCGATCTGTGCCGGCGGGATGTTCATGCCCGTGTCGCTCTCGATGGGCGACGCTTCCCACGCTGCGCGCATGGCCGCTCCGGCCGTCTTGCGCAGCTCCTGGACGAGGTCGGCGTAGGCATGGCCCACCGCTTCGGATTCGATCTTCGTCCAGGCAAGGTGGTAGGAGAGGTTGCCCTGGATCTCCCGCAACGTCTCCGACAGCCGTACGCGTTCCTCGGCCGCGGCGTCGAACCGGCGCCGCCTGATGGCGTAGGGCATCTCCTTGTAGGCGCTGTGGGCGGCGAAGGCCTCGGCGAAGGCGGTCCGGAGCCTGCTGATCTCCTCCTCCCGGCTCTTTCGCCGTGCGAGCCAGATGTTGATGGCCGCGGTGAGCGCGGCGGCGAGGAACGCCCCGGACACCACGGCCGGCCACACCGAGGTGGCATCGGCCGCAGTAGGGGCCGCGGGCGGCGTGGAAGGAACCACGGTGGCCGTCGACACCGCCGGGACCGGCACGGAAGGGGCAACAGGCGTCGCGGAAGGCACCGCTGCGGTCGCCGACACAGAAGGAGTCGGCGGCGCAACCGCCGTCTGCACGGGCGTCATGACGACCTCCAAGCAGATATCGGGCACGCCGCTCACGTGCCGTGGGGAGCTTCCTGGCCGGGCCACTCACCCGTGCTACGCCACCATTGTTCACGCAGCAGATGGGCCACCACATGCCCCAGCAAGGCCTCCGGACCGTCCGCGCGGACCCAGCGCTGCTCAGGCGCATCGTACGGGTACCACATGCACAAAGCGTCATCGGAATACCGGTGAGGCGACTCTGACGGCCCGTCGGTGTACACGTGCGGCACGTCGGGGAACCCTGGGCCGAACACGATCGAGACCGTCTGCTCGACGACGTCCGCGACCCGCAGTTGGACGGCCAGGGCGAAGCCACCGCGGAAGCGGCGCGGGGGAGGGATGACCTTGACCGCCTGGCCGCAGGCGGCCAGGCGGCGCTGGAAGGTGATGCGGGCCGCCGGCCTGGCGAACCAGGCCGGCGCACGCCAGGCAGGACGGCGTCTCACGCGTGATGCCCCGTGCCGTAGGCCCGGGTGGGCCGTACCTCGGCCGCCGGCCCGCTCAGCCCCAGCGTCACCGTCGTGACAGGCGTGCGCTGCCGCAGCGCCGCGATCTTGCCCGCGAAACTGTCGGATACCGGGGCCTGCACGTACCGGTAGAACACCCCCGACAGCGCCGACAGCACCGCCTCGCGGTCATCGTCGACCGCCAGAGCCTCGGCCACGCCGTCCGCCGCCCCGCGCAGCCGCCGGGCCGCAGCCTCACGCCCCACCAGCAGCTTCACGTTCGGCGAGACCCCCAGAGGGTCCTTGGTCGCCGTACCGGCCTCCACCCGGGCTGCAGCCTCGGACAGCACCGTGGCCAGCGCCTTCGCCACCCCCATCCCCGGCTCGATGAACTCCCACGCCCACACCGTCAGGTTGTGCGAGGAGAAGCCCGGCTGGGAGTACTGCTTGTTCCACGCCTTCAGCAGGCGCACCACCCTGCGGCGGGTACGGCGCATCGACTGCGTCCCGCTGGTGAAGAGCGCGACGTGTCCCTCCGGGTCGGACGCCTCCCACCGGTCGGTCTCCAGGTTCGGGATCCACAGCCCGCCCCCTTCCTTCCGGGTGAGGGCCACGACCAGGTCCACCGTCGGGTCCTGGCCGTCTACCGGCTCCCCGAAGGTGATCTTCGGGCCGCGCTTGGAGGTGCCGCACCGGGCCTTCGGGTACACCTTGCGCACCGCGGGGCCGAGCAGCGCGCACAGCTCGCCGGTGATCTCGGCCGGCGTCTCGCCGCCCCCGTCCGGGCCGAGCCGCGAATACACGCGCCGGTCCAGGACGACTCCGCCGTCACCGTCGCCGACCGGGTGGGTGAAGGTGTGCTGGGGCAGCGAACCACTGCGGTAGGTCCTCAGCGCGCCCGTGAAGTCGATCGCGCTCGAGCAGACCAGGTCCAGCCGCGCACGGGCCTGCGCCAGCGGCTCAGGGTGGGCGTCGATCTGGCTGCGGATGTCGTTGAGAATGTCCTCGGTGTATCCCATGAGGATGTGTCCGTTCAGGTGAGGGGCGCCGAGCGCCGCACAGCGCCCAGGGCCTTCCCCGGGCGGAGCCGTCACTTGGCGGCTCACCCTCCTCTGACGTCACACCGCCGAGATCGTCCGGGCACCCCTCACCCTCGCTGCGATCAGGTCAGGAACAGTCCCGGCAGACCGTGCTCGCACCCTCGAACCGGGACGGGGCCAGGACCATGAAGCACTCCTCGCAGGCACGGTCGCTCCGCCTCCTGGCAGCCGTGCAACCGCAGTGCCCCTGCCCGCACGAAGGCTCCCCGCACTCCGCACACCCCGGCTCGGTGATCTTGAATGGCTCCCCGCACGTCTCGCACTCCCACCAGGAACCGAACCGGGAGCTCCCCGTCCGGGGCCGCGGCGCCGTGAAAGTCCGCCAGGCCACGCTGTCCTCGGCGAGCACCGCGATCAGGTAGTCCTCGTCACACCAGGCCGCCTGCCCGTACAACAGATCGCTCCGCTGGCCGGACCGGTAGAGCACGAACGTCTTGTCGCGCTCCACTGTCGCGCGGGTCTCCAGGGCCGCGGCCAGGAGCGGGGTGCTCGACTGGTCGGAGCCCCGAGCCGGCGGAATCATGCCGTGAGCCGCGGCGAACAGCACCCGGCCCCCAGTGTCGAACAGGACGACCGCGCCCCCGCCGGCCAGGTACTGCGCCGCACGCACACAGCACGCCTCGCGCGATGCCCGGGAGGTACGGAACATGGCGGCCACATCGTCGGCGCAGGGTCCGCGGCGGCGTACGTCCGTGGCAATCTGCGCATCCGGCACGAGGATACGCGCGGCGAAGGCGTCACATGCGGCTTCCTCGAACGCTTCGGAGTCCTCCCAGTCGAACAGGCGCTGCCCCAGCTCGGGGTCGGTCTGCTGGAGATGGTGGCCTAGCTCGTGCAGGCCGGTGAATCCGCGGCGCCGGTGTGAGCGGGCCGCCCCGACCACCAGCGTGGGGGGATCGGTCTGCGACCGGTAACTGCCGGCGACCGAGCACCGGCCACCGCCGTCCGACGCGGTCTGCAGCGACACCTGGACGTCCGTCCAGCGGCCCAGCTCGGCCAGCGGATCCGCACGTAGCGCTTCCACAGCGCCGGGGTGCAGCCGCTCAAGAGCCGAGATCATTGCCTCCGCCTGACGCGGAGCCTCCTGGTCGAACCGGCGCCGTGTCACGCGCCGCCCTTCGTAGGGTCCTCGCCGCCGAGGAACTGCCGCAGACGGGCGTCCCAGTCGGCCGCGCCACCGCCTGTCTCGCGAGCGGCCAGGGCGAAGGCGCCGTAACTGCCCCAAAGACGCGCCTGGGCTTCACTGATCTCCAGCTGCCGGGCGCGGCGTACCCATACCGAGCGCCACCGCGGGTGCTCTATGGCCTGGACGAGGTCGGCGGGCAGGGGACGGACCGTCCGGGCGATCTGCTCTGCGCTCAGCCCGGTCGCCGAGGCGATGGCACCGATCCGGTCGGCAGGCAGCGGGGCCTTGCCGCGAAGCAGTTTCATGACCTCGGGCTGCGGCATCTCCAAGGCAGAGCACAGCGTCCTCAAGTCCAACCGGTCGCCGAGCAGCGACGCCAAGGTCCCGGGAGGCCGTCCGCTCTCCTGAACCGGCAGACCGGGCGCATGTTGCAGATGCTCCAGATCATCAGCGAGGCCGGCTCGCGTCTCGGCGTCCGGTTCCAGGGCGGAACGGATCATCTGTCCCTGGCGTACCCCTGCTGCGGCCGGCGCCGGCCGGCCCTGGGCTCGGGCTGCCGCACACCCCACGATGTCCTCGTCCCAGGCATCGACCACGCGCTCCAGCACGCGCATGGGGACACAGGAGACCAGCCCTGCCCACACGGTGGCCTCGACGCCGAACGCGGTACGTGCCCCGTCGACGACCACGCTGGTCTCATCCTCACCGGGCGGGTCGATCGTGACGGGGACGGCGTTCACCTCACGGGCCTCCACCTCCAGGATTAGCACAAGCACGCTGACCTCGTCCCAGCGTGCCCGCCACACCTGACCAGACTTGATCTCCGCCTGAGCCGGATCACCGAAGCGCTCCTTCAGCCCTGCCTCCGACAGAGCATGCGGCCCACGCATCTGCCGGGCCAGGTCTAGGAACCGCTGCGGCACTCCCGAGTCACTCATGGTGTCCTCCCGCATCCATCGACTGAGCAGGCCTCCACCATCGACTGACGTCATACCGGCCAGGACGTCCGGCCCCGGCCGCGCTCATCGTGTCTGCGCCGCTTCGCTGCACAGCCGGATCACCTCCGACCCCACCGAACGTACTTGGTCCCCGTCTTCGTTCCCGACGAGCTGCTGCAGTTTCTCCTTCAGACGTGTTCTGTGGTGATAGGCCTGGGACCGGCCGCAGCCCAAATGCGCCTGGAGCTCTCCAGGGCTCTCCAGATACGGGATCATGCCCCGCTCTTGAGGGCTGAGCACGGCCACGATATGTGCCGCGGCAGACGCCGCACCGGCCTCGTCGTCGCGAGCAAGCACGATCTCCTCCGGGGAGGCGTGCGCACTGGCGGTGATCTGCGATCCCGCATCGTCGGGGAGCGGGAGGACTCTCGGATCCAGCGCCACGGGAAAACGAGCGATGAACACCTCGACGAGCTGCGCGACCTCCATCGATCCGGCGGCGGTGGACAAAACCGCACGGATCACAGCTTCCAGCGACTTCCTGTCAGCGAGAGGGGCGCGACGCGTTTCACTGGTCCACTTCGGGATCTTGATGTTCGGCACGGCGTACGCGGCGTCGACGAGCGGGTCGGGGGGACCGGACCAGGGCTGCACCGTCGTGCCGGACAAGCGCCACCTACCGGCCCCCGCCTCGTCCGGCGGCACCGCCTCGAAGGCACTGCAGTGCGTCAGCACCTCTTCCAGCGAGCGCCTGACCGAACCGAGCGCGGTTTTGCGGGCCTGGTCGATCAACCAGCGCCGGATCGATGTCCGCAGCAATCGTCCGACACTGTCATCGTCGGTGGCCAGAGCCAGGAGATTGGCGGTGACCGCCTGGAGGCGGTCTGCCAGGAACTCATACAGCAGATCCTCCTCATCGGCCTTCTGCCAGCCGGCCGGCGGATTCAGAACGGGAAAGCGCAGTGCTTCCTGCCACACCAGCTTGCCGGTCAGAGTCAGGCACGCGGGGCCGAAGCACCCGAGTTCGTGCAGTTCGTCGAATACGGAAATAGCCGGTACCTCCCCTTGATGGGCGAACCGTATGTCAAGGAGCACTCCCGGAACAGGAAGTTACGGATTCTTCCTCGTCCGTCCATCCCACGCACCTGCAGCGAGGATCTGCCCAACCGGGCAGCCCCAGGCCGCGCCGGATGTGCCAGGCTCGATTGGGGCGAGTCCGCACGCCCGGAAAAACGTCCCTCGGCCAGCCGTATCTTCGCCGTCCTGGGGGCCAGGGCAAGGAAGGTGCGGCCAGCCTGCTGGGCCCGGCGGGCGATCTCGGTGATGAGGGTGCGACCGACTCCATGACGACGGTGGGTATCCGCGACGGCCATCGACAGGATCCATGCTTGCTCTCCGGGATGGTCTGGCCGCCCCTCGCCGCGGCCGAAGTCGCAGTCGAGTTCGCGGTCGCGGATTCGTGGAGCTCGGCCACGATGACGTGCAGACCTTCGGGGCTGTAAGCCCTGCCGATTCCCAGACCGTTCGAGTCGAGCAGTTCGCCCACCGCCTGGTAGTCGGACCAGGTGATGCCACGGATCAGCAGCATCTTTCGAGTATCCCAAGGCCCCAATACGGGCAGCTTGTTCAGGCCCAGTCGATGCCCAGCTCCCGCAGCGCGTCGAGTTGCTCCGCGCTGAGTTTGTCGCGTCTGGTGCGTGTGTTCGAGACCCATACTCCGAGGCGTACCGACGCCGGCTCGGCTTCGCCGTCGACCACCAGCTCCACTACGGCGCCTCGCGGGACGGGCCGCTGGGCGCCCTCTCGCTCGATCCACTGGGCGAGGGCGGCCAGCCCACGAAGGAAGGCCTGTTGGGCCTTGATCCCCTTTGCCGCGCCCTTGGCCGTCGGGGCGGGAGGCGGCGTCTGGGCAGGCTTCACACCGATCCTGGTCAGCCGGTTTTGCTGTTCGGCGGACAGCTGTTTCCAGGTGGCTGGCTGGGCCTGCCGCTTTAGCCAGCGTCCGATGTCGTCACCGTCAATCTGCACGCCGGGTGCGATGTCGGGCACGACTCCGCCGGGCTCGTCGGCGGCGAGGTGGGCGAGGTGGCGGTAGTGGCGTTGCCAGTCCAGTGGCCAGGGACAGTTCCAATCCGGGTCAATCGAGGTCAGCTGCGCACCCGCGTCTCTGCGCGTTCGGGTTTCTTGCCGAGGCCGCCCTTGCGGCGCAGGTTTGCCAGATGATGCCCGATGGGCACAAGGCCCTCGGTCTCGCTCTCGCCCCAGACGGCGTCCTGCCTCGGAGCCAGGTGCCCGGTGGCGCGCCGGTAGGCCCGGAATATCGCGAGCTTCCTCTCCCAGGCTTCCTCGACCGGTTCCCAGACCATGCCGGCTTCCGGCGCGTCCAGCAGCTTCTTGCGCCGAGGTTCCAGCTCCCCGGCCCGCAGGGCTTTCCGCTGTTGGTGGACCCATCGACCAAGCGGAAACGACTTCGTCGCTCCCACCGTGGTCTCCACGTCATAGGGCACGGCGTAGAGACCGGTGATCTCGTGTTCCTTCCGCCAGCGGAGCAGGGCCTGGTAGCCCTCCAGCCAGACCAGCGACTCCGGCCGGTAGACGCGGGTGCGCAGGAAGGCCGCGATGGTCGCCGCGTCCCGCGGGGTGGAGAAGTGGAGCAGGGTCGACTCGGCAGCGGCGTCGGTGTCACCCTGCTCCTCGCCCTCGCCGTGAGTCCCGACGATGCGCCCGTCGGTGTTGCGTTGGATGTGGGTCTTGCGTATGCCGCTGGTGAGGGCGCCTGAGGCGAGCTGCTCGACCAGGCGCTCGTCATGCGAGCGCAGGCCCTGGAGGACAGCCACGAGCGGCTTGAAGCTGGCGGAGGCGACCATGTCGGTGGGGTCCTCGCCGGGCTCGAGGAAGACGGGCACGATGATCCGGGCGACCTTCGTGGAGCCGTCGCGGTTGAGCCGGAGCGCGCGGCCGATGTTCTGCACGATTTCGACCTGGGAGCCGCGGGTGTCCGCGAAGCAGACGGCTTCCACGCCTCGTTCGCCGGTGATGTCGACGCCTTCGCCGAGGACGCGGCAGCTGGCGAGGAACGCCCGGTGCACCCTGCGCCCGGCCGCGTCGATGCCGTTGGCGAACTGGCGTAGGGCTTCGCGTCGTTCGGTGACGAGGTGGTCGCCGCACAGCCACGTCGACCACACTCGCTCCGGCGGCACGTGCCGGCCAGCCTCGAGCTCGTAGAGCTCCGCGCCGATCGACGATGCGGGCAGCTTCTCGGCGGCCGTCAGGTCCTCGTCCGAGGCATCGCGCGCGTACAGCTCGGCTGCGGTCTTCGGTAGTTTCTCCGCGAACGCCGCGGCTTCCTCGACCTTCTGGTGGAAGGTCATGACCGTACGCAGGTTGTACGCCGCGGCGTGCTCCAGCAGTGCGATCTGCAGCAGCGCCAGGCGCCGGCCTCGCCGCGCCTCCTCCGACTCCCCGACGGTGGGGGAGGGGTCGCGGATCTCGAGGACGTCGATCTCGAACCCGGCGAGGACGCCCCGCTCGATGGCCTCCGAGAGCCCGAGCTCGGCGAGCCACACACCGTACGTGCCCTCCGGGTCATCGGCCATGCTCGCGATCTCTGCCTCCTGGCCGGCCGTGCCCCTGCGCGGCTGGGGCGCCGCCAGGATGCGCGGGGTCGCGGTCAGGTAGAGCCGGAAGTCGGCGGGGATCCGCTGGTTGTCGTGGATCGCCGCCCACGGCCGACCAAGATCACCTGCGGTTGAGTGGGCTTCGTCCACGATGGCGAGGTCGAACGGGGCCATCTGCTGGCCATACAGCCGTTCCCCGCCCGCCAGAGCGGCCTCCAGCGGCCCGCGTACCTTCCGCTGACCCTCTGGGGCGTCGATGTCCTCGCGGTCCACCAGGGAGGCGTACGTGGCGAACACGACCACCGGCCCGTGCCCGGCCCACAGGGCGAGCTGGATCGGGTTGGTGGTGGTGCGTACCCCTAGTTCGTTCAGTACCGGGTCGTTCTCCAGCGAGCACACCGCGACCATGGGGGAGCGGTGGCCCACCCGGTGCCACGCCTGGGCGGTCTGCACGAGCAGGTCCAGGGTCGGCACGGTCACCAGAATCCGCCCGCCCGGGAAACACTCCAGCGCGCACGCAGCGGCGGTGATCGTCTTCCCCGACCCGGTCGCGGACACGATCGTGCCCCGCGCCCCCTCAGGGGGAACAGATGATCTTTCAGGGAATCCCACCCACTTACGGAAAGCAGCTTTCTGGCCACCG
>Ga0247820_10000214_pt1 | contig 29405 bp, 47 predicted proteins | sample 13C_Glucose_Day1_2_FD_192480 | JGI IMG/M metagenome (GOLD analysis project Ga0247820, IMG submission 192480) | Soil microbial communities from agricultural site in Penn Yan, New York, United States - 13C_Glucose_Day14 | ecosystem: Environmental > Terrestrial > Soil > Agricultural land | place...
GACCTAAAGCTTGAGATACACAAACTTCATCGCAAGTGAATGATGCGCTTGACGATGGCGATGGAACCGCAAGCCTTCCGTTCTTTACCGTCCCAACAACAGGTGAATAACCTGATGTAATTGCCAATACGAGAAGCTTTAAGCATTCGAAATACTGTGAATTTCCTACCGAGTCAACTGATCCATTTGCCGAGACGCCCATGGACTGGAGGAGAGATTGGAAGAACCCCTCTTTATCATTCGCCCAGTCCTGCTCAAGGTATGATCCATCCTTTGCTGTCGGCGTAGAACGGTTCTTGAACGAACCTTGTGGATAGCTTGCTGATGGGTTATTAAATCGACCTGGATAACGCTCGTTAAGTTTCAGTGCCATTTTACGCCCCTATGAATCCTAAAAATTCTGCATCTTCATCACCAAACTCGGCATCAACATCGCCAAATTCGGCCATTTTGAAACCCTCAAGAAACCCGTTGAACCTCACAGCTTGAGGCTTTGGAACCAGTCCGGCATTGAGCAGAGCGAATCGCTCGAGGCTTGTTATCGCACCGTAAAACTCGATGCTGAACGACATGTCTTCGCCATCGGTGACTCGGAGAACTTCGGCATTCGGAAGGAGAAAATTCATCCCAGTAAGAATGTTCTCTATCGTGGCATCCCCATTGTTCTTGACGATCTTGGCCTTGATGACCAGTCGATAAAGCTCATCCGATAGTTGGCCATCCTGATCTATCGTTAGAGGACTGAACATGGCGTCTTCGTCGCCGAACTCAGAGCCATCTGTCAGATCGAAGAGGCCCGGGTTCATATCTACAGTCCCGAGGAAACTGCGGGGCGCCACTACGATTCGCCCTATGACGTTCAACACCTCACCTTCGGCGCTGTCGATGTCGTAGCTTTTGCGCACCGCCTCGGCGGCGGCCTCGATGCTACCCCCGAGCTGCCTGGCAACGGCGTACCACGCGACCGCCTTTGGCTTGTTCTGGTACTGGGCATAGATCCGGTCAGGGATATTCATCAAGTCACCGTCACGTTGACGTTGGCAGATGTCCAGCGCGACATCTGGTTGTATGCAATGGCCAGCGTGCCGGTTGAGCCGTTGAGGCTTGACAGGGATATGTTGACGTAGCTATTCCCGTAGGCCCCGATCACCTTGTTCACGGGTGTCAGTGTAGTGCTGAACGGAACAGGCTCGCCGATATCGAAACCGGTGATCTTGAACCCGACGTCTGCAGGAATCAGCTCTCCCTGGGCGAACTCTACTACAGCATCCTTGATCTCCTGCCCGATAGTTGAAGGCAATGTGCCGTCATTGACCAGTGTGATGTTCAGGATGGCGTCGATGTAGATCGGCCGACTTGCTTTAACCAGTTTTTTGTTTGCCGGGTAACTTGGGGATGTCACCTCGACAGAGAAAGGCGTTCCTGCCTGGTATAGCGTTGCGCCAGGATTCTTCTTCAGGTAGATGGCCATCGCAACGTCGACATCTGTTCCGCCGTCAACCACCACTGCAATCGAGTGCCTAGGCAGTCCATGCGGGTTCTCGGCGGATACAGATGAACTGTCAGTATCATTCTCATAGATCTTGGCCCGGCGTACCCCTTCCACGCCGAACAGCTGGCCCAGCATCGAATCGATCTGGTTGTTGCCTGGCTTACCAACTGCAGTTGCCCGAGTGACACGCAGTTGTTCGTCAGTCTGTGCGTCAGTGCCAGGTGTTGCGGGAGCGGCGTTGGTCACAGCGGAAAGGCCGGCTACTACGTCAACGATGCGGGTGATGGTCCCGGCATCAGCCTGAGTTGGGCCGACCACTGTGCATGTAGCGTTGACCGTCGCTACACCGGAAAAATCGGCAGTCACCGTCTGGTCGATCGACCATCGAGAACCGGTGACGGTAGATTCAAATCGGTTGCCGGATAAAATCGTTGTGCCTGGCGTGGCTGTCAGCGTTAGCGACACGCTTGATCCAGACCCACTAGAGCGCATGGTCCCGGTCAGAGAACAGACGATATCAAGGTCTATGCGCTTGGCCTTGTTCGGGTCTTTTGAGTTGTAGGCCTGCTGCAGAGTCTCGTCCAGGGCGTAGAAGATCTCAGCATCATGTGCCATCTTCAGCCCATCTGGCGTGGACGGATCCAAGTTCCATAGTGGATCGATATCCACATAGAACTGGCGCTCCTGGGCGAACCATTCGTTTTGCGTCTGCAGCACGTACCCGCTTGAGGTTAGGCTAGCCATTCAGTGTTACCTCTTCCAGCCCGAACTCGGTGAGAATGCCAGCGGTTACGCTGTAGGTGCGGTTGTTGATGTCGAAATCAGCAGAGAAACTGGTGAGGCGCACAACGCCATGCGTGTTTGCGATCCTCGCTCGTAGCGCCGCCTCTGCAGCAGAGAGGCTGGCAAACTTGCCGAGGATTTGCTCGTACCAAGGCGTGCCGTCGGTGACGTCGCGAAAATACTCACCAAGGAAGAGGCGGAGCCTGGTCAGCACGGTCTGGGCAATTTCTGACTTACCGCTGATGAACTGCTGCCCGCGCGTCACGATGTCGCCAGTTTCATCGTCTAGTCTGCGTACGGTCATACGACTGGAGCTCCACTTATCCCAGTACCTGGTGTCACACCGCCATGGCGATGCGTATTAAGGTTCACTCCGGCGGCGGTAATCACATTTCCATCCGGCGTAATCCTCAGGCCGTTAATCAAAAAAGTTCCATCAGCCAGGAGCTGAAAGATCCCGGCGCCGTTCTGCATCAGGGTTGTCCCATCAGCCAAAACGTTGAACCTGGCGGCTCCGTTGTCCATGGAAATGCTGTTGTCGTTTTTCAGCCAAACAAACTGGGTGCCCGCCTTATTGCGCAGGCGCACCCCATTGTTCTGAAAGGCTGGAAGAGCATGAGGCTTTGACCTGAAGCCGGGCAGAAACATTGCGTCCTGCATATTGTGAAAGCGACCTACCGGGTTGGAGGCAACCCCGCCACTCTGAACCCAGCCGTCGATGCAGCGCTGGGAGAACAGGATATCGCCTTCGCACCCTGGGTCGATTTGGTACTCGACGCAGTAGTCACCTCCAGGGAAGTGCACCGGGACCTCGATGATCGGCGGGACGGTGAACTCAGCGCCATTGATGTCAACCCGGAGCACTCCGACCTGCACTTGGGCCAGCTGGGTATTCCCATCGAATGTCAGAACATGACCCGGGATTGAGGTGCATACCCCTTTCATAACCTCCCGGAAGGCGTCGCGAAGCATCTTGGCCTGCTTGGCACGGCCTTCTGTTCTTAGCATGCGAACCTCTGATGTCGGTGCGTTATAGCGCGAGATCAGCGGACGAACTGCTGTCCTCGCATGTAGGCGGTGTTCACGGAGGCGACCGCCTCGCCGCGGGTGATCTTCCCGTCCCGGTTCACGTCCAGGCCAGAGTTTGCTGCGTACTCGCGCTGATATGGACCAGTGTCTCGCTCCCACATCACATAGGAGTCGGGCCTGCCGACGGCGATAGGCCACAGGACGGCCAGGTATGCGTCCCCAAGGTTGCGGATACGCCCCGAATAGGCCTGGTAATAGGCCTCGACGTAATCGAGCTGGCGCACGGCTGTCATTCGAGCGAGCTGGGCTGTCGTCGCTCCCAGCCCAACCGCTGTCGACTCAATGAACTGGATCAGCCCGGTGGCAGAGCTGCCTGGGTTCCTGGCGGCCGGGCTGAAGGTGTAGCCGGTCTCGAACCCCATAACGGCCATGAGCCAGTTCGGGTCAACGGACAGGCGCCCAGAAATCTCTCGAGCTTTTACCCGGAAGGCCTGATCCACCCTTGCGCCCCAGATCAGCTTTCCATTCTCAGGGGTGGCCGATTGGGTGAGCGGCGGCGTTGTTCCGGCGCGCAGGCCATCAATCTCAGTCTTCCATACATCGCCATGCGAGTCGCCGGAGTGCTTAAGCGCGAAGACGTTGTATTCACCGTTCGCGCTGGCGTCACCGCTGATCTCCGACACGTAAAGGTTGCCGGTGTTGAACGTGGCGAACTCGCTCTCTACGTTGATCTTGCCGTTGATCCGCAGGGATGGGTTTAGTTGGACGGATACAAAGACCCCCAGGCCATCTGGCCCTCGCGACACCTCAGGGATACCAATCATCCCGCTGAACTGGTCGACCTTTACCGGGCTGGCAGTGCGGATCATCCCTGGCTTCGTAATGACGATACGCCCCCGGTCCTGCATCCAGTCAAACTTGTAGGCATAGGAAAGATCAGTAAAAGCTGACGGAATATCGCCATCAACCACCAGGCCAGAAGCAAGCGGCTTTGCATCGGCGAACTGGCTGTTGTCTATATCAATCGGTAGTGGCCACGCCCTGGCTAGAGCGCGCAACACCTCTTCGATCCTCGTGCCAACCCCGAAAGAGATTTGTGCGGATGCTCGGTCAACAGCCGGCTGTCCAGATCGGCAGATCAGGCGCGTGATGATCTCTGGCGCGCCTGGCTCGCGCTCTCTCAGCGAGTTCGTCACGTAACCGGTGAAAACAGCGTCGATGTTATCGGTATAGCCAGCGCGGAAGACGATGCTAGCTCCCTGGGGGATCGCTGACATCTTATTTGCGTTGTAAAGCCTGATGTCTGCGAACGAGATCGCATCGCCCGGCGAGATGTCGATATCGAACAGGCATCGGAACTGCCTGCGACCGACCTGTTCGGATATGTACGGCTGCCCGTTTATGTCAACGGACCATGCTCGCTCTCTCATGCTATCACCAGGGGAGGCACCCAGACCAAGTGGTTGTCGATTCCGAGATTGTCGAGGGTAACGTCACTGCCAGTGAACACCATCTGGCCAATTCCGGTTCGATAGCTCTGGATCACATCACTACCTGGCTCGAGCATTGCCCCAGAAACAATTCGACTGCCATCGCGCAGCAGATTCATTGACCAGGCCGGAAATTCTAGGTACGAGATGAAATCAACCTCGAAGTCGATCAAATTGTCACCCAGTTGCACAGAGAACCGCTGGTGAGCGTTGGCCGGGCCTGGCCGCAAGGGGATTACATACATCAGACCACTCCATCAAGGATGTCGTTGACCGCGCTTGAGACGGCCTCATTGGCTTCTTTCGCAATCGCCTGACCGCGCTTGATAGCCCTGGATAGCGCGCTTTGCGATGGGTCCCCATCCCGCAGCTGTGGAATTGAGCATTCCGTATCCCGGGCGATGCGGTCGAGCTCAATAACCTCCTGAAGCTCAACAACGAACTCAAGGCCTCCCTCGTTGCGCGGCTCTTTCGTCCGAGACAATCGAGTGATGGCCATGTTCTTGAGCAGTATGTCGCCGGCGTCGATATCGAAAGGGTCGGCCGACTGCATCAGCCAGATAAGGAAGTCCAGTGTGGTGCTGGCCCTGGTCTCATTGCTGCCGGCCAAGAACCCAGCAGAGAGGCCGGCAACAGTAGACACAATTGGATTGCTGGTGAGGTTCGACAGAGCCCCGCCGAGGAAATCAGTCAGCTGAACCTTGACTGGGTTGTTACTGATAGACCCGGTCATAGTCCATTTGAATGGGTTGAGTATCCTGTGATCCGAGATGCGGACACCCGACTCGATTGGAAACGACGTGATCGTTACCGACACATCCAGGGTATCCTCCAGAACTGCGTCGAACGAGTAGCCTGCAATCGTTGGCGCCTGGCGGGTGAAGATGTTGACGATACTCAAGGCTATCGCTCCGTCGTGGTGGCCAGTTCGCTCAATGTCTCGTAGTTCTGGCGCTCGGTAACCTGTGTAATCTTGCTTTCAAGCGCTTGACCATCTAGCTGGATCGTCATGTCGACATTGTTCTGCACTTTGACTGGCGTCTTGCTGAGTGCGCCTGCGATAGCATCGGCGTTCGCCTGTCGATCCTCATCACGACGGTCTTGGTCGCTTGGGGGAATGCTGTCGGCAGCAGTCCTGTCGCCATAGATCGATGATTCTGATGAGGATTCGCGCTCTGGTTGGTACGACGGCCAGTAGTCGTCCATCCCATTATCTTCGGAGCCTTTCCCAGAGATGCCGTTGCTGTCACTCTCTTCAGAAGGCGCGAACACATCATTTATCAGCTGCAGCGGGCTTTTGATCGTTTTAAGGCCCGTGATAACTTTCAGCCATTCGTCGAATTCGCGGGATGCCTGGCCATAGCCTGGCAGTTTGCCGTTCAGGTACTCGCTCAGCTCACTAGCGCCTATAGCGCCACCGACAGTCGCCAAACCAAGAGTGCCAGCCGATGAGGCTGCGCCGCCAACCGACGCTAGGCCTATCTTTGAGGCGGCCACTCCGGCAAGCGATGCCCCCGCGGACAAGCCGACGGCTGCAGTTGCTCCGTCGTTCTGTGCCGCGTAGTCGATCGCCTTCGAGATGCCTTCGCGATTGTTCTCGATCAGCTTGTTCAGCCAATTGCTCGCGCCTATCAGGCTTGGCAGGAACTTGTCCGCCAGCTCATTGCGCACGCCTTCGATGACAAGGCCAAGCTCTGCCGAGCTCTCGCGTAACTTCCTGCTGTTCTCGGTAAGGCCATCAAGGTCGCCGGCCAGACCATTTGCCTTTTTGGCCAGGCTGTCCAGCTGATCAGCTCCGCCAGAAAGAGCTCTGAAGGTCGCATCAGACAGGCCAAGCGCGTTTTGCACTTGGGCCCGCTGACCCTCATCCAGGCGAGGGATCATGTCGGACAGGGCCCGCATGAACTCCTCGCCGGTATTGGTTTGGTAGAGCGAGCTGACATCAATGCCAGCAGTGGCTAGGTCGCCGACAGGGCCGGCATCACCCTTCAGGCGAAGGTTGTTCTGGATCTCCTCGAAGCGGCTAATCGCCTCAAGGGCTTCGCTGGCCTCGCCGCCCATCAGCCGGATGGCGTTTCCGTAGTTGTATACGGCGTTGGTCGAGGTTCTCAGGTTCTGTGTAGATGCGGCCAGACGGTCAACGCTGGCGGCGGTTGATGCGATGCTGGCCGCACCCGCACTGAAAGCACCAACTAGGGCGCCGGAGATTTGCAGCGTACGCCCCTTGAGGCCCTGTAGGCTGCTGGAAATTTTCTTCTCGCCGGCCTCAAGGCCGCGGGTGTCGTAGCCTATCCCAATGAGGAATGACTTCAGTGTCTTGACCGACATCAGCGGCTCCTCTCTTCATGCGCGGCCAGCATCTCGTCCATGGCCTGGTGAAAGCGCTCCAAATCGGCGAGCGACAAGGTGCCGTCGCCCAGGCTGGCCCAGGCGCACAGCGGTGGACAGAGCCCTATGATTCCAACACATGGCCGCATCAGGAACCAATTTACTACGCTGCGCCTTGCGCCTGGCGCCCCTTTTCTTCGGCGTGGGCGGCGCGCAGCCAGTCGAAAAAATCGCCGAGATTCCAGCGAAGCAGTTCGGCCAGGAGCTGGTTGTACTGCACCATTTTCCCGCCGAAATCTGCGGCGGTAACCGGCTGAGTGGTGCCATTCAGCATCACACGACCCATGAGGATGCCGGCCACCTGGCTCTTGGCGGCCTGTGGCATCGCCATGAACATGGGAACCAGGATGGAGTCATCCAGGTCCTTATCGATGGCCGCGGCCGTCATGGATCGCTCGATAAGCGCGGCAGACAGGAGCGACAGGAGCCGGTCCTGGTCAACGGCGCTGGCCATTGCGGCGTTGTACTGCGCGCCGCCGACAGTGAAAGCTTTGACGCTCATCCATTACCCCCGGGTGGCTTCCCAGATATTGAACTGCATGGTGAATTGGTCGTCGGTGATCGAGGATCCGCCTCGCCCGCGCTGACCGTCGTTGACGATAACGCCCTCGGAGCCCAGCGCCGTTTCCAGCGTACCGATCTGGGTCAGCGCTACTGTCACGTTGGCATTCGAATTGAACAGGCCTTGCATGAAGGCAGAGTCCGGGGAACCCGGGTTGAGGTAGATGTTCACCTCGCGCCCGGGGTTGATGCGATCCAGGCGCACCGCGTTTCCACCCTGCCCCCGGCGAAGCTGGCTGCGGGCGTCGATCGGCGCGTCGGTGTACGGGGTGGCGGTCTCGCCCCAGTCCTGGATCTGCCGGCCGTTGACGGTGACGACGAACAGGTCTGTCGAAAAGTTGCTCAGGCTCATTCAGGTCACCTATCAATAGACGTCGAGGTCGACATCGACAATATGGATGGCACCGGCGCGGAACAGGCGGATGCGCAGCGGTGCGGACTTGCGGGCGTTACGGTCGGCTTCCGACAAGTCCAGAATGTCCTCTGGCTTCGTCAGGATCTCGAAGCCAGCGGTGTACTTCTCGAGACCGTCGTCAGGGTCGATGTAGTTGCGCGGGCCGAGGTAGCCGTTGTTGATGAACTGCTGCATGGTCGCCCTGGCGGTACCGATCAGTACGGCCTGCCCTACAGGGGTCTGGGCAAGCTTGGTGGCCTGGTTGGCGACGGCGTTGTACAGGGCGGTGGTGAGGAAGTTCACACACGCGTCCAGGTTCACCACGTCGTCGATGAACTCGCCGTAGGTGCTGTGAGTGATGGTGTTCAGCCAGCGGCCAGAGTCGGTCGAGCCCTGGTTATCCACCACGGTGTAAAAGACGGCTTTTTTAGTCGCGCTCTGCATTGCCGAATAGGCGGTGGTGTTAAGCGACTCGGCTGCCACACCTGGCGACTTCTTGAACTCGCCGGTGATGGTGGATCGGTCAGCGCTGTAGTTCACTGCGGCGAAGTGCTTGGCCAGCGCCGATCCAGAGTAGGCATCGGTGGCGTGCGCTGCAGTGTAGGCGTGGCGGAAGCCGGCGGTGGTCAGCTGGGTGGCGATGTCGTCGGTGTCGGAAGGATCTCGAATCTCGGTGGCAGAGGCCCCGGCCTGGTTGTCGATGAACATGCTGGTGTTGTCTTCGCACCACTGGGCGATAGCCAGCACATCGGCCTTCACGGCCAGAATCGGAGCCGTCCACATGGTCCAGTACCACCAGATCGCATTGCGCGCCTTGTTCAGCGTGGCAACTCTGGTGGCGTCTGCTGTGGCCGCGCCCCACACCTTCAACTCCCTGGTCGCGGGCGTACCGCCGAGCCAGCGTTGAGCGGCCTTGTACGCCTCGGTAGTGTCGTTGAAATCAGTCGCCAACTCGGTCAGGCTGGAATAAGTGCGGTAGGTGTCTGGTGCGAAACCGACAGGAAGCTCAGTCTGCGGCACGAACAGCATGGCGCTGGCAAAGTTCGCATTGCCCAGGCCTGCCGGGCTGATCCGGGCATTGATCCGGATGATATTGGATGCTGGATAGCTCACTGTGCTAACTCCATGGGTTATGTAGGGTCAACGCTCACAGCGAAGGTCTCAAGGACCTCGGCGCGCTCGTTCTCAAGCGCCACGCTGGCGCTCAGGATGTTGTTCACGACCGGCAGGCTGCTGGTCTCGTACATCAGGCGGATGGTGATCTGGGCGCGCTGCTCGAAGTTGGCGGACTGAAGACTGGTCAGGTTGTTGACGGCGTCCGCGCCATTCCAGCCGATTTTGGCCTTGAACAGCATCACGCTGACATCCGGTCGCTTGTTGGCCTGCTTCAGTCTTTCGGCGAACATCAGGGCCTGCCCGCGGTAGAAGTTCACACTGCAGGCGCACATGATCTGCGCTCGGACGTCTACCTCAACCTGGTCTCCCGGAACATCCCGCGTGACGATGTTGGCCTGGCCTCGCTCGCTCACCGACTGGCGCGGAGTGATTGTCGCGTAGGCGCCATTGGGCGCTGGCATGCTGCCGGGGCCTGCCTGGTCAGCCAGGATGCACTCAGGCACGCCGGTCGCCAGCATCACGATGGGGCGCAGCTTGGCGAATAGCTCTTCGTTGGTCATGCCGGGCCACCGCTCTGATCATCAATGCGGCTGACGATTACCTTGCAGTAGTTGCGCCAGTAGCGGTTATCTACCTTGACGGCCTTCCACTGCTGCCCCAGGAATTCCCAGGTGCCCGTCTGGTCGATCAGCTGCATCTCGCCTTCGTTTATGTAGATGCGCCTGGCGTCCACGATACGCTCCCCGCCCTGGCGGATGAAATCCACCTCGCGGTCGGTGGCTGGCTGGATGTTCACGACATAGGGGCTAGTCACCGGTACGCCGGGCGTCCATATGCCATCCACCCATGCGCCACCGGTGACGGTACGCGACGCCGGCACGCTGACGAACACGCCGTCGATATGCCCCTGCATGGAAAGGCTCATTCCAGGCCCTCCGACATAGGCTCTGCTGACACTTTGTGGGTTACCGATGCCCGCATATGGCCGTTATCTATCAGCGGGTTGTCGCTGCCTTTCTTGCGGATCGTGGACGCGGCATTGGGCGGCGTACGCAACTGGGTCATGTACACCTTCACCTCGCCAGCCGCGACCACGCCGACCGTTTCCAAAATCTGGTCCATTGGCTGATCAGCGTTGATGCCGGCCTCGATCGCCTCAAGGATCAGCGGGGTAGCCTGCTGAACACCGGGCTCAAGCCATGGCCTGGCCGGGATCGTGATGTTGTGTGGCTGGGTCACACCCAGTTCCATGTAGCCGGTGCCGGTCTTCAGGAAGCGTACTTCGTCGCGGTCAGCGGCCGCCTTGGTGGCATACCCATAGGATGTACCGCCTGGGTGCTTCACCTCGGCGCCGAACTCATGGGTAGCGCCGAGGCCGGCCATTGTGATCCCGCCCGACTCGACGTCGCCGGCCTCCTCGTGGATGCCCACGGTCACGATCTTGTCGGAACGCAGCGTGGCCAACTCCTTCGATAGCTGGTCTTCCAGCTCCTGGAAGCCAATGAGGTCTAGGTTGAGCATCAGACCGCCTTGGCGCCCATCCCGGCGCGCTTCTTCAGCCGGTAGAACTGCTGGCCGTAGTTGGTGTAGGTGAGCCAGTCGTTGCCGGCATCCATCATGGCCGCGACGCGGTACCCGATGGACTCATCGCCTACCGACTTCTGGGCCACGTTGAGCCGAGCATCTGACGAAGGGGGCGAACTAGCCCCCAGCGCGCCGTAGTTGGTGGCCAGCCAGTGGGCAGCGAAGTAGGCCATACCGCGCCACTTGAAGTTGCCGCAAGCCAGCTCGAAGGCGCCCCACCGGCATGAACCCGTCTCGGTGTCGGCCTCGCAGAGCGCGGTGGTGATCAGGCTGTCAGGCCATTTCGTGGTATCGGCGAACGCGGGCATGAACTCCCGGAACGCTGCGATGATTTCCGGGGTGATGTCCATGCGTGCACCTTTAATGAGCGGGCGGCAGGCGCCCGGGTATTACTCGGCAGTGGCCTTGGCGATTTCTTCACGCAGGCGCGCTGCGCCCCAGGTCTTGTTGACCTTCACGCCGGCCCGGCCTGCCTGCTCGCGCAGTGCGTCGATGTCGTCGTCTTCACCGCCGTCTTCTTCGACTTCCAGTTCGTCCGCACCAACGCGACGCAGGTCGCCATTCTTCAGCAGGGCCTTTACGAAATCGACCTTCATCGCTGCGTCAGGCACTTCGACCGCGGGGTTTTCGCCCGGCAGGATCGGGTAGCTGGTTTCAACGCCATCCGCCAACAGGTTGATGGTGATCAGTCGAGCCGCTTCGTTCTTCAGGAACATGTTGAATCCTCGCCCGGAATCATTGGCCGCCGCCCCGGGCATAGCGGAGGCGGCCACGGATCATGTGGTTAGAACTGGTCGCGGTAAGCGCCAGAGAACGGATAGCGGAATTCAACACCGCTGATCTTGTACTCGCACGGCACGTTGACCTTGAGGTTCCACATCTGCGGAGCCAGGGAGCGCCATGGGATCGGCACCTGCATGCCCAGGTTCTCGTCGTTGCGCTCGTACGCCACGATTCGGTCTTTGTTGCCGTTGGACACGCCAGCAGCGGCCAGCTGAGCAGCCGAGAGCTGCAGACGGCTGTAGATCTCGATCGGCCGACCGGTCAGCGCAGTGAACTGGTTGTTGGTGCGGAAGTACTCGAGGATCGTCTTGTCGGTGATGGTGCCCATCCGCTTGTTCGAGATGAACGCGAAGCGGGCGGCATCCATGATCAGCGTGTCTGGGACATGGACGGTCGCCGAGTTGATGTAGACATCAACCAGGATCTTGTTCAGGTCAGCGACGATCTGGTCACCGGTGGTGGCCGGGTCGTACCAGTTCAGAGTCGAGTTCGACAGCGCCAGGTTCGGGTTGTTGAACAGCCCGGTCATGTTGCGGGCGGCATCCCCGAAGTAGGCTACGCGCTGGGTGTGCTCTTGGGCCCCCCGGAAGGCCATGCGGGCCTTGGTGGTATCCAGAGGGATACGCAGCCGTTGCGATTTGCGCAGCTCGTCCAGGCTGTAGCTGTACTTGTTGCCGGCGTAGCCGATCGGCACCGACGACTTGTTCGCGGACAGCGCAACATCTGGCAGGTCGTCGGCATTCGCGCCGATGAATTTGCCGATGGTGACTGCGTCGAAGCTGATGTAGTCCCACTGATCCACCCATTCGGGCAGGTCGGTATTGACCGGGATCAGCTCGGAGTAGTTGATGGCCGCGTACTTGGCCTCGTAGATACGAGATTCCAGGCTCGCCAGCTGGCTGATGTAGAACGCCAGGCCATCATCGAGGGTCGGCAGACCGTCGTTGAAGGTGACTTGGCAGTTGTCGCGGCCAACCTGATACGCAATCGCTGCGTCGATGGCTACGACGATTTTCTTAAGCTGAGTCATGTCGATTAGCCCCCGACCTTCAGAGAAATTTTTGCCAGAGCGCCTGGGGCGCTGGTGGAGCTGACCCACTTGGCGTCTGGAATCAGCACGGCCAGGGTTGGGCCGGTGCCGGCCACGTTGGAGAACTGCCCCTGGTTGGTGCCAGTGCCGTCACCGACGACCAGATACACCGGGTCATCCTTGGCTACAGCCACGCGGGCTGTAACCCAGATGGGGGCCATGGTCTCGACGGTCATGTCGCGCTTGGCAACAGCGCCGAAGGTTTCGTTCGAGGCATAGGCGCGGTTCAACTCGCGACGTACGACGCCGATGAACTGCGCGGCGGTCGAAGCGGCGACCGGAAGCTTGGCGCCGTCGTCACCGTCGCTCACGACACCCAGGCCGAACGGGATGTTGGCGGTACCCTTGTTTACTTTGGATACGCCGTTGGACACTTCGCCGTCAGCGACCATGCCCGCGTACGCGACGCCGTGGTTAATTGCGTTGCCACCAATGACTGGCATGGTCAGGCTCCTTTCTGTTTGTGGGCGGACGACAGGCTTTGCTTGTGCGCCTGGTATGGTGTCGGCTTTGGAGCCGCGTCGCTGGTTGCTGCCGGGCCGGCGCCGTCCTTGGCCAACTGAGTGAGTTGCGCCAGCAGAGTGGCAGCGTCACCGGTCGGCTTCTTGTTGCCCTTGTCGTCGCCTTCTTCCTCGTCGTCTTCCTTTTCCGACTCGGCGTCGAAAGCGGCTTCGATGTAAGCGGCCGACTTGTCACCCCAGGCGACTTTCGGGCGAGCCACGGCCAGCGCGGCGCGCTTGATCTCGGTCACATCCAGGCTGTCGCAGGTGAATCCGTCGCCGGCAACCTTGCGGGCCAGTTCCTGGGTTGCGCTGATGGCCTTCACGCGCGCGGCAATGGCCTCGTCGCCTGAGGCCTTGCGGGCCTCCTCCAGCTTCTCGGCTGCAGAGTCAGCTGCGGCCTGGGCCTTGTCGGCGGTTTCCTGTGCCTGCCCAGCCTTGGCTTCGGCATCGGTGGCCCGCTTCAGCAGTCGGTCGAACGAGTCGGCGACTACCTGGGCGTTCGCAGGATCAGCAACATCAACGTTGCGCCCGCTATCGGTGGTGATAAAAACAGGCATCGTGTTGCCTCCTGGGGTGTGGTCGAAAACTCGAGCGTTGGCACCTGCCCGCGCTCTATCTACGATGGCGACGTGGTTGATCCGGATGTCGCGCTGGATGTAGTCGTATGGCTGGCCGTCAGTGGTGACGCCCGGCGAGTGCTCGTAAATTGCGGTGTAGCCGGCAGAGATCTCGCACTTACCGGCGTTGATGTCGCTGATGGTCTTCTGGTCTTTGACGATCAGGTCGCAGACCACGAAGTCGCCGTCAGGGCGTCCTGAGCCACGAACGACACCTACCGCCACGCCCTTGTAGGTCAGGGCGGTGACCAGTTCCTTTGGGTGGTCGTTGGTGATGTCGCTGGCGTCGTAGGTATCGAGCGACGCCTGGGCGAATACTTCCTCAGGCGGCCGGTAAACGCGGACGATGCGGTTCTGGTCGCCGTCCAGCCCAAGCTCGCGGGCCAGGTACTCCTGAATCCCGGTCCTGGCCACCCGCCCCGGAACCTTGAGGAACCCCTCGTCGGTGTATTCCCTTTGGGTAATGCGGTACCCAGCCCGGTCAAAAACCGTGCACTTCATGTGGCGGCCTCGCCTTGGATGGAGTTATCGGTACACGCCTGGGTTGGTCTTCCCGGCGTCTTGGCTGGCCTTAACCTCGCGCGCGCTGACTGGGCGGGCGATGCATCGGCACTGGTAGTCAGAGCCTGGCTTGATCGGCACGCCCTTGTCGTTCAGCGGCAGGTTGTCCCAGCGGTACACACCCTTGCCGTAGGCGGTTACCTTGTCAGCTATCTCGCGGTGGCGGTGCCGAACTCGGCGGTCTTCTGAGTCGATCCACTCGAAATATTCGAATCCAGCATCCTGCTGCTGCTTCTCTGCAAGCTCACCCTGGATCTTTCCCGTCTGGTCGCGGGCGATCACTCGGGCGCGGCGCTGAGTCACCCCGAACTGCTCCTGCAGAGCCTTCTCGATGTAGCCAGGCCGCATGCCGGAGCGCATGTTGGCCATCACCAGCGTCTGCACCTCTTCGAGGTACTTGGCCGGGATGGACTTGATGAGCTGGGCGTTCTGCTGGGCCGAGGCGTGCAGGTAGTCCTGCATGGTCTTGGAGCCACTGAACACATCAATGCCGACCGACTTCTTCATGTCCCGCTCGGACTTCTTGAGCGAGGCCTGGACGAATTCCCCGGCGATTCGCTGGGCGCCAGCGCTGACCCGCTCGTTCTGCCACTTGGCGAACAAGAAGCTCATGGCGTTCGTGATTAAGTCGGACCAGGCATCGGTGGTGGCCACCGCGTCCTGCGTGTACTCCGGAGCCAGCTGGCGAACCAGCGGCATGATTTCCTTGGAGATGTCGGCCTTAACCTGCTTCACCAGGCGCTGCAGCTTGGCGTTGTACTGGATGCCGATCATGTCCATGGTCAGGCGTCCTTATCGTCTTCGCCGTCATCCACTGGATCGTTGAACATCTCCAGGTCCTCGTTCTCCTCCAGCGCGGCGATCTTGTCGTCGTCGAACTGGTAGAGCTCCTCGGCCTGCAGGCGGCGCTGAATCTGGCTGGTGGTGACGATCCCGCCGTCCTTGTAGAGGATGTCGGTCTCGGCCTTGGCCTTGTTCGCTTGGGCGATCTGGACAATGTCAGGCTGCTTGAATGGGTTCCAGACGTAGTTGAAATCGTCGATCCATTGGCCGGTGGCCGAACGGACCATCACCTCGTCCAGTTGGCGCAGGCCTGGGTCGATCTGCGTCAGCCGCCTCGAGGAGAGGTGGTTGTAGTAGTTGGTGTCGTCGCCTTCGCCGTTATTGCCCAGGCCCTTGGCAGATTCACCGAACAGGCGGGTGACCGGGATGCCGGCGGCACCGCTGATCCAGGTCATGAGCAAGTCGAGCACCGGCGCAACCCCGGAAAGTTCCAGGGTCTTGCGGTCGTACTTTTCATCACCATCCAGCAGCGCCATGTTGATGCTGGACTTCATCATGCTGAACAGGGCGTAGCGCTTGGTGATCGCGTCGTCCTGGTCGCTGGCCATCTCATCCGAGAGACCTTCGCGCGTGATGATGTCGACGTTCGCCTCTTGCAGCAGTTCGGCAATGCCATCCTTGCTCGCGACGATGTCCATCACGTCATCCAGGCACTTGCGCAGCTCTGAGTCGCCCCAGCCCTGCGTCTGTGCACGCTGGCGGCGCGGCAGCTTGGCCCCGGCGAAACGCGCGAAGTGCGTCCAGTGAATTTGCTGGGCGCCGGCGGAGATGGTGTAGAACTCTGGCTGCAGATAGTTCGCAGCCAGGATGTTGGTCTGGTTGAGGTCCATCGCGGTCATGTCGAAGCGATCAACAACCAGCAGGCGGTACAGGTCGCCCTTCTTGATCCGGTCAGGCCGCAGCGGCTTATCCAGTGGCTGATTGGTCAGCATCAGGATGCCGGCCCCACCGTAAAGCCTGGCCCAGCTGGTGGCCTCGCTGACCATGGCCGGCAGCTGTAGGCGGTCTTCCTCGGCCCGGATCACATCCGCGTCGTCGCACTTGAGGGTGCGCCACTCGCGTGTCATGTCCTCTGCGGGGTAATCGACGATCGCCCGAGCCAGCCAGGATGTCTGGTAGGCCGCATCCAGCTGCTGGAAGTCGTTCAGAAACCCATACTGGAACTGGTTGTGCGAGCGCTTGGCCTTTTGCGTGCCAAGCCCCGATACCACGTTGACCAGGCCATCCGAAGACGACCTGATCGACGCATCGTACTTCTGCGCGGCCTTCACGAGGGCTTTGCCCAGCTTCTTGTCGGCCGGCACTAAGCCCTTCTTGCTCATGTAGTCACCAATGGGTCATAGGAGGTCGCGGATGGGTCTTCCGTTTGCTACCAGGTGCGTGCACGCGCCCATCACGAATGCGTCAGCAAGGTTGGGGGATGCGACGCCGCGTTTCGCCAGCTCATCCTTCGTCTCGACCATGTCCAGTCCGCGCTTGCTGTAGCGCTTGCGAGGCGTGGACAGCTCCAGCTTCAGCTGCTCAAGCTTTCTCAGGTCGCCGGATATGCTGATCAGGTCAGATGCTTTGAACTTCTGGCCCTTGGTCACAGCGTTGAACGTATTGCGCATGCGGTCGGCCACGTCCTGCCAGGCCTGCGCCTTCAGGTTCTCGAACTTGTCCTTGTTCTTGATCTTCGGGGCGTACTCCTTCTCCGGGCTGACGATGGCGCCAGACGCGTTGAACTTGAAGTAACCACTGAAGATGCGCGCAGCCTTGAGCGTCGAGCCGACGTGAGCGCCGTTGCCGATGCTGTCGTAGATCAGCCGACCGCCGCGCACATGGGCCCAGGCACGCATGGCTGACTCATTTAGCTCGTCCTCACCAGCCCGCCACTCATCCAGATCAAGGCAGACAGCCCCGTCGAAGATGGCGCAGGCGTTGCTGTCGTCCCCGCTGTCGGCCACGTCGTAACCAATGGCGCGAGCACCTGACAGGCTTAGACCCAGCTTCAGATGCGCATCCACACAAGCCTCCACCCAGGAGAACTTGATCACCGCGGCATCGTCGTTCGTGCGCGGCTGGCCGAGGTAGATGTGCCGGTATGAATCCTCATCCGCATCCTTCAGACGCTCAGCCTTCGAGCGGGCCGTCTCGGATAGGAACGGGTTATCGTGGTAGTTGATGTGCTTGATGATGCAGTCATCACCCAGCAGCTTCGGCAGCTTGGCCTGGACGAAGTCGGTCATCAGGTCCGGGTTCCACAGAATCCAGATCTCCGACCCTTCCTTACGGATCGTCGGGTCGATCACCGACCACTGCTCCTCGGTCAGGCCTTCGCCCTCCTCGATCCAGCAGACATCGACACCCTCAGTGCCCTTGATGTCGTTCAGGTTGCGAGCGATGCCGTAGAACAGGAATTCCGATCCGGTCGTGCGGTGCTTGATCGACGACACGCCGATGTCGAACTCATCCGACCAGCCGGCCTGGTTGATCTTCTCTTTGATCACCGTGTAGACGGAGTCAGCAATGCGATTCTGGAACTGCCGAATACACAGGAACTTGATCGTGTAGTTGCGGGCCAGGAAGGCAGCCATGCCGCCCGCGTCTTGCGTCTTCGATGAGAAGCGCCCGCCCTTCAACAGCTTGTACGGCTTCCTGGTCCGCCAGAACTCCCGAAGGTTCGGGTTAAGCTGGTACATCGCTGGTGTAGAAGTCGTCCAGCGACTTCCCTTTCGGGCTCATGCTGCCATCGCTACTGGTGTGGTCGTGCTTCTGCGCCGACTCCCAGCCCTGCATGCGGGCAAGCTGCTGAATCGCGCTTAGCCGATCGTACATCTCGATCTTCGGACCGAACTTGGTCATGGTCACCGACTTGATCGTGGCTGCTGCCACCTCAGGAATCTCGACGCTATCCTTCATGCGCCAGATGGTCTCGGTTACGGGGCCGTCCGGGCTGTCGACCTCACGCTGATCAAACTCAAGGATGTCAGTGATCGAAGTCTCGGCAATCAGACTCAGGCGCTCAAGAGCTCGCTGCCTAGTCATCACCGAGTCGGTCACAGCTGATTGATTGAGCTGCTCAAGCCTCGCCCCGATCTCACCCTTCTTGAGCAAGGCGCTGGCCTTGTTGTTGATGGTCTCAGGCTTCATGTTCTCGGCGCTGTACGCCTGCCTGTATGCCTCGCTGGCATTACCCGTCTTCAGGTAGGCCAGGCAGAAGGCCTCCTGCTTAGGGGTCAATGCCATTTGTGATTTCTCCGCGCCACGAAACGGCGCATCTCGAATTTGTGGCGCGGGTCACTCAGCCTTGCGGGCAGGAAACTTCAAGTCGGTCACGCGATCAGCGATGGCGCGTACCTTGTCCACGCCCAGAAGGCCAATCCATCCGCCAACAAAGGCCGCCATGCTTTGCGGCAGCCCGAAGAACTCGAAGCCGCTGATGATGGTCAGGGTCAGGCCGCCGCAGATGGCGCCCTCGACCAGCATCTGGCGACGGGTTCCGCCGCCGTAGGTGATCCGCAGGACCGCCATGCCACAGGACAGGCCCGCCGCGTACAGGAGGGGCGAATGCTGGCTCAACCACGCAAGAGCAATCGCCCAGGTGTCTGGTTTGTCTGGCATGTTGGACATACTCGATATCCCCTGAGGGGCGGCAAGAAGAAAAGGCCCGCTTGAGGCCCTCATTAGGGCGCGGGCAAGTGCGAGGAGCAGCACACAACGAATTGGAGCGGGTAGAGGGAATCGAACCCTTCTCTGCTCAGCGTGGAAGGCTGGCGACGAACCGGACGCTTACCCGCGGAAACAAAAAACCCCGCACTTGGCGGGGTTCATTAACTGGAGTTACATGCCGTAAGTATTACCGCCACCAGGCTTTCGTGGCTTCACTGGCGGAGCACCAGGTCCTGACGGGTCTTTCTTTGGAGGGCACTGTGGCAGGTCTAGAGCAGCTTCTTCAGCCTGTTCATATGACCCATAAGGGCCACCGACTACTTCATCATCTGCATTCAGCACGAACCAAGAACCATCTTTTTCGACAATGGTGTAACCATTTACCTTTGCCACTCTCAAATCCTTTTAACGATGAGGGGTGGCAAAATAGCATCTCATCAGCGAAACAAAAAAGCCCAGCGTCTATGCTGGGCTTTAGGGGTCACTCCTCAACACGCGCAGGAATGACAGGATGGAAATATATTCGGCCATGCGGCCACGTGATGTCAAGCGGCCATTTTCAGGAAAAGCTCCTCTGCATCAAGAATCGCCTCGGCAGCAACGATTGCTTCGCTCAGAATTCCTTCGAGCGTGCTATTGATCCCAGCCCGCCAGCGCCTGCGCGTCCGATCCGGCGTCCCCTTGTTGTCGTCCCACTGATTCATGTCGTAGATGTTCGCCTGTAGGATGGCTGAAGACCGCTTACCATCCACCCCTGGCTTCTGTGGCTCTGCCCAAGTCAGCACGGCGTAGAACTTGAAGTGCTGGTGCGCATGGGTCGCGACAACCCGAGCAAGCCCCTTGATGGCCTGGCCGCGCTCAGCGGCATCCAGGGTGTAGCGCGCAATGAGGGCATCCCAGTGGCGCGGCAGCAGGCGCTTGTGGAGCAGGCTTCGATACTCGCAGTCCATCTCAAAGCGTTCCTGCCGGCTCATGCCGCCATAGCCCGCGCAACCCTGGTCAGCATCCACCCAGGCCGCTGACGCGGTCTTCCCCTCTGCCCCTGCCAGCAGTATGCGCACCAGTACGGAAGTCTTGTTCATGCGCCGCCCTCCTTCTTCCGGCGATTGGCGATCATCTGCCCGCGCACCACGCACCAGGTGGAAGCGATGGCCATTGCCAGCAGCAGCGCGCCGGCGGTATCTGCGATAGTCCAGGTCATGCTGCAGCCCTCCGTAGGTCTCTGAGCTTCTGCCTGTACAGAGCCTTTATGCCCTGCAGGTCTTCAATCGTGTAGCGGCGGACTGATTGGTCCCTTTCCATGGCCTCTACGGCCTCAAGGCCGATGCGCTGGATGAGCCCGATGCGGTAGTCAGCCACGTTGCCCGACAGGTATCGGTTGTCGTGCTTGCTTTGGGCGTGGCAGTTGTTCTCGTCGAAGCGCAGGTGCGGTGCGGCACCGGTGCTGCGATAGTGCCCTGCATCAACCGCGTTGCCGTTCCAGTCGAGCGGGCGACCACTGGAGATGCACGCATGCCCGGCCAGGCGGTCCCGCTCGCGAATGTACGCATTGAACGCGGCCTGAGCCTCCCGCAGGTGGTCACCCTTCGTCTTCAGCTTCTCCCGGCGCTCCTGAAGGTCCTGGCGCTTCTGCTTGGTGATGGCCTTGGCCGCGACCTTCTGCAGCTTCGGGTCTTGGGCCATAGCGCGGGCACAGGCCATGCTGCACACCTTCTGGGTGGTCAGCGTCGGCTTGAAGCGCTGGCTGCAGCCTGGGGCCTTGCACTTCTTCGGTTTGATCTCGGCTACGCGCATGGCTCGGCCTCCTTGGCTTTCTGCTGATAGGGCGCGAAGTCGCCGCGTAGCGGTGACAGGCGCTCTGGAAGTATCAGGTCGATGCCCCCAGCATCCAGATCACCGAGCAGCAGGCCGGGGGCATAGCACATCCACGCACCTCTATCGCCGACGTTATGGAGGCCGTGACCAGATGGCATTGGAACCGTTTCGTCAGGCATGACAAGGCACAGAAGCTCAACGCATCGGCCTACATTCGGGTTTTCTTTGCGGGGAGAGGCGATTACAAGCGCCAGGTCGCCCGGCTTGAATTGATGATTCATCAGTACCGGCCCTCCCATAGATCCTTCTGGCTCCAGCGAACACCGTGTTCCGCTCCAAAAGCGGCGACCCACTCCAGCAAGCTCGCGCACTGCTTCACGCTGAGCTGGCTTGTGCGCTCGTACACGACGTCGAAGCCGTTACCGTCTACCGCTGGTATCAGTTGAGGCTGTTCGCCGCTCTCACGCAGCCAGGCGGCCGTCAGGAGGCGCTTCCAGATCAGGACGTCCCACTTCTTGCCGGCGTGCTCGACCTGCTTGGCGATATCGGACAGGCAGGCGTGCAGTTTTCGGTTCTGCTCGCCGCTGCGGTCCTGGTCCTTGATGACGATCTTCTTGGGCCGGGTGAAGTCCTGGGACTGCAGGATGCCGAAGAGACGATTGGCGTCGGCCATGCTGTGCATCACGAAGTCAGTCATGGTTCGACCTCCTCGACCTTCACGCACTCGAAGGTGCGCTTCCCGACATAGAACTTGCCCAGGCGCTCGCACTCGGTGGCCACTGTGTAGTGAGCCCACGACCAGCCAATGGAGACGCCAACCAGTAGCGCGAAAAGGAGGCCGAACTTATCCATGCGATGCCTCCCTGGTCATGGTCGCGTCTACAGCGGAGTCGTATTCGGCTGCCGTCCGAACATCCAGGATTGCCCCCTCCAAATCGAGGTGGGGGATATCGTCACGGATGGCTCGGTATCGCTCGGCATCCTTGCGCAGCGCCTCGTTCTCGGCCTTGAGCTGGTCATAGGCCTCTGCCATTACCACCTCGGGGCCGTGTGGGTCGTAGCTGATCTTGCTGCCGCCCTCGGTAAGCATCTTGACGGCCTTGTATCGGAATACTTCGGTCATGGCTTCACCCCGACTTTCAGGCCCTGGGCCTCGATGGCTTGGCGTGATTCCTTGAGGCACGAGTTGAAGCCGAGCGAGTAATTGCATGGTTCGACATCACGCTCTGGCAGCTCCACCACCACTGCCTCGCGGGATGCCTTCCAAACCGTGAACATCTGCTCTTTCACGTCTGCATAGCATTCAGCCCAGAGCTGACGCTTCCAGTACGCCTCGAACTGCTCGCGCATCTTGTTGCTGTCCATCAGTGCTTCTCCTTGCCAGCCACGAGCCCCGCCACAAGCCCGTCCATGATTTCTTCAAAGGTGCGGAAACCGATCACGCTGATATCCCAGTACGGTGAGTAGATGATTCGCCCGTATTCATCGGTTTCGCCGCTGTCATAGTCCGCGACCAGCAGGTAGTCGCCTTCGCCATTTACGCAATGACGCGCCTCGCCAATTTCCTCGTCGGTCTTCAGTTGGCTCTCGATGCTCTGGAGTCGCTCAACGCTCACCTTGCCGCGAACGCCGTAGATGCCGTTCTCTTCCCAGCCCATACCGAAGACGGAGTATTCGACGATGATCCGGGGCTTGTCGCTGGGCCAGGTGGCGGTTTCCTCTCGGACGAATTGGTCCCACTTACGCTTCGCTTCCTGATATCGAGGATCCATCACACCCCCTCCCCGGCCGGCTGCCCGGCGCGCTTGATGTTCAACTTGGCCAGCAGGTGTGCACGGCACGCAGCAGCGCTCGACGGGATCTGCTGCAGGTCCAGCAGGCGCACCTGGCGTTGGCTGGCGTACTCGTCTGCCAGCTGCGCCTGGCTCTTCTGGCTGTCGTGGCCGATGCCGGTGGCGATGTCGCCCAGTGGCTCGCCTGCGACCAGCATGCGAATGGTGATGTCGTAGGCCCGGGCGAAGACCTTCTCGGCCCGCTCCACCTCCATCGACCCGAGGTTCTGTGCCTCACACTGCAGGGCCGCATGGCGCACCGCTGCGTGCGTCCAAACGCGTGACCCTGACCTGCTGGGGTGGAAATTCTCCAGCGCCTCTGCCAGGGCCCTCGCAAGCGGCGGAATGCCCATCTCTTCCGGGGTCGGCTGGCACAGCTTGATGAACTTGCCGCTGCTCGGTGCGAAGTCGGTACCCAGCACCCGGCACTTCTGGATGCCGAAGCGGATCTGCTCCAGGGTGTTGATGCCCGCGGCGACGAAGGACTTGATCCAGCTGCGCTTGGCAGCCTTCAGGGCCTCGTCATCCGGCCAGGCCTGCTTCCACGCTGGGAAGATGGCCTGCAGCTCCTTGAACAGGGCATTGACGACCTCGGTGGTGCCGGGGTCCAGCTGCTTGGCCGGGGCATGCACCTCGGCGGGCAGGTTGCGGGCCGTGGACATGATCTGGGTCACGCTCTTGGGAGCGCTTGGCGTGCTCATAGCGCCCCCAGGTCATCAGCCCATGTGGTGTCGTTGAAATCTGGACCATTGCACTGTCTCCGGGGTGGGAACGCGTGGACATTGCCGGCCGCCGGCAGCTCGTCATCCCAGCGCTTGCCGTTCAGCCAGGTGGCTGGGTGAGGGATGAACTGGCCTCCGTCCTTGGTCCAGTCCGGCGAAACCGCCCAGGCAGCCAGCGCGCTGGCCATGCGTTCGAACAGGTCGGCGTCGACTTTCAGCTTCGACCAGGCCTTCTCGGCATTGGCCTTGCCCACCTTTCGCGGGTACAGCTTCCAGAACCGCGCGAACAGGTCACCGTCATCGCACGATGGCGAAGGCTTTTGATCTTGTTCTTTCTCTTCTCTTCTCTTCTCTTCTCTGGTCCGCATTTTGTCCGCATCACTTGCGGACGGATTGCGGACAGAATTCGCTTTCCGCGATTCACGCTTGCGCTCACTGTCGTTGGCACGGCGCTTGGCGCTGGCCCCGTTGTGTTCGTCGAAGCGAGGCATGACAAGGCTTCCATGCTCATCGATGTCCGCCCACTCGACATCGACCATGGCCTGAGTGAAACCTGGCCAGCCGATCACAGCATCCATGGCATGGGTGGTGTACCCATGCAGCACCCCATCAGCAGAGTGCGTGTCAAAGATGCTCCAGGCGACATGCAGTCCGCCGATCACCCGCAACCTGTCCGCACGCAATGCGGACACCATGCGGAAAACTTTCGGATGCGTCTGAAGATCTACGCGCATTTTGATCCAGTCTCCGGCCATTACTTGGCTCCCACGCCGACCAGGTCGACGAGTTCTTCGAAACGATCGATGTACCAGTGCGGCTGCGTTTCTCGGGGGCACTGAGGACTAGTGATGTTCTTGCCGTAGCGCAGGCCCTTATCAGTCACGGACCAGAAGCACACAGGTTCGCGCTTGCTGTTCTGCCGGGTTCGAGCCTTGAGGAAGCCAAGCCCAGCCAGGGCACGGTTAAAGGCGGGGGCCGACTTGTTCACGCCATGGCGTTTGAGTAGGGCCGTCACAGCCATGGTCGGCATCGAGCTGCCGGCTGTGGCATCCGGTGGCGAGTCGATGGCGTAGCTCGGCAGAAACTGCGGGTCAAGACCGTTGTTCTCGGCGATCTTAGTCAGCATGGCCAATTGGCTCGATGGAGCCGGCTTTAGCAGGCGCGTGAAGCACTCCATGATGGCGATTTCACCAATCACCTTGGTGCCATTGGCCGTCACGGCCTGGCGGGCTTCGGACTGGCCCTCCAGCTCACGCCAGCGGCGGATCACCTTCATGCGCAGGGCCGGGCTGTAGCCGGTCAGCAGGCAATCGGTGTGCTCACGGTCGAGCAGGTACTGCACCTGCTCTCGGTTTCTCCCGTCGAGATAGATGTCCTCAAAATTGAGGGGATCGACCCTGAGGTCTTTCAGCATGGCGACAATATCGCGCTTGACGTTGTCATGGCGTTTGCCAGTCAAGCTGGCAATCTCCTTGGACGACATTGTGCGCGCCACGAAACCGCTGGCTGCATTTTGTGGCGCGGGCCTCTGGAGGCCCTGTACATCTGGTGGTTGGATATGCATAATCGACTCCAGTCATATGCAGTTGAAAAGGCCGGGCCGCAATCCCGGCTTTTTTGTGCCCGCAATTCGGGCTTATCAGGGCCTGGTCAGGACCTGACGTGAAACGGCTTCACATTGCCTCTTGGGTTGCGAGGCTTCGTTCGGCTTGCCAGCTCTTTTCGGATCAGCTCTGCCGCGAGTTCTTCAGGGCTGACGCCCCGTCTTTTCGCTTCCTGCTCAAGCTGATGCGTCAATTCCTGGTCCAAGCCGATCTGTTCGATAGGCATTGGCCCCTCCTAAGGGCCTTCAGGCCACGTGCTGATCGCCGGTATTCTCCGAAGCCAGAGCAGCCAGCTGCGCTTCCAGCAGTTCGCGGCAGAGCACAGCGCGCTGAGTGCGGTGGAACTTGGCCAGCGCCTGAATCAATTCAAACGTGTCCTCATCGACCCGGACCTTGATCTCGCGGTCATGCAGGTGATTGCGGTTGGCGTACATGCAGGGAAGGCTCCTTGTTGGGGGAATGGATTAAGCGGCAGTCTTCTTGATCGCCACCTGGCACGGGAACGGCCGGATTTCTTCAGCGCTGAAGCTCCCGTCTGCGTTTTCAGTAACAAACACAACCCGCCCTACGCGGATTGCTTTGCTCAAAGCGCCTTGGGTCATCCCAAGAAGTGCGGCAGCTTCTGCCTGGCCGCGCTGGCTGGCGAACTGCGCTATGTGAATTCGGCTCATGGGCGGTCTCCATGGATTGCTCATGGAAGAATATTACCTATGGCATTTATAAATTTCAATGCCATCGGCGTTTGTTGTGTATTACCGCTAGGAATACGATTCGCCGCATGAAAAAACGCGCGCTACCAGAAGATCGAAAAGCTGAATGCCTTCGTTTGAAGGCAATCTTCAATTCGAAGAAGAAGGACCTGGGACTTACCCAGGAGAAGCTGGCTCATCTGCTCGAAATGAATCAGAGCTCCGTGAGCCATTATCTGAATGGCGTTAATCCGCTCAACGCTCAGGTTGCAGCAGCCTTCTCGCGCATCCTTCAGGTGCCGGTACGCGATTTCAGTGTTCGGCTGGCCGACGAAATCGAAGGGATTGCGGCTGCCGCATCGATCGTCTCGAAAGCTGGGTCTGCAGCTGGAAACGCTTTGGCCAATGCCACCATGCTCGGCCCGATCTCTGTTTGGGACGACGACACCCCGCTGGACGACGACGAGGTCTACGTGCCGTTCCTCAAGGAAGTTGAACTGTCTGCTGGATCGGGACGTACCGTTATCGAGAAGTCGAGCAGCAGAAAGCTCCGCTTCGGCAAGCAGACCCTGCGCAACCAGGGCGTGCAGTTTGACCAGGCCGTGTGCGTGACCGTGCATGGCAACAGCATGGAGCCGGTTCTACCGGACGGCAGCACCGTGGGGGTCGACAGGTCGTCGACAGCGGTGAAGGACGGGAAGATGTACGCGATCGATCACGGCGGCGAGCTGCGCGTGAAGACGCTGTACCGGATGCCGGGCGGCGGCTTACGCTTTCGCAGCTTCAATCAGGATGAGCACCCAGACGAGGAATACTCAGCTGAGGATCTTGCTGATAGGCGTATCAGCATTGTAGGCAAGGTGTTCTGGTACTCGGTATTGCTCTGAGGAGATAGCCATGCCCCTAACCAAGCCCAACCAAGAACTCCACCGCGACCTCCAAGGCCTGGCCTCCGACCTGAAATGGTCAGCGGTCGAGCTGATGCGCATAGCCGAACGACTGAGCCTGGCTGGAAACGAGCATGACGCCCAGGCAGTGATCAGGATCTGCCAGGTGATGCAGGCTGGGGAGGATAGATTGATGGGGTATGGGGAAGAGGTAAAAGCGGGTCGAATCAAGCGATCCTGAGGAAGCTACTTTGCCGGCCTGGATTCTTCTCGGCTTTTTCGAAATGGAGGCAGTTTGGACACAAACAGCATTGCAACAAACGTGGTAGGCACTTTGATAACCGCAGCAATTATCGGATTGTCGAAGCTGATCTGGGAATCAAGAAGTAGATTGAAAGGCGTGGCCGCCAGCGCGGTCAAGCCGATGAGAGAGATCGTCCTAGCTGCGCTGCGCCATACTGTGATCATGTGGTTTTTGCTCCTTCAGATTCAGCTCAACGTGTTCACCGATAAGCCGCTTACCAGAATGTCAGTGCTGTTGATCGTCTTCTGGACATGGTGGGCCTTGTTCTATCTGGTTGCAATGCTTGGTCTGATTGTGAAGCCAAGAGACCTTCCTCAGAACAACTGATTTCCCAGCGCTACGCCTGCGTGATGACTTGCGGCCAGAGAAGAAGGCCAGATGTGGGTTTATAGACACGCTACCGCCTCCGGTGTTATCCCAGGCATGATATGACTTGCAGTGATATCATTACGTCACTATTTTGCGGACGGAGCCCTATCAGTGTCTTTCATCAAAAAGCTAGGAGCATTCATAGCCATTCTGCTCGCCTGTGGCTACCTCTCTGGCAAATGGGGCATGCATTCCGCGTTTGAGCGCGAGGGAGAGAAGCTCGTCAGACAGCTAGGGGCAAAAATTGTCACAAGCCTGGGCGAGTTCAGTCCATCTTGCAGGGCCAATGCAAAGATCGACTCTGTGCTGGTAGATGGCGGATCGATCTTCTCCACTAAGGGTGATGCGACCCTATTCATTTCCGGGAAGGATGACAGCGCCCTTACCATCAGATACCGCATGGAGTCATCTGGCGACAAGGTTTATGTCCAGCCTTCAGATCAGGAATCTGCTCGTCGCTCAGTAATACAGTTCGGCGCGAAGGGCTGCAGCTAGCCTTCCACCCCGCACTCCCCCAAGCCCGCCTAGAGCGGGCTTTTTTGTGCCTGGACGAAAAAATATTACCAGTGGCATTGACACATAAATAATGCCATTGGTAATGTTCACTCCATCGAGGCGCTACACAGCCCCTCGGGAGGCCCTCAAGCCTCACCGCTCTTTAACAACCAAGACCGCCGAGCCTGCAGGCATAGCAGGCCACCATCCCCGCAGGGCTCTGGTGCGATCAGGTGTGCCGCAATAGCGCGGCATCCAAGCGGCGCGCATGCCTCGACAGATGCAGGAAGCGCGATACCGGGTGAGCGACCGGGGCCTGAGAGAGAACACAGACGATTCCCCGGTGCGCCTCAAGCGGGGCGCATCAGGGGGGATCCACTGACAATCCCTGGAGGGCAAGACGATGAACCTGAACGACAAAAAACAGGATGACCGAATCCGTTCGGCCCTGCGCAACGCGGATCGTCGCGGCCAGCTGCAAGTGGTCGCAGCGGTAACCGGAATCGCCGGAGGCGTGGAAAAGCTGCGCGAGATCATGAATGGCAGCGATGAGTTGCACATCATGGATCGCGGCATGTTGGCGTTGCACCTGGGCTGAATCCCTTGACTGCCAGGAAAGACTGGCCCGATGCCCTGCTCCCCATCGCAGGCTGCACCGGAGTGTGAACTGAACGCCCCGTGGCGAGGGCTACACGGCTGGACGGGTGACCCGCACCTGAAAGGCCCGAGGCAACCTCGGGTGAGTTGCCGATGCTGGATGTCGCTGCCAGACAGTTCACACCCCGATGCATCCCGCATCACCTTCTTGAGTGCCGCTGCGATACCAGCGTGCGATCGCCGGAGGATTTCGCCATGTAACAGGACAGCGCGCCCAGGCCTTCCATCTGGGCACTGCCGCAGAGAGCAGCACCATTGATGAAAGCCCGGGCAATCCTCGGGCTTTCACGCTCAACCCCTTCCCTTCACTTCGACCGCATTGGCAGGCGCCAGGCCACCTTTCACGGTGGGTTTGGTCACCCGCGCCTGGCTCCTGGCCAATGCGGTCATGAGGACTTCGCAATGTGCGATTGCAGACAGAAATTCGAGCAGGCAGCAGTTGAGCGGTACCCGGAAATCACCGGCGCCAAGGCTACCTTGCAGGGCTACATGCTCATTCCGGCAGGACGCCAATATGCGGAATGCGAGGTCGTCGGAACCCGTACCACCGCCAAAGGCAAAGAAGTGAAAGCCAAGGCGACCATCAACGTGCTTGGCAACTACTGCATGTTCTGCGGCGAGAAGCATCCGGAGGCAGCATGAGCAAGCACACGCCAGGCCCCTGGCATGTCCAGGACGACCACGGCAAGCGCTGGATCGAGGCAAGCGGCAATGATGACACCATTGCGGAGATTCACCGACGTGCCAGCAAAGGCAGCGTCTACTCCTGCAAGGAAGCTGCTGCCAACGCCCACCTGATCGCCGCCGCGCCGGACCTGCTGAAAGCACTTGAGCGAATTGCTCGGGAGCATGACTGCGGTTGCGTCCCTTGCGTCGGCTCGTGCCGCAGCAAAGAAGCACTGGAAATCACCGTCGAGGAAATTCAGGAGATTGCGCGTGCCGCTATCGCCAAGGCCCAGGTGAAGCCATGAGCGGCTGGATCAAGTGCAGCGACAGGCTGCCTGAGATAGGGACCAGGGTTCTTGCTTGGAACGAACGATACGGTGCTCGCGAGTCGCTTTACCGCGAGCACGGCAAAGGCTCGATTGCGCACGCCCACGGATATCCGCCGTACTTCTCGTGGGAAGAGCCGCAAAGCAGTTGGGC
>Ga0247820_10000217_pt1 | contig 29184 bp, 31 predicted proteins | sample 13C_Glucose_Day1_2_FD_192480 | JGI IMG/M metagenome (GOLD analysis project Ga0247820, IMG submission 192480) | Soil microbial communities from agricultural site in Penn Yan, New York, United States - 13C_Glucose_Day14 | ecosystem: Environmental > Terrestrial > Soil > Agricultural land | place...
ATCCGACCCTTTCGCTTTGAGGCACGCCCCCGGGGAAAGTCCCGTTTCCCTGAATCGCCCTGTCCAGGCGATGCGACAGCCCATAATATCGCCGTTCTTCATTCCAGCGCCCCCCCCCCGGCGCCGCGAGCGTTCATCGCGTCAGACCCTGTCAGGGAGACGGTGCATGCGACTGTTGTGGAAAGCCCTGGCCGTGAGCGGCGTTGGTCTGGTCCTGACGGGTTCCAGCGCCCTGTCGCCCCTGCCCGCTGCGACGCCGGGCGCGCTCGATGCGATCTGCGGTCCCGCCAGCACAGGGGGAGCCTTGTTGCGTGAGCTGCTGATCGCCTCGGCCGTCGCCGCCCCCGCCAGCCAGCCCCAAATCCGTCAAGCTCAGGCCATCCCCCTCTATCCCGACCTGACGACCTCGGCGTTCAGGGCGACCACCGACGATCCCCGCGCCCAGGCCTATTTCAGTCAGGGCCTGATGTTCGCCTATGGCTTCAACCACGCCGGGGCCGTGCGCTCCTTCCGCGAAGCGCAAGGCCTCGATCCCGATTGCGCCGCCTGCTGGTGGGGCGAGGCCCTGTCGCTGGGACCCAACATCAACGCCCCGATGGACGACCGCGACCGGGCCGCCGCGCTGAACGCCAGCGACCGGGCCATGGCCCTGCGCGAGAAGGCCAGCCCCCGCGAACAGGCCCTGATCGAGGCTTTGGCCCTGCGCTATTCCCGCGATCCCGCCGCCGACCGCGCCGCCCTGGACGCCGCCTACGCCGACGCCATGCTGGCCGTCGCCGCCCGCTTTCCTGATGACGACGACATCGCCGTCCTGGCCGCCGAGGCGGCGATGGACACCACGCCCTGGAACTACTGGGAGGCCGACAAGCGCACCTCGATCGGCCGCAGCGGCGAGGCCGTGCGCCTTGTCGAGGCGGTCCTGACCCGCAACCCCGGTCATGTTCAGGCGGCCCACCTCTATATCCACCTGCTGGAGGCCGCCGATCCCCAGCGCGCCGAGGCCGCCGCCGACCGCCTGGCCGCGTCCTCCACGCCCAGCGCAGGCCATCTGGTCCACATGCCGGGCCACATCTATGTGCGGCGCGGGCGCTACGCCGACTCCATCCGCCTGAACGTGGCGGCGGCGCGCGCCGACGAGGCCTTCATCCGCGATGCGGGCGACGAGAGCCTGGTGCGCTACGGCTATTATCCGCACAACATCCACTTCATCGTCGCCTCGGCCCAGATGGCCGGCGACATGACCACCGCCCTGACCGAGGCGCGGCGCCTGCGCACGGTGCTGGACCCGGCCACCTCGGCCCGGATCGCCTGGATCCAGGTCATCGACGCCGCCCCGTATCAGGCCCTGGCCCAGTTCGCCGAGCCGCGCGCCATCCTGTCGGCCCCTGCGCCGGACGCCCGCCTGCCCTACGCCCTCGCCATGCGTCACTACGCCCGGGCCGTGGCCTACGCCCGGCTGCGCGACCAGAGGAGCTTTGATCGCGAACTGGCGGCGCTGAACGCGCTGAAGGCCTCGGACGCCTTCGCCGACATGATCGCCCAGGGCGTGCCGGCGCCTGACCTTCTGAGTCTGGCCGAGGCCGTGGCGCGCGGACGGCTGGCGACGGCGCGCGGGCGACACCTCGAGGCCGCCGACCACTATCGCCGCGCCGCCGACATCGAGGCCGACCTGCCCTATCAGGAGCCGCCCTACTGGTACTATCCGGTCAACCAGTCGCTGGGCGCGGCCCTCTATCAGGCCGGTCGCCCCGCCGAGGCCGCCGTCGCCTTCCGCTACGCCCTGGCCCAGACGCCCGCCAACGGCTGGGCCCTCTACGGCCTGGCCCGCAGCGAAGCCGCGCAAGGCCACGCCGACGAGGCCGCGACGGCGGAAGCGGCCCTGCGCGCCGCCTGGCTGGGCGACGGTCGCTGGCTGCGCATGGATCGCTTATAGAACCCTCTCCTTGCTCCCTTCCCCCTCGAGGGGGAGGGCTTACTTCGGGAGCGACCCCTTCTGACGCAGCGATCCGCTATAGGCAGGTTGAATCGGATCGCCGATTTCAGACGATTCAGACGAATTGGACTCTGTTTTTCTCGCGGACCGGCCGCCCCTTGCGGCCAGACGCCTCAGGGTCGTCACTTGGCGCTTGATGATGAGGCATCCCGACGCCATCTGATCCGTTACGATTCTTCGACCCTGATGCGGACCCGATCATGACCTTCGCCGACCCCAAGCTTTCCGACGACCTGATCAAGGACGGCACGGACGCCTCATTCATGCAGGACGTGGTCGAGGCCTCGAAGCATCAGCCGGTCATCGTCGACTTCTGGGCCACCTGGTGCGGCCCCTGCCGGACGCTGGGCCCCGCTCTGGAAAAGGCCGTGCGCGGCGCCGCCGGCGCGGTGAAAATGGTCAAGATCGACGTCGACGCCAACCCGGCCTATGCGGGCCAGCTGCGGGTCCAGTCGATCCCGACGGTCTACGCCTTCGTCAACGGCCAGCCGGTCGACGGCTTCCAGGGCGCCATCCCGGACAGCCAGATCAAGGCCTTCATCGACAAGCTGACCGGCGGTGCGGGGGTCAACACCGACGTCGAGCAACTGCTGTCGCTGGGCGAGGAATCCCTGGGCCTCAACGATCTCGGCGGCGCCGCCCAGGCCTTCGCCCATGTCCTGACCATGGAGCCGGACAACCCCAAGGCCATCGCCGGCATGGCCCGCGTCTATCTGGCCGAGGGCGACGCCGAGCAGGCGCGTCAGACCATCGCCATGGCCCCCGCCGACTCGACCGATCCCACGGTCCAGAGCGTGCGCGCCCAACTGACGCTCGCCGCCGCCGCGCCGACGGGCGCCAACGCCGAACTGGAAGCAAGGATCGCCGCCGATCCCAATGATCATCAGGCCCGCTACGACCTCTCCCTGGCCCTGGCCTCGGCGGGCGACCTGAACGGCGCCGTCGATCAGCTGCTGGCCATCGTCAAGGCCGACCGCGAGTGGAACGATCAGGCGGCGCGCAAGCAGCTGCTGACGGTGTTCGAGGCGGCCGGCGCGACCAGCGAAGTCGCTCGCGACGGCCGTCGTCGCCTGTCCTCCATCCTCTTCGCCTGACCGGAGACCGGCGATGGCCCAGGGCTATATCAAGGCGATCGAGCTGCCCCAGGTGATCCCGGTCTTTCCCCTGCCGGGGTCGATCCTGCTGTCGCGCGGCCAGCTGCCGCTCAATGTGTTCGAGCCGCGCTATCTGAACATGGTGGACGACGCCATGGCCGGGGACCGGATCATCGGCCTGATCCAGCCCCAGACCAGCGCCCTGGAGCCCCAGCCGCCCCTGGCCCGCGTCGGCTGCGCCGGCCGCATCACCAGCTTCAATGAAACCTCGGACGGGCGCTATCTGATCACCCTGACCGGGGTCTGCCGGTTCCGGGTGACCGGCGAGTTGCAGGTCAGGACCCCCTACCGTCAGGTCCGCGCCGACTTCGCCCCGTTCGAGCCCGACCTGCGCGCACCGGACCCCGCCGCCGACTTCGACCGCGACAGCTTCCTCGACGCCCTGCGCCCCTATCTGGAGCACCGGGGTCTGAACGTGGACTGGGACACCGCCGAGGCCGCGCCCCAGGAGGCCCTGATCAACAGCCTGGCCATGGCCCTGCCGTTCGAGCCGCCCGAGAAACAGGCCCTGCTGGAGGCCGAGACCCTGGACGCCCGCGCGCGGGCCCTGACCGCCCTCCTGCGTATCGAAGCCGCCGCCAGCGACGACGACGACGGCCCGGCGATGCAGTAGGTCACTACCGCCCGGATTCGCCGCCCTTTTTGGATCATGCCCCGCCAAACGGGCTCAAGTAGCGCGAAGCGCGATAGCCCCCTAAGAAGCCAAACTTCCTCAAGCAGCGAGCGCCAGCGGCGCGAGCGATAGGAAACAAAGATGATGAGCGACGCCTTCAACACCCCCGTCTCGGTCGATCCCCGCCTGCTGGAGGTCCTGGTCTGCCCCGTCACGCGCGGTCGCCTGACCTATGACCGCGAGCGCAACGAGCTGGTCTCGGCCGGCGCCAAACTGGCCTTCCCCATCCGCGACGGCGTGCCGATCATGCTGGCCGAGGACGCGCGGCCTCTGGACTGAGCCTTACGCCGCCCTTAGGCGGCGGGCCGCTTTCCGCATCGCGTCCTTACGCCTCTCGGGTGTCTTCTTCGCCTCATGAAGGAGCCCCCCATGAGCCGTCGCGCCTTGCTGAACCAGTCCCTGCGCCCCGCCGTCCCCAGCGTCTGGCGCATGACCCAGACCGTTCTGGCCCTCTATCTCGGCTGCACGCCCCGCAATCAGGGCCGCCCGCGATGATGAGCGGCTATCCCGACAGGCGGGCGCCGGACCCGCGCCCGCACCCCGCCCGCGCCTATGGCGTCGTCGCCCGCGACGGCGGCTGGTGCGTCACCCTGGACGACTGCGCCACACGCCCCTTCAAGGACCGCGAGGCCGCCCTGCGCATCGCCCGCCAGCTTCAGACCCAGGCCGACCGCCTGCGCCACACGGAACCCCGGGCATGACGACAAGGCCGGTCCTGTTCGAAATCCGCCGCCTGGGCCGGGTCTGGCGTCTGGCCTCCTCGGACGGCCTCTTCTTCGGCCTGTTCCAGACCCGCGCCTCGGCCCTGCGCTGCGCGGTGGAAGAAGCCGACCGCCGCGACCACGCCGACGTCCTGCTGCACGCCCACGACTGACCAAACGGGCCTCAAGTAGCCCGAAGGGCGATAGGCCCCTCTTAGAGACTCTCGCCTCGCAAAAGGCGAGGCAAGTCCCCCGTCGCCCCGCCGGCCTCGTGCATGAAGGCCCGGCGCAGGGGGGCGATGCGGTTGACCGCCGCCATGCCCAGATCGCGCGCCAGCCGCACCGGCGGCAGGTCGTTGGAGAAGAGCCGCACGAAGCCGTCGAAGCCCGCCGCCAGCGCCGCGTTGTCAAAGCGGCGCCAGCGGGCGTAGCGCTCCAGCACCAGTTCCGAGCCGATGTCCTCACCGATGCGCATGGCGTCGGTCAGAACCTCGGCCAAGGCGGCGGCGTCCTTCAGGCCCATGTTCAGCCCCTGCCCCGCCACCGGGTGCACCCCGTGGGCGGCGTCGCCCAGGATGGCGATGCGCGGCGCCGTCAGCTTCTCGGCCAGTTGCAGCGACAGTGGATAGACGAAGCGCGGCCCGACGACCTCCACCCCGTCCAGGAACTCGCCGAAGCGGCGCATCAGGTGGGCGTGGAAGGCCTCGTCCGAGGCGACCTTCAGGGCCTCGGCCCGGCGGGTGCTCTCGGTCCAGACCAGACTGGCGCGCTGCTCCGTCAGGGGCAGGATGGCGAAGGGGCCGTCGGGCAGGAAATACTCGTGGGCGACATTGCCGTGGTCACGGCCCAGCCTGACCGTGGCCACCACGCCGCTCTGGCCGTAGCCCCAGCCGAAGGTGTCGATGCCCGCCGCCCGACGCACGGTCGAGCCGCGCCCCTCGGCGCCCACGACCAGAGGCGCGGCGAGGGTCGCGCCGTCCTTCAGCGTCACGCTTGCCAGCCCCGGCCCGACCTCGACCCCGGCCACGCTGGCGGGGGCGCGGACCTCGATCCCGGCGGCGGTCACAGCCTCGGCCAGGGCCGTGCGGATGCGGCGGTTCTCCAGCATATAGCCCAGGGGCTCGCCGCCGTTGCGGTCACCGATCTCGTCGGCGTCAAAGCGGATATAGGCCGGCGACGGCGGGCGGCTGGCCGCGCCCGGCCGCTTGCCGTCCGTCACCAGAATGCGGTCCATGCGGCAGGCGTGCGGCCTCAGGCTCTCGCCCAGCCCCAGGGCGTCCAGCATGCGGAAGGTGGAATAGGCGATGGCGGTCGAACGCCCGTCGAAGGTCGGCGCCAGCTGGGCGTCGAACGGCTGGGGGTCGACCAGCACCGGCTTCAGCCCGCCCTGGGCTGCGGCCAGGGCGAACGTCGCCCCCGCCAGTCCCGCGCCCGCGATGATGATGTCGTAGTCCGTCTGAGCCATGCCGCCTGTGTCGCGCTGATGGCCGCCCGCGTCCAGAGGCGAGAGGTCGCGGCGGTCTGATCGTCACCTGGTAAACAGCCCCTTAACCCTGTCGCGCGACAAGGGAGGCCTGTTCTTCTGAGGTTCGCCTTCATGTCCGTCGCCCTCGCGCTCGGCCAACGCGCCTGGTCCACCGCCCGCATCGTCTGGGCGGCGCCCTTCGCCGTACGGTTCCGCGGCGTTCTGCAAGCCCTGCTGGCCAGCCTGCTGCTGGTCGCCATGATCTCGTGGAACCCCGCGGACCCCAGTCTGAACGCCGCCTCGACGCAGGGCGCGACCAACTGGCTGGGCGGAACCGGCGCCGTCTTCGCCGACCTGATGATGCAGTCCCTGGGCCTGGCCGCCTGGCCCGCCGTCCTGCTGCTGATCGCCTTCGGCCTGGCGACGGCCATCGGCGACGCCCTGCAGCACCGGCTGCAGCCCACGGCCTTCAAGGTCTTCTGCGCGATCGTCGGCGTCCTTTTGCTGTCCGCCGCCCTGTCGGCCCTGGCGGCGCCCGCCAAATGGCCTCTGGCCGCTGGGCTCGGCGGCCTGTGGGGCGACGGCGTGACCGGCCTGTCGGCGCAAGGCCTCGCCGCCGTGCACATCCCGGCCGGACGCTGGATCGTCGGCGGCCTGTTCCTGATCCTGGGCCTGTGGGGGTTGGGCTACGCCGTGGGCCTGCGCCTGCGCGACTTCACCGACACGGCCGGCTGGGCCGCCGAGAAGCACGCCGCCCATCGCGCGGACCGCCCCGCCAAGGTCAAGGCGCCGGCCAGGGCCGGTCTCAAGGGCGACGCCCGCATCGTGGCCGAAGCCGCCGCCCCGGCCCGCAAGCCGCGCCACCGCCTGCCTGAAACCGAGCTCGAGGCCGAGCCGGAGACTCCGCCCGCCGCCGCTCCTGTCGATGACAACCCCTATGCGGCCGATCCCTACGCCGACGACGAACCCGCCGCCTATGCTCCGCCGTGGGAGGAGGCGGCCCCCGCCCCGGTGGCGCCGCCCTCGGCCCGCGCGCCGAAGACGGTCGAGCCGCGCGTGGCGGCGGTCAAAGCGCCCAAGCCCCGCAGCGACGCCGATCAGCAGACCTTCGACTTCGAGCCCGGCGAGGGCTTCGACCTGCCTTCGCTCGGCATCCTGGCCAAGCCGGGCCAACGCGGCGGCGCCGTGGACGAGGAGTCCCTGAAACAGAACGCCAAGATGCTGGAGGGCGTGCTGCAGGAGTTCGGCGTGCGCGGCGTGATCGACCAGATCCGCCCCGGCCCGGTCGTCACCCTCTATGAACTGGTCCCCGCGCCGGGCGTGAAGCACGGCCGCGTCGTGGCCCTGGCCGACGACATCGCCCGCTCCATGTCGGCGCGCGCCTGCCGCATCTCGGTCGTGCAGGGGCGCAACGCCATCGGCATCGAACTGCCCAACGCCAAGCGCGAGACCGTCTTCCTGCGCGACCTGCTGGCCTCGGGTGAGTACGACAAGAAGAGCCATCTGCTGCCGCTGGCCCTGGGCGAAACCATTGGGGGCGAGCCCTATGTCGCCGACCTGGCGCGCATGCCCCACCTGCTGATCGCGGGCACCACCGGCTCGGGCAAGTCGGTCGGGGTCAACGCCATGATCCTGTCGATCCTCTATCGTCACACGCCCGCCGAGTGCCGCTTCATCATGATCGACCCCAAGATGCTGGAGCTGTCGGTCTATGACGGCATCCCGCACCTGCTGGCGCCGGTCGTCACCGATCCCAAGAAGGCGGTCGTGGCCCTGAAGTGGACCGTGCGCGAGATGGAGGACCGCTATCGCCGGATGTCCAAGCTCGGCGTCCGCAACGTCGCCAGCTACAATGAGCGCGCCCGCGAAGCCCAGGAAAAGGGCGAGCATTTCGAACGCACCGTCCAGACCGGCTTCGACGAGCAGGGCCGCCCCGTCTACGAAAGCGAGAAGATCCGCCCCGAACCCATGCCCTATCTGGTCGTGGTCATGGACGAGATGGCCGACCTGATGCTGGTCGCCGGCAAGGACGTTGAAGGCGCCGTCCAGCGTCTGGCCCAGATGGCCCGCGCCGCCGGCATCCACCTGATCATGGCCACCCAGCGCCCGTCGGTGGACGTCATCACCGGCACCATCAAGGCCAACTTTCCGACCCGGATCTCCTTCCAGGTCACGTCGAAGATCGACAGCCGCACCATCCTGGGCGAACAGGGCGGCGAGCAGCTGCTGGGTCAGGGCGACATGCTCTACATGGCCGGCGGCGGCCGCATCACCCGCCTGCACGGCCCCTTCGTCGGCGACAACGAAGTCGAGGAGGTGTGCAAGCACCTGCGCCTCCAGGCCGAGCCCGACTATCTGGACCTGATCACCGACGAGCCGGACGGCGACGGCGACGGAGCCATGGGCGGCGACGGCGACGGCATGTCGGGCGACGACCTCTACGACCGCGCCGTGGCCGTGGTCACCCGCGACCGCAAGGCCTCGACCTCCTACATCCAGCGCCGCCTGCAGATCGGCTACAACCGCGCCGCCACCCTGATCGAACGCATGGAGCAGGAAGGCGTGGTCAGCCCCGCCAACCACGCCGGCAAGCGCGACATCCTGGCCGGGCCGCCTCCAATGTAGGCTCGGCTGCGCCGAGAGCGGCGGCTTCGCCGCCGGGCGCTATAGCTCGGCTCGCGGAGCCTCGCTGCTTCAGCGCCGAAGCCAGGAACGGAACTTCTGGCGGCTCGCGCCCGTTGGAACGCCTCACGTCCTCAGGCAGTGAACGACCGCGTCGCGAGCGATAGGACCCCAAAAACAATGAACAGCGCTTCATCGAAGCGCCGGAATATGGTCAGGCTGGCGTCATCAGCCTGCCGGATGAAACTCACACCCTCGTCGGGTCGAAAACCGTTCAGAACGGGAGAAGAAAAGACATGACCCTTTCACGCCGCGCCTTCGGCTTCAGCGCCGCCGCATTGGCCGTCCTCGCCGCCGCGCCCGCCTCGGCCCAATCCAACCTGTCCGCCGAGGATCAGGCCACCCTGCGTCAGGCCCAGGCCTATCTGACCGCCCTGACCGCGGCCCAGGGCGACTTCGTCGAGACGGGACCGGGCGGTCAGCGCCGCACCGGCAAGTTCTGGCTGCAACGCCCCGGCAAGATGCGCTTTGAATACAGCGACCCGGCGGGCCTGCTGGTCGTGGCCGACGGCGCCAACGTCAAGCGCTACGACCCGCGCCTGAACGTCTTCCGCCAGGTGCCCCTGCGGGCCACGCCCTTGTCGACCTTCCTGGCGCGCGAGGTCCGTCTGGATCAGGGCGTGCGCATCGACCGCGTCACCCGCATGGCGTCGGGCGCCTTCGCCATCACAGCGCGCGATGCGTCCAAGCCGAACGAAGGCTCGGTCATCCTGGCCTTCGCCGGGTCGCCCTTGCGTCTGCAGGAATGGACGATCGCCGACGCCCAAGGGTCGCGCACCCGCATCCAGCTGACCTCGCTGCAGCCGGCCTCGGGCCTCGCCGCCAGCCTGTTCCAGCTGCGCGACCCGACGCGTCGTCCCGGTCGCAACTAGACGCCGCAACCAGAGCGAGGGATGTCGCATCACCGGCACAACCTTGACTCATTTTGTTGATTTGACTTTTTTCGTTCGTGTGACATTCTGACCACAGAACGGCGGCGGCCGTTCTGTCCGCCATGGAATCATCCCCTCCCGGCGGCGAGAGAGACGAACCTGATCAGCGCCCGGACCCGTTCCGGGCGCTTTTTTCATGGCTGCTCCGTGCTAAGGCCGGGTCATGACCCTTCGCATCGTCACCTGGAACATCAACTCGGTCCGCCTGCGCGTCGACCAGATCGCCCGCTTCGTCGCCGAATACGCCCCCGACGTCCTGTGCCTGCAGGAGATCAAGTGCACCGAGGACCAGTTCCCTCGCGAAGCCTTCGAGCAGATGGGCCTGCCCTATCTGAAGATCCGCGGCCAGAAGGGCTGGCACGGCGTGGCCATCGCCAGCCGCCTGCCCATTCTCGACGGCGAAGGCCCCGCCCTGGACGTCTGCCGTGAGGGCCACGGCCGCTGCGTCTCGGGCCTGATCAACGGCGTTGAGGTGCAGAACTTCTACATCCCGGCCGGCGGCGACATTCCCGACCGCAAGCTGAACCCGAAGTTCGATCACAAGATGGACTTCTACGAGCGCCTGACCGCCGAGATGAAGACCCGCGACCGGCAGCGCCCCCTGGTCCTGGCCGGCGACTTCAACATCGCCCCGGGCGACAACGACGTCTTCAATCACAAGTTCATGCTCAAGGTCGTCAGCCACACGCCGGGCGAGATCGAGACCCTGCGCCGGCTTCAGGACGCGGGCGGCTTTGCGGATGTGGTGCGCGACCAGATCCCGGACCCGGTCAAGCTGGCCAGCTGGTGGAGCTATCGCGCCAAGGACTTCCGGGTCTCGAACCGGGGCCTGCGTCTGGACCACCTGTGGACCTCGCCCGGCCTGACGCCCGCCGTGGTCAAGGGCAGCGCCCGCATCCTGGACACCGTGCGTGAATGGGAGCGGCCCAGCGACCACGCCCCGGTCGTCATGGATCTGGACCTCTGACCCTTCAGAACGGGAAGAAGATGGGGATGGCGACCATGGCCGCCGCCCAGGTGATCAGGTTCAGCGGCAGCCCCACCCGGACGAAGTCCAGATAGCTGTAGCCCCCCATCTGATAGACGAGGACATTGGTCTGATAGCCGAAGGGGGTGGCGAAGGCGGCCGAGGCGGCCATCATCACCGCCACCAGGAAGGGTCGCGGATCGACCCCCAGGCTCTCGGCCAGGGCCACCGCGATCGGGGTCACCAGAACCGCCACCGTGGCGTTGGACAGAAGCTCGGTCGCGAACAGGGTCACGCCATACAGCACGATCAGGGCGCCGAGCGGCCCGAACGGACGGATCACCTCGATCAGCAGGCCCGCGCCCTGGGCCGCCAGACCCGTCACCTCGATGGCGGTGCCGACCACCACCATGCCCGCGATCAGCAGCAGGATGTCCGGCTTCAGTCCCGAATAGGCCTCTTCCGGCGTCAGCACGCCCAGCAGGATCAAGGCCACCGCCCCGGCGAAGGCCGCCGCCGCGATGGGCGCGATCCCCAGCCCCGCCGCCGCCACCACCAGGACAAAGACCGTCAGGGCGATCAGGGCGCGCCGCCACTGCAGGGGCCGATCGGCCGAGGCGTACATCTCGACGTCGCCCAGATGAGCGTCGCCGGTGCCGTCGCGCTGGTTACGGCTTTCACCGAACCCGCTTAGCGACGGCAGGGTGAAGGGCAGACGCCAGCGGCCCAGACGCGACTGCCGCGCCGCCGCCTGGGCTTCGGCCTCCTGCCGCTCGCGTTCGGCCTCGGCCTCTTCATCAAGACTGGCCGTGCGGCCCAGCTGGCGCGCGCCGAAGACATAGAGCCAAAGCCCGCCGACCAGGGCGATGACCAGGCCGACCGGGGTGATCTCAAACAGGCTGAAGACCGGCTGGCCCGCATTGCGCGCCATGTCGTTAACCAGAAGATTGGTGGAAGTGCCGATCAGGGTCAGCAGGCCGCCCAGAACGGTCACATGGCTGAGCGGCATCAGGAATCGCTTGGGCGACAGCTTCAGCGACCGGGCCATGTCGCGCACCACGGGCGCGGCCAGCACCACCACTGGCGTATTGTTCAAAAAGCCGCCGACCGAACCGCATAGGCCGATCACCGCCCAGATGCCGACCGCGCCGAAACGCCGACACAGGGCCGTGGCCTTGCGGATCATCAGCCCCAGCAGACCCGAAAGCTCGATGGCGTAGGCGATGACGAACAGGCCCGCCAGGGCGATGACGGCGGGGCTGGCGAAGGCGCTCTGGACCTCGACCGGACGCACGACCCCGAGCAGCAGCAGGGCCGCCGCGCCGCTCAACGCCACGACATCGGACCGCATCCGCCCATGGATCATCAGGCCGACGACGGCGACCAGAACGATGAGTGCGATGATCTGATCCAGCGTCACGCGCGCGCGGACCCTCCCCGGCCCTCGCCCCCGCTGCGGATGCCGGTCGTTCGGCCGGGGGCGCCCTTCAGCGTTTCTCGTGTTAGGCTGGTTCCATGCCGATCACAACGACCCGTCTCGCCGCGCCCGTCGCTGTCCTCGCCGCCCTGCCCCTGCTGGTCTGGTGTCAGCGGCCGCCCGAGCCCGCGCCGTCGCCCGCGCCCGCCCCTTCGTCGACGCCGGCGGTCGTGATCGACTCCACCTTGAACCGCGCCGCCCTGCTGGCCGCCCTGACCGAGGCCGGATCGGCCCTGGCCGACGGCCGCGACCGCGACGCCGCCCTGAACGGCCGCACCGTTTCGGTTCGCCTGCCCTTCGGCTGCGGCGGGCCGACCGGCGGGGACGGTGCGACGGCTGCGGGCCTGCCGCGCCTGGTCCGCAACCCCGACGGCGGCCTGACCCTGACGGTCACGCCCGAGGATCTGAAGGCCAGGATCGCGGCCGGCGGCGTCGCGCCCGCCACGGAGACGAGCCTGGATCAATGGGACGCGATCGAGGGCTTCTGGATCGCGCGTCCATGGAGCGGACTGGACGCCTGTCCCGCGGGCGCCGTCGCAGCGACAGCGCCGGTCGCGGCGCCCGAAGCGTCCAAGGTAGAGGCGGCTGAATCTAAACCCGCCAAGGCGGCCGTCGAGACGTCGCCGCCCGTTCAAGTCCTGCCGGAGCGGACAGCAGGGCTGGCGGCCGTGGTCGAAGCCGACGCCTCGCGCCTGGGTCGACGCCAGGGGCAGGCCTACGCCCATGTCATTCGGGGAGAAAAGGGCGTCGCGGCCTCGCCGGCGCCGGGCGGCTACGCCCTGAGGCTGGAAGGGCGGTTGACGACCTTCGCCGACGGCAGGGCCGTGAAATGCGTCCAGAAGGATGCAGAGAGCCGGCCGGTCTGCGTCGCCGCGCTGCGGCTGGACCGGCTGGCCTTCGAGGATGGAGCCACGGGCGCCCTTCTCAGCGAATGGCGCCCGCGTTGAGCTGAGCTCAGTTCAACAGGCTTTAGGCGGCGCCGAGCAGCTTGGCGCCGGCCAGCACGCCCAGCAGGATCAGGGTGACGCTGCCGGTGAAGACGACGACGGCTTCGAACGAGAGGGCGTTGGCGCGGGGATGCACGAGTTTCATGATATGGGTTCCTTGTCGGCGGGGAGATCCGAGCCCGCCGAACATGCCCCCTCAAGCCCCTGTGGACAAACCACGGTTAGGCTAGGTCGCGTGAGTTTCAGTCACTCGACAGGTGCGGCGTGGGCCTCTGTCTCGATCCAGCTCAGGAAGCGCCGCAGCTTGGGCTCGTCCGCCCGTTCGGGCAGGACCACGGCCCAGTAGGCCAGGTCGTTGGTCAGGGCGTGGTCAACCGGCTGGATCAGACGGCCTTCCCGCAGGTCGTCGGCGGCCAGTGGGGCCGAGGTCAGGGCCACCCCCCGGCCCGACAGGGCGGCCTCGAGCGCCAGATGGCTGTGGCTGAAGACCGGGCCGCGCAGGTGGTTGACGCGCGTGTCCGAGACACCCGCGCTCTCGAACCAGGCCTTCCAGCCCATGCGGTCCGAATAGGGCATGTCGTGCCAGGTTTCGTGGATCAGGACGACGTCCAGAAGGTCGGCCGGCGTGTTGACCTTGCGCGCCGCCGCCAGCGACGGGGCGCAGACGGGGATCAGGCGTTCGCTCATCAACCGACGCGCCGTCTGGCCGGGATAGGGACCTTCGCCGTAGCGCAGGGCCACGTCCGCCTCGCCGTTCGACAGGTCGGCGATGCGGTCTTCGGCGAAGACGATCAGGTCGAGGTCGGGATTGTCCTCGCTGAAGCGGTGCAGGCGCGGCGACAGCCACTTGCCCGCCAGGGACGGCAGGGCCGAGATCCGAAGCTGGCGAGAGCGGCCCGGCCGCACGGCCTCCAGCGCGCTTTCCAGCCGCTCGAAGGCGTCGGCCACGCCCTGGGCCAGACGGCGACCGTCGGCGGTCAGGACCACGGAGCGGTTGAAGCGGTCGAACAGGCGCAGGCCGAGCCGCATCTCCAGCGCCTTGATGTGGCGGCTGACGGCGCCGGGGGTGACGCCCAGTTCCTCGGCGGCCTCGCGGAAACTGCCCAGACGGGCGGCGGCGTCGAACGCCCGAAGCGCCACCAGGGGCGGGGTCGGACGACGCTCGCTCATCGTCCGGTCAGGGCTGCAGGCGGTAGCCGCCCGCGTCGGTCAGAAGCAGGCGCGCCTGGCCGGGCTCGGGCTCGATCTTCTGGCGCAGGCGGTAGATGTGGGTTTCCAGGGTGTGGGTGGTGACCCCGGCGTTATAGCCCCAGACCTCGGTCAGCAGTTCCTCGCGCGACACGGGCTTGGCCCCGGCGCGATACAGGTACTTGAGAATGTTGGTCTCTTTTTCCGTCAGCCGGACCTTCTTGCCCTTGTCGTCCAGCATCATCTTCGACGCCGGGCGGAACTCGTAGGGGCCGATCTGGAAGACGGCGTCCTCGGACTGCTCATGGCTGCGCAGATGGGCGCGGATGCGGGCCAGCAGGACCGCAAAGCGGAAGGGCTTGGTGACATAGTCGTTGGCCCCCGAATCGAGACCCAGGATGGCGTCGGAATCCGAGGACTGGGCCGTCAGCATGATGACCGGCGTCGAGACTCCGGCCTTGCGGATCAGACGGCAGGCCTCGCGCCCGTCCATGTCGGGCAGGTCGACGTCCAGCAGGATCAGGTCGGCGCGAACCTCGCGCGCCTGACGCACGCCGTCGGTCGCGGTCGAGGCCTGGACGGGACGAAACTCCTCATGCAGGGCCAGCTGCTCGGCCAGGGCCTCGCGCAGGTCGTCGTCGTCGTCGATGATCAGGATGGTCTTGGGCGTCGGCATGGGTAGAGAATGGCGAGGCTTGAAGGGTTCGCCAAGGGCGCTCCGCTATTTCATCGCTTTAAGAGGGCTTTAGAGGCGCAATTCGTTCCCCGAACAGGGCCGAACCGACCCGCACATGGGTCGCGCCGCAGGAAACGGCGGTTTCATAGTCGCCGCTCATGCCCATCGAAAGAACCGACAGGCCGTTTCGCGCGGCGATCTCGGCCAGCAAGCTGAAATGCGGTTCGGGCGCTTCGTCCGCCGGAGGGATGCACATCAGCCCCTCGACGTTCAGGCCGTGGCCGTCGCGGGCGGCGGCGATCAGGGCGTCGGCGTCTTCAGGCAGGACCCCGGCCTTCTGCGGCTCGGCGCCGGTGTTGACCTGGATCAGGACGCGGGGACGGCGGCCGGTCTTCTGCATGGCCGCGGCCAAGGCGGCGGCCAGCTTTTCGCGGTCCAGGGTCTCGATGACGTCGAACAGTTCGACCGCCTCGACCGCCTTGTTGGTCTGCAGCGGGCCGATCAGACGCAGCTCCAGATCTGGAAAGGCGGCGCGGCGCCCGGCCCAGTGCGCCTGCGCCTCCTGCACTCGATTTTCACCAAAGACGCGCTGACCCGTGGCCAGGGCCGCCTCCAGCGCCTCATCCGGCTGGGTCTTGGACACGGCGGTCAGGACGACCGAGGCCGGGTCACGGTCCGCCGCGACACAGGCCGACCGAATGTGCGCCCGCACGGCGGCGAAGCGATCATGGATGGACGGAACGGCGGAAGCGGGATTAGAGGCGGTCATGACCCTGTCCGAGGACGCGCGCACGCTGTGGGAGACGGCGACGGCTCTAGCCCGTGCGGCGGCGGCTGTCAGCCCGTCGAAAAATCCCCTGCCCCCTCTGCTCTTCTTCACCGACCCCGCACGGACGCCCCGCCCCTGGGTGACAGCGGCGCGTTTGCCGGCCGGGGCGGCCGTGGTCTTCCGTCATTTCGGGGCAGGTGATGCGCTCGAGACGGGCCTGCGGCTGCGGGCGGCGACCAAAGAGGCGGGCGTGCGTCTGCTGGTCGGGCTGGACGCCGACCTGGCCGAGCGGATCGAGGCCGACGGCGTGCATCTGCCGGAGCGGGCCCTGTCGGCGGCCTACGCCCTGTCCGGACGGAGGCCTGACTGGCTGCTGACCGGTGCGGCGCACTCATCGCAAGCGATCCGGGAAGCGCGCGATCTGCACGCCCTGGTCCTGTCGCCGGTGTTTCCCGCCGGGGGCGCTTCCGCGAAAACGCCGGCGCTGGGCCTTGAGAGCTTCAAGGCGCAGGCGACCAATGCGCCCTGCCCCGTCTACGCCCTGGGCGGAATCAGCGCGGCGAACGTCATGGAACTGCTGGGATCAGGCGCGTGCGGGATAGCGGGCGTGGACGCCTTGCAAGCCGCCTTCTGGCCCTGAAGGCCGGACGCGATCAGAATTTGAAGATGGTTTCCAGACGCACGCGCGGCGCAGCGCGGCGGTCGGCGGCGCTTTCAGGGGCGCGGGCTGGATCGACTTCGGGCGTGGCCAGATTGGCGGCGGCGCCGACACGCAGACGCGGGCTGAGGCGGTAGTAGGCGCCGGCCTCGACATCCCCCCAGTCGGTTTCGCGGCCGACGGGCTGGTTCAGGTTCAGGTTCAGACCCCAACGGCCGCTGTCGTTCCAGCGCAGGCCGCGACGCTGCGGCGGGGGCGCCGAGTGCGAAGCCGCCGCGGCTTCAGTCAGGGAGACAGCCGGGGCGCGTCGCGCCTGGGCCGAGGCGTCATGAGCCGTCCCGGCGATAGCCAGGGCGCCCACAGTCGCAGCGATGATCGCAACGAAACGCATCTTCCAACCCTTGGGACCGTCGTCCAGGCGACATCCCTTGTTTACGCACGCGAGCTCGAACCCTCGTGCCTGTCGATTAGACACCGCAGCTTCCCGCGGTCAACGTAACCTAGTCATCCACAGGCCGTTTCGCAGCACTTTCCCGCGACTCTGGCGACTCCTGTGGCGCTGACACCACGCCAATTGTTCAGCTTGCGAGGCGTCGAACAGCGGTTCGCCTTGTCACGGCCCCTTTTCGCCGTGTTATAGAGCGCAGCTAGCGGCGCGAGCGCGCGCGGATCGTCAGGCCTTCCCGCTCGCGATCCGCTTCACGTCTCGACCTCGAACCTTCTACGGAGACCTCGGAATGGCATTTGTTCGCGGCGCTGCGGTCGCCCTGATCGCGTCGGGACTGCTGCTGGGCGGCTGCTCCAGCCTGCCTTTCGTCGGCAGCAAGGATAAGGCCCCCAAGGCCGACGCCCAGCTCGGCATCGGCGTGAACGCCTATCTGTGGCGCGCCACCCTCGACACCCTGGCCTTCATGCCCCTGGCCAGCGCCGACCCGTGGGGCGGCGTGGTCAACTATGACTGGTACGTCAATCCGCAGGCGCCGAACGAGCGCTTCAAGGCCACCGTCTTTATCCTGGATCGCCGCCTGCGCGCCGACGCCCTGAACGTGTCGGTGACCAAGGAAGTCAAGGACGCCGCCGGCGCCTGGGTCGCCGCCCCGGTCGCGGCCCAGACCGAAACCGATCTGGAAAACGCCATCCTGACCAAGGCGCGCCAGCTTAATCTCGCCAACGCGGCTCGCTAAGAGCCGCCTTTTTCGCCACCCCAATGCAGACCTCAGGGCCGCCTCAAGCTTCGCGCCTGAGGCGATACCTCAGGATACGCCGTGGCCACTCGTTACGAGCCCAAGACCGCCGAACCCCGCCAGCAGGCTCGCTGGGCGGCCGCTGACGCCTTTTCGGTGTCCAACGCCGACACCGGGCGCCCGAAATACTACGTGCTCGAGATGTTCCCCTATCCGTCGGGCAACATCCACATGGGTCACGCCCGCAACTATGTGATGGGCGACGTCGTGGCGCGTCACAAGCGGGCCCAGGGCTTCGACGTTCTGCATCCCATGGGTTGGGACGCCTTCGGCATGCCGGCCGAGAACGCGGCCATGGAGCGCGGCGTCCACCCCGGCGACTGGACCTGGTCCAATATCGCGACGATGCGCGACCAGCTGAAGCTGCTGGGTCTGTCGCTGGACTGGAGCCGCGAATTCGCCACCTGCGACCCGGCCTATTACGGCAAGCAGCAGGCCTGGTTCCTGGAGCTGTACAAACGCGGTCTGGTCTATCGCAAGGACGGGGTGGTCAACTGGGATCCGGTCGACAACACCGTCCTGGCCAACGAACAAGTCATCGACGGCCGCGGCTGGCGCTCGGGCGCCCTGGTCGAGAAGCGCAAGCTGAACCAGTGGTTCCTGCGTATTACTCAGTATGCGGACGATTTGATCGACGGCCTGTCCGAGCTGGAAGGCCGCTGGCCCGAGAAGGTCCGCCTGATGCAGGAGAACTGGATCGGCCGGTCCAGGGGCCTGCAGATGAAGTGGGCCTTCGCGCCTGGCGCGGCCCCGGCCGGCCATGAGGCGGTCGAGGTCTACACCACCCGCCCCGACACCCTGTTCGGCGCCAGCTTCGTCGGCCTGGCCCCCGACCATCCGATCTCGAAGCAACTGGCCGAGGCTGATCCCGAGGTCGCCGCCTTCGTCGCCGAATGCCGCAAGGGCGGCGCTTCGCAAGCCGAGATCGAACAGGCCGAGAAGATCGGCTGGGACACCGGCCTGAAGGTCGTCCACCCCTTCACCGGCGCCGAGATCCCGGTCTGGATCGCCAACTTCATCCTGTCGGAATACGGCACGGGCGCCGTCTTCGCCTGCCCGGCCCACGACCAGCGCGACCTGGACTTCGCCCGCAAGTACGACCTGCCGGTGATCCCGGTCGTCCGTCCCGAGGGCGCCGGCGACGATTTCGCCGTGGGCGACGAGGCCTATACCGGCCCCGGCACGATCTTCCATTCCGATTTCCTGAACGGCCTGGACATCGAGGCCGCCAAGGCCGAGGCGATCGCCCGCATCGAGGCGGCGGAGACCGGCGAGGCCAGGACCATCTACCGGCTGCGCGACTGGGGCGTCAGCCGTCAGCGCTACTGGGGCTGCCCCATCCCCATCATCCACTGCGAGGCCTGCGGCCCGGTCGCGGTCCCGGCCGATCAACTGCCGGTCGAACTGCCCAAGGACGTGACCTTCGACGTGCCGGGCAACCCGCTGGACCGTCATCCGACGTGGAAACACGTCAACTGCCCGACCTGCGGCGGCGCGGCGCGTCGCGAGACCGACACCCTCGACACCTTCGTCGATTCCAGCTGGTACTTCGCCCGCTTCGCCGACCCCAAGGCGGACGCCCCGATCAACAAGGCCGCCGCGTCGAAGTGGCTGCCGGTCGACCAGTATATCGGCGGCATCGAGCATGCGGTCCTGCACCTGCTCTACGCCCGCTTCATCACCCGCGCCCTGTCGGACGCCGGCCTGATGGACGTCAAGGAACCCTTCGCCGGCCTGTTCACCCAGGGCATGGTGGTCCACGAGACCTATTACGAAGGCCATGAAGCCAGCGGCAAACCGCGCTGGGTCGAGCCCTCGGACGTGCGCATCGAGACGGTGGACGGCCAACGCGTCGCCACGCGTCTGTCCAACGGCGCCGCCCTGACGATCGGCGACATCGAGAAGATGTCCAAGTCCAAGAAGAACGTGGTCGCGCCCCAGGACATCATCGAGGCCTATGGCGTCGACGCCGGCCGCCTGTTCGTCCTGTCCGACAGCCCCCCCGAACGCGACGTGCAGTGGTCGGCCGGCGGCGTCGAGGGCGCCAGCCGCTTCGTCCAGCGCGTCTGGACCGAGTTCGACGGCTTCGACGCCGCCGCGTCCGCCAATCCCGACGTGGACGCCAGCCTGATCCGCGAGACGCACAAGACCATCAAGGCCGTGAGCGAGGGGGTCGAGGGCTTCCGCTTCAACTCGGCCATCGCCAAGCTCTACGCCTTCCTGGCGACGCTGCGTCAGCACGACAAGGCGGGTGGCGAGGCCAGGAAAACGGCCCTGTCCACCATGGCCCGCCTGATCGCCCCCTTTACACCCCACCTGGCCGAGGAAGCCTGGGCGCGCCTGGGTCAGGACGGCATGGTTCTGGACGCCCCCTGGCCGGTGTTCGACGCTGCCCTGGCCGCCGATGACGAGGTCACCCTGCCCGTCCAGATCGGCGGCAAGCGCCGCGGCGAGGTCGTCCTGCCGCGCGGCTCGGACAATGCGACGATCGAGGCCGCCGCTCTCGCCAATCCGACGGTTCAGGCCTACCTTGCCGCCAACAACCTCAGCGTCCGCAAGGTGATCGTGGTGCCCGACCGTATCGTCAATCTGGTGGCCGGCTGATGCGGCGCGCCCTCGCTCTGATCGCCGTCGCCGGCGCGGCCCTGCTGTCCGGCTGCGGCTTCACGCCCCTGTACGGCGATATGGGCGTGGGGGCAGGCCTGTCGCGCATCGCAGTGACGACGCCCGACAATCGGCTGGGCTATCGCCTGCGCGAGCAGCTGGAGGACGCCTTCGGCCGCGACGGCTCGGCCCAGCCCCTCTATCGCCTGACGACGGAGGTGACGCAGGAACGCCGTCCCCTGGGCCGGCGCATCGACGACACGGCCAGCCGTTATGAGCTGACGGTCAAGGCCGACTGGACCCTGACCTCGGTCAGCGGCGGCGAGCCGATCAAGGGGTCGCAGACCACGACCACCACCTACGCCGCCGCCGACCAGCCCTATGCCGCCATCGCCGCCCAGCAGGACGGCGAGGACCGGGCCGCCGCCGATCTGGCCCGTCTGATCCGGCTGGACATGATGCGCGCCCTGGCGGGCCAGTGAGGCCTGTTCTGAAGGGCCTGGCCGAGGGAGTGGCCGCGTGATCCTGGCCAAGCGGCCCGAGGTCGACCGCTTCCTGAAGGCGCCGGACGCTGGCGTCCGCGCCGCCGTGATCCACGGCAAGGACCGCTCGGGCGTGTCCGAACGCGCCCTGACCCTGTGCAAGGCCATCACGCCCGACCTGAACGACCCGTTCAACGTCACCTTCCTGACCGAGGCCGACATCGACGGCGACGCGGTCAAACTGAAGGAGGCCCTGACGGCCCTTTCCATGATCGGCGGACGTCGCCTGGTGCGCATCCGTCTGTCCGACGGCAAGGCCAGCGTGGACAAGGCCATCGCCGCCGCCCTGACCATCCACGCCGAGGGCGGCTACAACCCCGACGCCATGCTGGTCGTCGAGGCCGGAGCCCTGGGCCGCGAATCCGCCCTGAGGAAGGCCGCCGAGAAGTCGTCCGGCGCCGTCGGCATCGCCTGCTATGAGGACGAGGTCGGCGACGTGGCCCGCATGACGCGCGAGGCCCTGGGCGCCGACAAGGTGGGCCTGACCGCCGACGCCTTGGAGCGTTTCGTCGGTCGCCTGCCCCGCGAACGCGGCCTGATGCGTCAGGAGATCGAGCGGCTGGTGCTCTACATCGGCCCCGGCTCGGGCCGCACCATCGACACGCCTGAGCTGGAGGAACATCTGGGCGTCGAGCCCGACGCCTCCCTGTCCGACGCCGCGCTTCAGGCCTTCGGCGGGCGTCCCGCCCCGGCGCAATCCGGTCTGCGCCGCGCCCTGGCCGAGGGCGAAAGCGCCGTCATGGCCGTGCGCATGGCCGCCATCCACCTGGGCAAGCTGCGCCGCATCAACGTCCTGCAAGCCTCCGGCGCCGGCCCCAAGGAGGCCGCCAAGGCCGCCGGCGTCTTCTGGAAACAGGAGGCCGAGATCCTGCGCCAGGCCCGCGCCTGGCGATTGGAACTGCTCGACGAGGTGCAGGACAGCGTCAACACCGCCGACATCGCCACCAAGACCACGGGCCTGCCCGAGGCCCTGATCGCCGAACGCCTGCTGCTGGAAATTTCCGCCCGCGCACGACGGATCGGGCTCTAGACTAAAGGGCCTATCGCGCTTCGCGCGACTTGAGGCCCCTAGATCACCCCTCTTTTTAGGATCAGCCCCGCTTCGACATCAGGCGGAAGGCCGGCTTGTTCATCGCCGCCGCTTGGCGCTGCATCGCCTGCTCGGCGCCGCGCGCGCCGCCCTTCGTGCCCGCAGGTCCGGGCTGCGAGCCCGCCTTCTTGGCGGCCAGGGCGCGTTTCAGGGCCTCGGTGGCGCTGGTCTTGTCAGTTTGCTCAGTCATGGCCGCACCCTAGCACGGCCCGATCGAAAAGACCTGTCAGCCCCGCATCAGGCGACGGCACAGATCGTCCAGCTGTTCCAGCGTGCCGTATTTGATGGTCAACTCGCCCTTGCCGCCCTTGTCGGCCAGCAGGACCTTCAGGCCCAGGGCATCCGCCAGATCCTGCTCCAGGGCGGCGACGTCGGCGGCGCCCTCCCCGCTCAGGACCGGCTTGGCCTTCGACGGCTTCGGCCCCTCGGCGGCGCGACGGGCCAGGGCCTCGGTCTGGCGCACGTTCAGGCCCTTGGCCAGGACCTGTTCGGCCAGGGCCTCGGGGTTGGGGGCCGTGATCAGGGCGCGGGCGTGACCGGCCGAAAGCCGGTTCTCCATCACATGGTCCAGCACGCTGTCGGGCAGTTGCAGCAGGCGAATGGTGTTGGCCACATGGCTGCGGCTCTTGCCGACCACGCCGGCCAGGGCGTCCTGGGTGCGGCCGAAGCGCGACATCAGCGACCCATAGGCCAGGGCCTCTTCGACCGGGTTCAGATCGGCGCGCTGGACGTTCTCGATGATGGCGACCTCCATCACCTCGACGTCGTCCATGGCGCGTTCGATGATCGGCACGGCCTTGAGGCGGGCCGCCTGCGCCGCGCGCCAGCGACGCTCGCCGGCGATGATCTGCCACATGCCGTCCTCGCCCGGCTGGGGGCGCACCAGGATGGGTTGCAGCACCCCCTTGTCGCGGATCGAGGCGGTCAGCTCCTCCAGGTTTTCGGCGCTGAAATGCTTGCGCGGCTGGTCGGGGTTGGGCTTGAGGCTCTCGATCGGCACGGCGCGCACGCCCGTCGGCTGAACGCCGCCGTCCACCGGCGCGCTCTCGGCGACGTTTTCTCCCAGAAGGGCCGAAAGGCCGCGACCCAGACCACGTTGACGTTCGGACAAGATGCTGATTCCGTTCTACTTAATCGGGAAAGCCGCCGATCAGGCGGCGAGCGCCTGACGACGCTGGCGTTCACGCGCCACAAGCTCGCGCGCCAGCTTCAGATAGGCCTGGCTGCCGGTGCATTTCAGATCATAGATCAGGACCGGCTTGCCGAAGGAGGGCGCCTCGGACACCCGCACATTGCGAGGAATGACGCTGTCATAGACCTTGTCGCCGAAGTGGGCGCGCACGTCGGCCGCCACCTGGCCCGACAGGGCGTTGCGGCGGTCATACATGGTCAGGATCAGACCCTGGATCTCCAACGCCGGATTGAGGCTCTGCTTCACCATGTCGATGGTGCGCATCAGCTGGGTCAGGCCCTCCAGGGCGAAGAACTCGCACTGCAGCGGCACCAGGACCGCATCGGCGGCGGCCATGGCGTTCAGCGTCAGCAGGTTCAGCGACGGCGGGCAATCGATCAGGACATAGTCATACCGGGAATGACCATTCCCGCCCTGGGCCGCCAGGGCGTCGCGCAGACGATAGGAGCGACGATCCGCCTGGCTCAGCTCGATTTCAACCCCCGACATGTCGGCGTCGGCGGGAACGATGAACAGGCCCGGAACCGAGGTCTCCACCGCCGACAGATCGACGGGGCGCCCGTCGACGATGACGTCATAGATAGTCGCCCGGCGTGTTTCACGTGGAACACCCAGGCCCGTCGAGGCATTGCCCTGCGGGTCCATGTCGACGATCAGCACCTTCTCGCCGATGGCGGCCAGAGCGGTGCCCAGGTTGATCGCGGTCGTGGTCTTGCCCACCCCGCCCTTCTGGTTCGAGACAGCCAGGACGCGGGTCTGTTTCTGGTGATCAACGGGCACGGCGTAGACTCCGGACAGAAACGATACGGCCGCGCGGGTCGCTGCGCGAGACGGAAAGATCGCTCTCAAAATGCCAGAGCTTGGCCGCCTCTTTCAACTCGGCTTCGGCCTTCTCCCCCTTCAGAAACAGGCCTTGTGCACCGCGTTGGAAGTAGGGTTGTGCATAACCCAGCAATTTCTCCATCGCCGCCACGGCCCGCGCGGTGACGATGTCGACCTCGACCCTCTGCTCCTCGGCCCGGCCGTTGATTACGGTGGCCGGCAGATCGAGGGCGTCGACGATGGTCTGCAGGAAGCGGCAGCGCTTGCCGAGGCTGTCGATCAGCCAGACATGGGCGCCCGGCCGCCCCTTCAGCAGGATGGCCAGGACCACGCCCGGAAAGCCCGCCCCGGCCCCCAGATCGGCCCAGGTCTTCGCTTCGGGCGCCAGGCTCAGCAGCTGGGCGCTGTCCCAGGCGTGACGATTCCAGAAGTCCGGGATGGTGTCGGGGCCGACCAGGTTCATCACCTCATTGGCCTCGGTCAGCATGCCGAGGAAGGTCTTCAGGTCGGCGATGTTGGCGTCGCTGGCGCCCGTCTCGGCGCGGAAGGTCTGAATGGCGTCCGACATCAGGCGACGACCGCCGCCAGATCGGCTTCAACGCCCCTGACCTTCTTCACATGGGCCAGAAGCGCCGTCAGGGCGCCCGGGGTCATGCCTTCTATACGCCCGGCCTGACCCAGGGTCAGGGGGCGGATCAGGGCCAGCTTCTCGCGGACCTCGTTCGACAGGGCGCCGATGGCGGCGTAGTCGAGGTCGGCCGGAAGCGACAGCCCCTCCTCCCGGCGCAGGGCCTCGGCGTCCTGGACCTGACGATCCAGATAGCCGGCGTAGACGGCGTCGATCTCGACCTGCTCGCGCACGGCCGGCGCCCAGTCAGCGATCTCGGGCCGGACAGCCAGAAACTGATCCAGAGACACATTGGGGAAGGACAGCAGATCGCGGATCGAGCGGCGCTGGCCGTCAGCGTTGACCGTGATGCCGAGGGCGCCGGCCTCCTTGGGCGTGAATTGGGTTTCACGTGAAACACGGTTCGCCCGGTCCAACTGGTCCGCCTTTTCCAGCCATACTTTCGCGCGATCTGCCCCAACGATCCCTGCCGCCATGCCGATGGGCGTCAGGCGTTGATCAGCATTGTCGGCGCGCAGGGTGAGGCGGTACTCGGCCCGGCTGGTGAACATGCGATAGGGCTCGGTGACGCCGCGCGTCACCAGGTCATCGATCATGACGCCTATATAGGCCTGGTCGCGCCCAAGGATCAGCGGATCCGAGCCTGCGGCGGCGCGAGCGGCGTTCAGGCCGGCGATCAGCCCTTGCGCCCCCGCCTCCTCATAGCCGGTCGTGCCGTTGATCTGGCCGGCCAGATAGAGGCCGGGCCGCTTCTTGACCTCCAGCGCCGGGGTCAGTTCGCGCGGATCGACATAGTCGTATTCGATGGCGTAGCCGAAGCGGAAGACTTCGACCTGCTCCAGCCCAGGCATCGTCCGCAAGAAGGCCATCTGGGTCGCGTCGGACACCGAGGTCGAGATGCCGTTCGGATAGACGGTCGGGTCGTCCAGACCCTCGGGCTCCAGAAAGACCTGGTGGCTGGTCTTGTCGGCGAAGCGGACCACCTTGTCCTCGATCGAGGGGCAATAGCGTGGGCCGCGTCCCGACAGACGCCCACCATAGACGGCGCTTTCGCCCAGGTTCTCCGCGATGATGCGGTGCGTCTCTTCGGTCGTATGGGTGACGCCACAAGCGATCTGCGGCACCTCGATCCTGTCGGTCAGAAAGCTGAAGGGCACGGGCTGATCATCGGCCGCCTGCATCTCCAGACGGTCCCAGGCGATGGTGCGGCCGTCCAGGCGCGCGGGCGTGCCGGTCTTCAGGCGGCCCATCATCAGGTCGGCCGAGTGCAGGTCGCCAGCCAGCCCCGTCGAGGGGTCTTCGCCATAGCGGCCCGCCGGAATGCGCAGGTCGCCGCGATGGATGACGCCGTTCAGGAAGGTGCCGGTCGTCAGCACCACGGCGCCGGCGCGGATCATCTCCCCTGCGCCCGTCGTCACGCCGACCACGCGGTCGCCATTGAGGATCAGCCCCTCGGCCGTGCCGGCCATCAGGGTCAGGTTCGGATAGTCGGCCAGTTCGGCCTGCATGGCCTCGCGATAGAGACGACGGTCGATCTGGCTGCGCGGACCGCGCACGGCGGCGCCCTTGGAGCGGTTCAGCAGACGGAACTGGATGCCCGAGACGTCGGCCAGCCGCCCCATGACCCCGTCCAGGGCGTCGATCTCGCGCACCAGATGGCCCTTGCCCAGGCCGCCGATGGCCGGGTTGCAGCTCATCTCGCCGATGGTTTCAAGCTTCTGGGTCAGAAGCAGGGTGCGGGCGCCGGCGCGCGCGGCGGCCGTCGCGGCTTCGCAACCGGCGTGGCCGCCGCCGATGACGACGACGTCGAAGGTATGATCGGGGGTCGAACTCATGGCGTTCACATAGTCCATTCGAACCGATATCGCCACCGGCCCAGGAGCCCTTGTTTCACGTGAAACAGGCGAAAGCCGGGCCTATTTACCGATGCAGAAGCTCGAGAAGACCTCGCCCAGAATGTCCTCAACGCCAATGGCCCCGGTGACGCGAGCCAGGGCGTCGGCGGCGCGACGCAGGTCATCGCCCGCCATCTCGGGCGCGAGATCGAGTGCACGGCGCCCCGCTTCGACAGCGGCCAAAGCCTCAGCCAGACGGCGACGATGGCGCTCGCGCGTCACCGCCGGGAAGTCGGCGCCGGACAGATCTCGCGCCAGACGGGCGGCGATCCAGTCGTGAAGTTCGGCCAGCCCCTGCCCCGTCGCCGTGCTGACGGTCAGAGCTTCGAGATCCGGCGCCGCCGTCACCGCGCCCAGATCGGCCTTGTTCAGAACCTGAAGATCGCTCGACTGCATGAAGGCCGACGCCGGGTCTTCCCCTCCCTCGGTCGAGGGCGAACGCACCCAGAGGCGCAGGTCGGCGCCTTCGGCCCGGAGGCGGGCGCGGCGGATGCCCTCGGCCTCGACCACGTCCTCGCTGTCGCGCAGACCCGCCGTGTCCGACAGGGTGACGGCGTAGCCCCCGATCATGACATCGGCGTCCAGCACGTCGCGCGTCGTGCCGGCGATGGGGGTGACGATGGCTGCTTCGCGCGCCACCAGGACGTTGAACAGCGAAGACTTGCCCGCATTGGTCTCGCCGATCAGGACGATGCGATAGCCCTCGCGCACCCGGCGGCCCCGGTCGGAGTCGGCTAGGGCGGCGCGCAGGTCGGCCGCCAGAGCGTCCAGAACCGGACCGGCGGTGCGGGCCAGGTTGTCGGGCACTTCCTCATCGGGGAAGTCGATCTCGGCCTCCACCAGGGACAGGGCCTTCAGCAGGTCGCGGCGGAAACCGGCGTAGGCGGCGCTGAGGGCGCCGTCCAGCTGGCCCAGGGCCTGGGTCTTCTGGGCGCTCGTTTCGGCGTCGATCAGGTCGGCCACGGCCTCGGCCTGGGCCAGGTCCATGCGGCCGTTCTGGAAGGCGCGACGGGTGAACTCGCCAGGCTCAGCGGGGCGCAGACCCAGGGCGATCAGGGCGGTGCTGGCCGCCTCTATTACAGCCCGACCGCCGTGCAGATGCAGCTCGGCGGAATCCTCGCCCGTATAGGAACGCGGGGCGACGAAGCGGAGGATGAGGGCTTCATCGATCAGATGGCCGTCATGGCGCAGGCTGCGCACCGAGGCCAGACGCGGCGTCACCCCGCCTGCCCCGAGCGCGGTCAGGGTGGCTTCCGTCTGCGGCCCCGACAGACGCAGGACGGCGATGGCGCCCCGCCCCGGCGGGGTGGCGAGAGCGAAGATGGTGTCGGTCATCGTGTTTCTCCTCCCCATTCGATGGGGAGGTGGATCGGCGCCGCAGGCGGCGAGACGGAGGGGCTGAGGCGGTGGAAGAACCCCTTCACCGCTTCGCGGTCCCCCTCCCCATGGAATGGGGAGGACAAGAACATCAAGGCTTGGGCGCGCCCGTGACGGCGGCTTCCATCAGGCGGCGGAACTGGTCCTGGGCCTGAACCCCGAAGGAGGTCCAGGTCTTCATCAGCTCGTCGGGCTGCATGGCCGCCATGTTGGCGTCCATACGCTTTTGCATCTCGGCGACCAGATGGTCGTTGAGCGGCGTCACGTCCGGCAGGCCCAGGAAGGCGCGGGCCTCGGCCGGGGTGCAGTCGATCTCGATGTTCAGCTTCATAACGCCCTCACCTGTTTCACGTGAAACACATTCCAAGCTCTCTACCACCGCACGCGCGGCGTGCGGCTGCTTGAGAGAACGTCCCTCAAGCAGCCTCGCACCGCGTGCGAGGCGATAGGGACCCTATCAGGTGTTCATGGACTGGAAGAAGTCGCCGTTGTTCTTGGACTGGCGCAGCTTGTCGAGCAGGAACTCGATCGCGTCCTGCGGGCCCATCGGGTTGAGGATGCGGCGCAGGACATAGGTCTTGGCCAGCTGGTCCTTCGGCGTGATGAGGTCTTCCTTGCGGGTGCCGGACTTGAGCACGTCGATGGCCGGGAAGATGCGCTTGTCGGCAACCTTGCGGTCCAGCACGATTTCCGAGTTACCCGTGCCCTTGAACTCTTCGAAGATGACTTCGTCCATGCGGCTGCCGGTGTCGATCAGGGCCGTGGCGATGATGGTCAGCGAACCACCCTGCTCCACGTTGCGCGCGGCGCCGAAGAAGCGCTTGGGCCGCTGCAGGGCGTTGGCGTCGACACCGCCGGTCAGCACCTTGCCCGACGACGGGACGGTGGCGTTGTAGGCGCGGCCCAGACGGGTGATGGAGTCCAGCAGGATGACCACGTCCTTCTTGTGCTCGACCAGACGCTTGGCCTTTTCGATCACCATTTCGGCGACAGCGACGTGGCGGGTGGCGGGCTCGTCGAAGGTCGAGGCGACGACCTCGCCCTTCACCGTGCGCTGCATGTCGGTGACTTCTTCGGGACGCTCGTCGATCAGCAGGACGATCAGGAAGACTTCTGGATGGTTCTTCTCGATTGACTTGGCGATGTTCTGCAGCATGACCGTCTTACCCACGCGCGGGGGGGCGACGATCAGACAGCGCTGACCCTTGCCGAGGGGGGCGACGATGTCGATGACCCGGCCCGAGCGGTCCTTCAGCGTCGGGTCCTGGATTTCCATGTGCAGGCGCTCTTCGGGATAGAGCGGCGTCAGGTTGTCGAACAGGACCTTGGTCTTGACCATCTCCGGATCTTCGAAGTTGATCGTGTCGACCTTGAGCAGGGCGAAGTAGCGCTCGCCCTCACGCGGGCCGCGCACGGCGCCGTGCACCGTGTCGCCCGAGCGCAGGCCGAAGCGGCGGATCTGCGACGGCGAGACATAGACGTCGTCCGGGCCCGGGAGATAGTTGGCG
>Ga0247820_10000218_pt1 | contig 29141 bp, 33 predicted proteins | sample 13C_Glucose_Day1_2_FD_192480 | JGI IMG/M metagenome (GOLD analysis project Ga0247820, IMG submission 192480) | Soil microbial communities from agricultural site in Penn Yan, New York, United States - 13C_Glucose_Day14 | ecosystem: Environmental > Terrestrial > Soil > Agricultural land | place...
AACAGCATGCGGCCCTGCTCACCGCCGGAGATCACCTTCACCGACTTGAGGATCTCGTCGTTGGAGAACAGCATGCGCCCCAGGGTGCCGCGGTTCACCTGCTCGCCGCTGGTCCACTGGCCCATCCAGTCGAACAGGGTGACGTCGTCTTCGAAGTCGTGGGCGTGGTCCTGGGCGTAGTAGCCCACTTCGGCGCTGTCGGTCCACTTCACTTCGCCCTTGTCCGGGGTCATCTCACCGACCAGGGTGCGCAGCAGGGTGGTCTTGCCAATACCGTTGGGGCCGATGATGGCCACGCGCTCGCCGGCTTCGATGGTGAAGCTGAAGTCCTTGAACAGCACCTTGTCGTCAAAGGCCTTGGCCATCTTGTCGACGATCACTGCCTGGCGGTGCAGTTTCTTGGTCTGCTCGAAGCGGATGAACGGGCTGACCCGGCTCGATGGCTTGACCTCGGCCAGCTGGATCTTGTCGATCTGCTTGGCGCGCGTGGTGGCCTGCTTGGCTTTCGAGGAGTTGGCCGAGAAGCGGCTGACGAAGGTCTGCAGTTCGGCGATCTGGGCTTTCTTCTTGGCGTTGTCCGACAGCAGCTGCTCGCGGGACTGGGTCGCGGCGGTCATGTACTCGTCGTAGTTGCCCGGGAACAGGCGCAGCTCACCGTAGTCCAGGTCAGCCATGTGGGTGCAGACGCTGTTGAGGAAGTGACGGTCGTGGGAAATGATGATCATGGTGCTGTTACGCGCCGTAAGGATCGTTTCCAGCCAGCGGATGGTGTTGATGTCCAGGTGGTTGGTCGGTTCGTCGAGCAGCAGCACGTCCGGATCGGAGAACAGCGCCTGGGCCAGCAGCACGCGCAGCTTCCAGCCCGGGGCTACTTCGCTCATCGGTCCGAAGTGCTGTTCCAGCGGGATACCCAGGCCCAGCAGCAACTCGCCGGCGCGGGACTCGGCGGTGTAGCCGTCCATCTCGGCGAACTCGGTTTCCAGCTCGGCGACGGCCATGCCGTCTTCCTCGGTCATTTCCGGCAGCGAGTAGATGCGATCACGCTCGGCCTTGACCTTCCACAGCTGCTCGTGGCCCATGATCACGGTGTCGATCACGGCGAACTCTTCGTAGGCGAACTGGTCCTGGCGCAGCTTGCCCAGGCGGGTGTTGGGCTCGAGCATCACCTGGCCGCCGGACGGCTCCAGGTCGCCACCGAGGATCTTCATGAAGGTCGACTTGCCGCAACCGTTGGCGCCGATCAGGCCGTAGCGGTTGCCGTTGTTGAATTTGACCGAGACGTTTTCGAACAGGGGCTTGGAGCCGAACTGCATGGTGATGTTGGCGGTAGAAATCAAGTGCTTGTCCTGCGGGGGTTCCAGAGGTGTATTTAGGCCCTCTCGTCAGTTTTGGGCCAGTTCTTGGCCAATTCGACTCGGGGCGGCAGCTTCTCCAGCTCCCTCCAGTCCGAGGAGGAGCTGATCCATTTCGCGTAGGTAGAGAGCAACATCTCGACGCTATGGCCGAGCAGGTTCGCGATGAACGCTTCGGTTCATCCCAGCTCTCAGGCACATGGTTGCGTAGGTGTGGCGGGTGTCGTACTGCCGGCGTTCACGGATGTCCAACGCCTTGGGCGCTGATTTGAAAGGCGGATTGTAACACTTGGTTCGTTGAACCACAGCCCACCTTTGCTCGGTTGGAGCACAAATGGGCAATCTGCACATGCCGCCGCCGGAGCGGTATGCGTTGATCCCACCAAACCCGCGTACACTCATTCGCTCCGTTGGTTGCCGTCGGGCGCGAATGGCCGTGAATTCGGACGGCGTCGGGGGAAAGGGGTGACTAACGCTACGCAATAGCGTCTATGCGGGTCGGTGCAAGGAATAATAAGGACGTTACGTGGTTCGGAAGGTGACTTTACTGGTGCTGATGGCCAGCTTGAGCGGGTGCATGGCAACCGCGATGCGGATGGACTATGACAAGCACCGTTGCCCCTACATCGGACTCAGGTTCGATTGGTGGCTGGTAGGCACATCCAAGGGAAAGCTGATCCCGTTCTTACTCATGGACGCGCCGTTTTCCCTGGTGGTCGACACAGTTTTCTTTCCCTTCGAATATGAATACACCTGCAATTTTTAACGTATCTGACTCGTCCGCCCAGGGAGGATCTGGCCGGCACCGGGGTCATCGCAAGGGCTGATGCTTCACTCGCCAAAAGAGAACGTGTATCCAAGACAGGACACCCGGTAGATGACGAGAGGAGAAGAGGCCTCAGAGCGACGTTGCGATTGCCAACGCCAACTGCTTGTCAGACATATACGGCTGGCGATACGCCGCGTGGTAGTAACGAACCGCTTGCTCAAATTGAGCGCCGCGGATCTCGCCATCTGAGCCGATGAACGCCAGCGCGTCGGCCTTTGCCGACTTCATGTTCGAAGGGCCATAGACCGTTAGTGCAGTGGTGCCGCCGACAATAAGCGTGGGAACAATCGTCGTGATGAACATCGCTCTTTCGATGGGATCATTGTTTTCGTGTGCCACGGATGGAGCGCTGGCCAACGCCAGCAACATACCTAGTGTTTTCAGGGGATCCATTCCTAATTGCTTCCTGCCGCCTGGTGACGATGTCTGAATAGCTGATCCAGTGCCGATAAAAAAACTAGCGCCGTGTCCCTTCAAGACCGGAGATATTATGCAAAAGGATGAGTTTATGAGGAAGGCCCAGGCATGGGCCATGGCGATGCTCTAGTCTGAGGGATCGCTCTGTCGTGCCCGGTGGTCCGATATAAAACTTCTCTGGGCGCCCAAGGCGCACACTCGAATTCGCTCAGAGCTTCTGAGCATTGAGAGGTGAGTATGACCAGAGACAGGTATGGGATAGATAACAATCGGTTGGGTAGCAAGCCTGCGAAAAGCGATGGTTCGCCAGGTGGTCAAGACGTCGAGAGCGAAAGAGCGCTTCCAGAGGATCGTGATGGCCACATCGACAATCACCCCTTTCGTCGCGGGCATAGGCAAGGGCCGCCGGACCCATCGAGGGCATCCAATGCCGAGCGCTATAGCCATCACAAGCAGCCATTGGAGTAATGGACAAGCCGGCCTCTGAAGCTGACTGAAGGTGTCCCTCATGAAGGCTCTGCGCATCGTTCTTCCTCATCCCCGTGGACCTCGCATGGGGTGCTGAGCGTTGAGCCCTGGGCCGCCGCCGCTCATCCGTCACGGAATCGGCTTGATCAATTCAAGTCCTTGGTTGCGGATGTTACCCACTGCAGTTCCCACCCGGTGCCAGACAAAAGCTTCTGCCGGTTCACTCAGGTTGAGCAGTAACTGCTCGGCGTGCTCGCTGGGTAAAGACGCCGCCACCCATTCGACAGCCAGATCAGATGACAGCACCACCGGACGCCGGTCGTGCACGTCTACCAGGCCGCCCTGGGCATCGGCGGTGATGATCACGAACCCGTCGTGATCGTTGCCGGCGAATTGGCCGATGGCTGCGCACAGGGCAGGGCGACCGTCACAACGGTGGATGTAGTAGGGCTGCTTTTTCGGCCTGCCTTCGTCCACCCATTCATACCAGCCGTCCACCGGCGTGATCGCCCGATGTGGCCATATCGCCCGAAAGAACACGCCGTGAGCCACCTTCTCGACGCGGGCATTGATCGGCGCGGCGCGGTCGGTCGCCCAGTGCGGGCGCCACCCCCATCTCACCAGGTCCGCACGCGGGCCGGCGTCGTCTACCCGAAGCACAGCGACCTGCGTGGTCGGTGCAACGTTGTAGTGACCGAGCGGCTGCTCACCGACGTTGTTGCGCCAGGCCTGTGGCATGCTCAGGGTCTCTACGAAGTCATGGATTCCGCGGTACTGGCTCAGCCTGCCGCACATTTCCCATCCCTCCTGCTTGAACTCAAAGGATAGGTCGTCGAGCAGTGTCAGCGATCGTCAGTTGTTGAATGACTGCTCCAGAAACCTGCTGATCAGCGAGGCAATTTGCTGCTGGATCATTGCCCGTGGTCGAGCGTTCTCGCCGTCCCGGCAAATGATGCCATTGTCTTCGAGCAATCCCATCGCGGCGGGTTTTGTGGGCTGTCCCAGCACTCACAAAATCTTGCCGAACAGCTGGTTTTCATGCGTCTCGTTCTGGAACGTATACGGTTGCGAGCCAAAGTGTTCATAGCCTTGTCGAGGATAGAATGCCAACGCTCGATCGTTCCCCGCCCAGACAGTAGCCCAAAGGAGCGATGCGCCATCGAGCCTGGCCTGTTGCTCGGCTGCCTCCAGCAAGCGGTAACCAATGCCTTGCCCGGTAAATCGTTCTTGCAGGTAAAGGCGTTGAAGTTCGCCTGCCCGAGGGCTGGCGATCCGTTCGTGGTTGGTGTTCAGTGCGACCTGGGCAAAGCCGACCAAGTGGTCGTCAACCTCTGCGAGCGTGATGAGGGTCCCTGGTCTGGCAATCACCTTCGAAAGGTTCTCTGGCGAAAAAGACTCCAAGGCTTCCTGGGCGATGGCATCGCGTATGCCTTCAGTGGCATAGGTGTCGAGAAACACCTGAATACCCAGTGCGGCAAGGCAAAGGGCATCCTGAGGAAGCGCTTTGCGCAAAGTGATTGGCTGCATTGCCTGCCTCCTGGCATCGCTTGTAGGGTTCGGCGCCTGGTCGGGCGTGAGTCCATGGCCATCTGGGTGTACGGGGCTTCTCCGGATCTGGCTCCCGGCTCACTCTATCAGGTCGAGCAGCAGCTGTTCAGTCGCCGGCCGAACCTTCAAACGTAGCTCTTCTCATTCGTGCCAGGTTGACCTCTCGCTGCGGCATCGGTTTCGCCCCGCTGGGTCCATCGTCACAATTCACTCCCATCAATTCGCTGGGTGGCAGGTGCACATGCAACTGCCGGCGGCGCTGCTGGATGATCTTCTGGATGCGTCTCATCGGGGTACACCTCGATTGGCATCCTTGCGTAGAGCCGGAGGGCACGACCATCAGTAAGCGCCTGTTTGCCCGAAATGCCCGTCTTGCCTGACCAATGGACGTGATTCTGGCGCAGGCAGGCTGGAATGGGAGTTGCTTGATCCCAGGAAACCGATCATGCGGGGAGAGTTGACATGTTCCAGGATGACTTCTATTTCATGAGCTTCGTCGTGGCTGCCGTGCTGGCTGTGGATGTGGTGGCGATCTTCATGTTCCTGCAAGCCAGTGCCTGATCCCAATCCTGGGGATCAGCCCCCTGAATCGGGGCCAGGCGCACGGCGGTCGTTCGGTTCAGGGATGATTGATTAGCGCTCACCTCGAGGTGGTAGCGCGTGGCCAGGGTGATATGCTGCGCCGCTTACCTGATCGGGAGTCTGTGGATGGCGTGGATGGACCGTGTAAAAGCCACGAGTGAGCGATTCACCTCTCGGCAACGCTGCATTGTCGGTGCGGGCCTGTTGGTCGCCTGGCTTGCAGGAACGGCCGCGCTCCCCGGCGTTGATCTTGTGTTTCTGTATGTCGGTTCGATGCTCATGTTCTTCGGCGCCGTGACAGTCCGGATCAACAAACGACCCTGAGTGACCTTCGTGGTGCCATGCACTGCATCGCGGGGCAAGCCCGCTCCCACGCTGGTGATGCCTGTAGCTTTGCTTCCTGCAACCTTCTTGTTTGGCATGGGGTTTATACCGGCCTTTGAACATTCACGGCAGGCCCTATATCTATCTGGGCGTTTGTTGATTCGAATAAGTATTCGTTTGAGTGTTCCGCTTGTCTGCTGGACAAGCCGACCCACTGGACGCTAGTACACTCACCCGTGCGGTAAGCAAGTCCCACTCATAAGGAGCATGAGTCATGGCACAGCAACAAAAGGCTTTTGATGAAGAACTGGCCGCCGATGTTCAGGTACCTCCAGGGTATACCTACCTGAGCAGCGGTCGTTGCGATGTGAAGGGCAAGGAAGGAGAGCGGGCCGGCGCGAACTTCGTCGAAGCGCAGATCCAGCAGTACAAATCCTTCATCCTCAGGACCACCGCCGGTGCGGGCACGTTCATGGTGCGCCTGGACTACTCTGGCGGCAGCGACAAGAACCTGCAGTACGTCAGTATCGATGCGAACTACTCCACCCAGGAGACCTTCAACATTCGCAGCGTTTCGATGAGCAATCTGCGTGGTTTGTTCGCCGCCGGCAAGAGTTCGGCGAACCTGAGTTTCTATGTGTTCGGAAAACCTTGATCAGGGTTGATTGACCTGCATGGATTCCGGTCGGTTCACGGCCGGAGTCCATAAGTGTGTCCTCGGCCTGCCAGGTATTACCAAACCCACAGGAAGACGCTGGCCAGATCGACCAGCATCCCTGCGAAGACCCAACTGGCAGTCAGGGACACGGCGATCAGGGGCGTGGCATCCCTGGTTCGAAGCATGGCCAGGAAACCGCCGGCCAAGGCGCCGGGAAAACTGAAGAAATACCACAGCCAAGCCATTGCCTCGGCACGTCCTCCCGTGGAGAACCAGAGTCCGAAGAGGCTCAGGAATAGTGCCATCTCTATCTCCGCGCCCGCCAATACCGCCCATGGCCCTCTAAAAATCAGCAAGACGCCCAGTACGATGGCGTGAGGTGCCAGCAAGAGAGCGAAATTGCCCCAGAAGTATTCATCGAACCGAGTGAGGAGGGTAGCGCTGGTCATTGCCCACAGCACTGCGACTAATGCAATCCAGTGGCCGACGCGCCGGGCTGGCGCGGTACCTGTCGAAATCATCGCGTGAAATCCCTTTCAAAATGCAGCGCGCATTCTAGCGATCTCGCCTCGCAACGCCCAGCACTTGGACGCATCGGTTGGGTACCTTTACCAGGGTGGCAATTGTGCTAGATTTCAAGGTCTTGCAGACATCAAGCCGGTGAGGGCTCGCTCCATGTTCATCGAAACACCGCGTCTTGTCCTGCGTCCCTGGGCCGAGCGGGACATCGAAACCTTTGCCCTCGTCAATGCCGACCCCGAAGTCAGGCGCTACTACTATCCCGCGATACTGTCTCCCGATGAAACCCGGTCGATGCTCGCGGACTGCGATCACCATCTGCAGGTCCATGGTTTCGGTTTCGTCGCCGTCGAACGCAAGGTCGATGGCGCGCTGGTCGGCGGGCTTGGCCTGTCCCTGACCGGGGATGAGATACCGGGCGGCCCGCAGGTCGAAATCGGCTGGATCCTCGGGCGCAGCCACTGGCGGCAGGGGTACGCCTTCGAGGCGGCCAGCGCGTGTCTGGAGCACGCGTGGTCAACGCTTGGGCTAAGGCAGGTCATCGGCTACACCTCCAGCATCAACACCCCGTCGCGGGCTTTGATGGAGCGGTTGGGTATGCGTTCGGATCCGGCGGAGGACTTCCCCGACCCGACGGTGCCTGAAGGCAATGCATTGCGGCCGCACGTGCTCTACCGAATCCACAGGCCGGCCTGAAAGCGATGCGATATAGCGAACCGGCCTACCGCGCCCATCACCCGGAGCTAGTCTTGTAGATCGTAAGCAGACTATTAAAAAGGGTGGTAGGTGTCTGACCCTGTCCAGGGCTTCCTGCTGGGGTGGTTGGAGTCTGTATGAGCCGTTTGATGATGGCAGTGGCCGCCAGCCTGTTGCTGGTGGGCTGCGCACACGATCCCGATATCCGTGCGGGCCGCGACAACACCTTCGGCATGACCGCGAAAAGCCCGCCGGAGTACCTGAACTGCGTCAAGGCCGAGCTTCCCGACACGGCCACGACCTATGTCGTGCAAAACCAGGACGCCCTGGAGCTATTTGTCGCCAGCACTGACCCGAACAAGGCCGAGGGGCTGGTCAAGGTTCAAGGCTCCGCCGGGCGGCAGCAGTTCTCGGCGTATCAGCGGGATGCCTGGTATGACAAGGGGCGCCTGCTCGATGCCGCGCTGATGTGTTCGCGGGTATGATCGCAGCTTAGCGGGGCGCGCCAGTTTCCATCGCGCCTCGTGACGCGATCCCGCCCCACTTCACCTCAAGGTGCCTCTCATGTTGAACGGACTCAACCATCTCACCCTGGCGGTTTCGAACCTGCCAGACAGCATCGTGTTCTATCAGCAGATCTTGGGCTTCAAGCTCGATGCACGTTGGGAGCGTGGTGCCTACCTGAGTCTGGGCGACCTTTGGCTGTGCCTGTCGGTCGACCAGGTCGAGGCGGGCGACTTGCAGCGCAACTACACGCACTACGCATTTTCCATCCGCCAGACCGATTTCGCGGCATTTGCCCAGCGCTTGCATGAGCATGCTGTGAGCCTGTGGAAACAGGACAGCAGCGAGGGCGACTCACTGTACTTCCTCGACCCGGACGGCCACCAGCTCGAAGCCCATGTCGGCGATCTGCAGTCGCGGCTGGCTGCCTGTCGGGTCAAACCCTATGCGGGCATGGTGTTCTACGACTGACGCATCCGCGCCATGCACAGCGCATCGACGTACACCCCGTCACGCACGCCGTAATCGCGCAGCCGGCCTTCGGTCTCGAAGCCGAACTTGCGATACAGCGCCAGCGCCGGTTCATTGTCGGCGTAGACGGTGAGCTGGACCCGGCGCAGGTTCATCCAGTTGTCGGCAATGTCGAGGATGGCCGTCATCAGCCGCGAGCCGACGCCCTTGCCTTGCCAGGCCTGGGCAACGCCCATGAGCAGCTCGCCCAGGTGCGCCTGGCGGATGCGTGTGCTCTGGTCGAGGCCGATATTGCCGATCACCTGGCCCTGGTGCACCGCCACCAGGCGGACCTGGCGTTCGTGATAGGCGGCCAGGCGTTCGCGCCAGACCTCGACGGACTGGTAGGGCATCTGCAGTACCTGGCGGCACACGGCCGGTTCATTATAGAGCGCGGCGATGCCCTGCAAGTGCTGCTCGGCAAAACGTTCGATGACGATGTCGGGCGATGCGTCGTTCACTGTGTTTCCATCCTTTGAAAAACGAGTGGCGCCTGAGTGTACGGGGCGCAGGACCGGGCTGGCCAGTGGCGATGGCTGGACAAGAAAGCGGATGCGCCGGCACGCCGCGATGGGTACAGTGCAGTGATCGTCGTCTTGCCGGAGCCTGTCATGTCCTGTGCCTTCACCCTCATGCAATCGCCTGTCGGCACCCTGACCCTGGTGGCGCGGGGCGAGCGGCTGGCCGCCGTACTATGGGAGCACGAGCGGGAAAACCGGGTGCGCCTGGGCGACCTGCACCGCGACGACCAGCATGGCGTGCTGCGCGAGACCGCCCGCCAGCTGGGCGAGTACTTTGCCGGGCAACGCCAGCGCTTCGAACTGCAACTGGATTTCGCCGGCACCGAGTTCCAGCGTGAGGTCTGGGCGGCGCTGTTGACCATTCCCTTCGGCCAGACCCGCAGCTATGGAGAGATTGCCCGACAGATCGGCAAGCCCGACGCGGTCCGTGCGGTGGGCGCGGCCAACGGACGCAATCCGATCTCGATCATCGCGCCATGCCACCGGGTGATTGGAGCCTCGGGCAGCCTCACTGGTTTTGCCGGCGGCCTGCCGGCCAAGCAGTTCCTGTTGGCACTGGAAGGGCGGCAGAGCCTGGCGCTGGAGTTCTAGTGTCCTGTCTCGGAAATACGTTCTCTTTTGGCGACTGGCTTGGGTGTTCGGGCAAGGCGCCGCGACGAGTCATCGCAGGGCTATGGCGAGGAGTGGCAACGCCGGCCGGGCGCTCAAGACGCCGCCAAAAGTGAACAGCTTATTTCCGAGACAGGACACTAGCTTTCAGCCGAGCCAGAGGCAGAGCAGCGCCAACACGAGGGCCAACATGCTGCCGGCAATCAGGCTGTAGTGGCGGTGGGCGCGGCGGGCGTGGGCTTCGACCTCTCGCAGGTACTGGCCTGGAGGTGGGGCGTCCGGGCGATGGCGAAGGCCTTCGGCGATATCGGCCAGGCGCCCGCGAATCAGGGTGCCCACCAGGTACCAGACGCTGGCATAGCTGGCCAGGATCACCAGCACGTATTTCATATGGCCGATAACCCGGCAGTGCCCGTCTGTGGCGCCGATCGCAGTGTGCAGGTCCTCATGGTGCATCCGTCCTTGGCATGTCGTCGATTGACGAGGATACAATCGACGGGCGCAGACTCCCAGCGCCGATGTGTCGATTTCATGGACGAGACCACAATGACCCATGCCGCAGCCATCCCCGCCGACTCGCTGATCGCCCCCCATGCCGCGCAGGCGGGCTTTCGTCATTGCCGGGCAATCGACCTGGCGGACGATGGGCAGCCCGCCATGGCGCACTTCCTGCGCCTGATGGCGAGCATGCCTGGCTGGATCGACGACATGATGGTGTTGCGCAACCGCCTGGTCGGGCTGTTCGGGCTGAAGAACCTGGGGCGGTTGACTGCCATCGACCCGGCCCGCACCCCGGACAGCTACCAAACCGGAGAGCGGGTGGGCATCTTCACGTTGCTCAGCAACAGCGTGAATGAGGTGCTGCTGGTCGACTGCGATCATCACCTGGACGTGCATATTGCCCTGATGCGCCGCCCCACGGCCCCAGGACGGTGCGAGGTGTTGGTCAGCACCGTGGTGCGCACGCACAACTGGCTGGGTCGCCTGTATATGCTGCCGGTGGCGCCGTTCCATCGGCTGATCGCGCCCATCGCCCTGCGCCGGCTGGCGTTGTGACGATCAGGACGGCGGCGCGAAGCGTTGACGGAACCAATCACCAAGCATGGCCTTTTCCGCATACAGCCGGTCGTTGCTGCCCAGACGTCCCGGGCGGCTGAGGTACATCTTGTCGCTCAGGTGTTCCTGGGCTTTGAGCGCGGGTTGCCCGGGCTGCTGGAGGGTGTAGTCGAGGTCGATGCTGGGCCAGGTGACCTCGCGCATGAAGCGCACATCGTAGGCCTGGCTGTGCCAGGGCTCGAAGCGTCCAGCCAGGTCGATGTCGCGAATGTCGATGAGCAGTTGCTGGCCGGGCCGCAGGTAGCGCTGGCCGAGCTTCTGCAGGTGCTGGGTGATGGCCTTCATCACCTGCGGGTCGGCGCCCTGGGGGTAGCCGCGGTTGTCGAGGCTGGCATCGCGGAATTTTTCCGGGTGGTCGAAACGCACCTCGACCTGCGCGGTCGGGGTGCCCTGTGCCATGCTGTCGAATGCCAGCACCAGCAACAGGGCGCTGGCCAGGGTGGTACGCATGATGCACCTCCGGGGTGGGGCGGCTTGCCGGCCTATTTTACGCCGGTACGGGGCATAAGCAGAGGACTGATGCAATGAGCGCTTTTCGGCGGATAACCGCCAATACCCGCGGGCGTGACCTGGCCGTGGGTGATATTCACGGGCACTTCGAGCGCCTGCGCGAATGCCTTGAGGCCGTGGATTTCGATCCGGCGGTCGATCGGCTTTTCAGCGTTGGTGACCTGGTCGACCGTGGGCCTGCGAGCCCGCAGGCGCTGGAGTGGCTGGCCAAGCCCTGGTTCCATGCAGTGCAGGGCAACCACGAGTCACTGGCGGTCAATCACCTGCGTGACGGGCGGGTCGACCTGGACATGTACCGGGCGGCCGGCGGCGGCTGGTTCCTCGACCTGCCGACAACTGAGCAAGCGCGATTCGTCGAGGTGTTCGAGCGGTTGCCGATCGCGTTGCAGGTCGACACACCCGACGGTCCGGTTGGGCTGCTGCACGCCGACAGCCCGTTCGACGACTGGGAGCGTTTGTGCGTGAACCTGCAGGCCGGGGATGACCCCGAGGTGCGCGAGGTGTGCCAGTGGTCGCGACGGCGCCTGAAGGAGGGCGACAGCCGGCCGGTGAAGGGCCTGCGGGCCTTGCTGGTCGGGCATACGCCGGTGCTGGAGGTGAAGGTGCTGGGCAATGTCTGGCACCTGGACACCGGCGGCTGGAGCCGTGGCCATTTCAGCCTGCTCGAACTGCGGGGGCTGACGTTGCTCAGCCCAGGGCCAGGTGCATGAGCACGCCGCTGGCGAGCAGGATCAGCATCACCCCCGAGGCGCGTTCCAGCCAGGGCAGGGCGCGGGCGAAGCGGCGCAGCACCCGCTGATTGCCGATGGCCACGGCCACCAGCAGGTCCCAGGCCAGGACGATGGCGAACATCCAAGTGCCGTAGGCCAGCTTGGCCAAGGTGCTGCTGCTGGCGATCATGCTCGCCAGGCTGGCGTAGAACAGCGCGTTCTTCGGGTTGAGGATGCCCGAGGCGAAGCCCATGCCCAGGCTGTTCAGCCAGCCTCTGGCGCGCGATGAAGCGTTGGCGCAAGCCCCCGTCAGGCCGCTCTTTCCAGCATGGCGCAGGAACAGTTGCCCGATGTACAGCAGGTAGCCGCAGCCGGCCAGTTGCAGGGCGACGTACAGCGGGCTGCCGTTGCGCAGGAACGACACCCCGGCGAACGCCGCGCCGATGAACACGCCATTGGCCAGGGCGATGCCTGCGCAAGCGCCACTGGCCACCCGCCAACCGGCGCTGGCCGAGGTCCGGGCCACCAGAAAGAAGTCCGGACCCGGGGAGAGCAGGGCGAGGAAGTGGGCGGTGGCGATGAGCAGGAACAGTTGCATGGGCGGGCTTCCAGAACGAGGAAACCGTAGTCTGTGACCGCGCAATAGGGCGGGTATTGAAGATTATTGCAAGGCTGCGCGGTAGGCCCCCGGCGTTACCCCCGCATGCGCCTTGAACACCCGCTGGAAGTGACTCTGGTCGGCAAAGCCCAGGCGATACGCGACTTCAGCCAGCGGCCGGCCCTGGCGCAACAGTTGCCGGGCCTTGTTTATCCGGGCGTTGAGCAGGTAGGCATGGGGCGTCATACCGGTGGCGATGTTGAAGGCCCGGATCAATTGATAGCGCCCCATGCCCGCCAGTCGTGCTAGGCCATCAAGGCTCAGTTCGGCCAACGCCTGCTCCTCGGCATGGGCCAGCAGGTCGCGCAGTGTCGAAGGCGGCAGGGGTGGCGCGGGTGGCAAGTCCCGATGGATCGAGAAGTCGTTGTCGCCAAGAAAGCTCACCAGTGCCGCCTCTTTCTCGAACGCCGTCGCCCTGGAAAACAGCAGGGTGTTCAGCGCGCAGAACTGCCGGTACAGCGTCGCCGAGCGGCTGATCCGGGCCGCTGAGGCGGGCTGGTCGGCGGCAACGCCCGACTCCAGGCACAGGCAGCGCAGCCAGTCGGCGTCCAGGTGCAGCATCTGGTAGCTCCAGGCCTGCCCAGGCTCGGGATTGCAGGCGTGCACCCGCTGGGCCGGCACGAACACCAGGGTGCCAGGCGTCAGGCGCACCTGTCCGTCGCCAGCCCCGGTGAAGCGGCTCTGGCCGGCATCCACCGCGCCGATGGAGAAGCTCGGGTGGCTGTGGGCCTTGTAGCAGGCGCGGCTGTGGCAGGCGCGTCGGCTCTCGACATAGGGCAAGGCCGGATCGTGCCAGATTTCGCTGCTCGAAAGGGGCATGTCGAGGGAGCCTGGAAGTGAACGCAGGGCGCCAGTCTAGCGTCTACCTACTGTTCCGGCCATTTGCCGCGCCGCTGTGCTTGACGCGCACGCCCGCCAGACGCGACGCTGCGACGGTCCCCGCTGGAGAAGAATAATGGACCTGTCGAGCCTGCTGCTGTTCATCCCCGCCTGTTTCGCCCTGAACATGGCGCCGGGCACCAACAACCTGCTGTCCCTGCACAACGCCAGCCGCTATGGCCTGCGCACCGCCTGCGTGGCCGGCGGCGGGCGCCTGCTCGCCTTCAGCGGCATGATCGCCCTGGCGGCCATGGGCCTGGCCGTGGTGCTGCACACCAGCGAGTACCTGTTCCTGGCGATCAAGGTGCTGGGCGCGGGCTATCTGTTCTATATCGCCTGGCAGCTGTGGCGGGCGCCGGTCGGCGAGACGGCGGTGGCTGGCGAGCAGCCGCGCGGCACCTGGAAACTGGCGCGCCAGGAGTTCTGGGTGGCGGCGGGCAACCCCAAGGCCATTCTGATCTTCACCGCCTTCCTGCCGCAGTTCGTCTCGATGGGCAGCGCCACGCCGGTGAGCGAACAGTTCCTGCAACTGGGCGTGCTGTTCCTGCTGCTGGAGTGGGCGGCCATCGCCATCTACGCGGGGCTTGGCGCCTACCTGCAGCGCTGGTTCGAGCGGCCCGGGCCAAGGCGGCTGTTCAATCGGATCAGCGCGTCGCTGCTCGGCTGCGCCGGTATCGGCCTGCTCGCCGCACGGCGCTAGAACTGCCAGCGTACGCCCAGGTTCACGCCGCTGGCTTCCTGCTGGCGGCTATCCAGGTTGCTGGTGTATTGCATGCCGCCGTGCAGGCTCAAGGCCCGGTTGACCTGGGCCACCAGGCCGCCTTCGAGTTGCGCCGAGGTGTAACGGTAGTCGGTCTTGATCCTGTCCACGCCATCGAAGGTCAAGGTGTCGCGACCGCCGTCGCCATGCCACAGGTTTAGTTGTGCGTAAGGTTGTAGCAGGCGATCGCCGCTGGCCTTGAAAGTGCCTTCCAGGCGCACGCCAAGGCGACCGGTCAGTTCCACCTGGGCGTCATGGCTGATGCGTGAGACGCCGTCGCTGGCGCTGTCCAGCGAGGTCTTCTGGGCGATCAGCTGCGCTTGCGGCTCCAGGGTCCAGCGCTCGAACAAGGCAATCGGCAAGCCGGACTCAACCGACGCGCTCCAGGCATGGCCGTCAAGCTCCAGCTTGCCGCCGCGGTCCGAGCGCGCCCGGCCATCGAGGTCGGTGTACTGGACGACCGTGTCGAGGTACCCGCCTTGCGGCGCGACCAGCGTCCAGTAGACGCCGACGCTCTTGCCATCGAGCACCAGGTCGCCGACGCGGCGGTCTTCCACGGCCAGGGCAAAGCCTTTGACGTCGGCGTCCAGCCGGCTGTGGCCGACGTACACACCCATCTGCTGGCGATAATAGCCATTGTCACTGACCGTGGCATAGAGGTCCTGGCCCACCTTGAAGCCCTGCAGGTCGCCATCCAGGCTCGGGCTGACGGTACCGCTCCAGCGCTGGCGCAATGCGCCGCCATAGGCCTGGCCCCAACTGGCCGGCAATGTGCCCTGGCCAGCCAGCAACCGCTGGTCGCCCTGGCGCTGGTGGAAGGTGCCCAGGGCCTGGCGGGCGATGATCGCGGCGCCTCGAGGGGCCGCGGCATACACGGGCACTTCCGGGCGGTACAGCGGCACGCTCTCGCCGGCCACCGGGTCGGGAAGATCGGGTTGACCGGGCGCCGGCGCCGGCACGGGCGGTGTAACGGGCGGCTCACCCGGCGCGGGCGCAGGTGGCGCGACCAGTGTCGAGCGCAGGTACCAGCTGTTCTCGCTACCCGCAGTCACGCCACCTTTGAACAGGCGGTAGTCGTAGGCGCCGGCCGAGAGTGTCTGGGTCTGCACGAAGGCGTTGGCGCTGCTGGTGGCACCGTCGCGGGCCTCGACCACCTGGATGCCGTTCTGGGTGGTGGCGGCGCCGGTGCCACCGAGGTTGTTGACGAGCAACCGGGTGCTGCCGGTGATGGCGCCCTGGCTGACCACCAGACGGTCGGAAGCCGCATCGTCCCCAGCCAGCTGGCTGTTGAGGCGCAGGGTGCCGTTGGCGCCTTCGTAGTTGCCTTGGATCGTCAACGTGCCAAGCTTGTTCTGGCCCGTGCCGAGGTCAATGGTGCCGGCATTGCTCACAGTCGCCGGCTGGCCTGTGGCAACGGCAGAGATGATGCCTTGCTGGGAAACGAGGGTGCTGTCGGCATCGATGCTCAATGTGCCACGACCGGTATCCGCATCGCCGAGGCGCAAGGTGTCGGTCAGCTCAAGGTGGCTACCCGCGTTCAGCGCAATCCGCTCCCAGTTCAGGTACTGGCCGCCCCCGGTGCTCCGGCTGGCGTTGAAGGTCAACGTATCGTTGCCTGTGCCGCCGTCGAGGGGGATGGACAGTGCATCCTGGTCCTGGCGCTTGAGCAGGGCCTGATCATCACCAGGCCCAAGGTCAACGCGACCGGCGATACGTCCACCGTCCCAGGTGAACGTGTCGTTGCCCGTGCTGAGCAACACATCACCGCCTATCCGGCCGCCATGCACCAGCACCCGGTCGTCGCCGCCACTGACGCTGATATTGCCACCCACAGTGCCGTCGAAGATCTCCACATAGTCCTTGTCGAAGGCCGTGATGATGTTCCGGTCGATCACGCCGCCGCGCATGATGAAGGTGTTTTCGTCCAGGCGCATGTTGACGTTGCCGATTCGCCCGGCGTCCATTTCGGCATGGTCGCCGCTGTCGAAGGTGCCTTTGATCCAGCCACCGGTCATGCGGAAGGTATCCAGGCCATCGCCCTGGTTGAGGTTGCCCTCGATTACGCCACCGCTGATCTTGAAGTCGTCGATGCCCGAACCCTGGTCGACGTTGCCGCCGACGTTGCCGGAGGCCATGTCGATACGGTCCGCACCGGCGCCGAAGGTCACATCGCCACTGATGAGGCCTGTCCCACCGACTGGCATGCCCAGGCTGTTGTTGCCATTGGTGTCAACCAACGTGGCGGCTGTGCCGCTGTCGCAGATGAACGTATCGTCACCTGCTCCGGCGGTGAAGCTGCAGGCCGCCTGGGCGGTGGGCACGTTCAGCAGGGGCAGGGTGGCGAGAGTCAACAGCAGGCGCATTCGCATGGGTAGACCTCCATGGTTCCGGGAAGGCCCGCAGCGCATGCAGGCTCAACCCGGTTGTATAGAGGTCTGGGAGAGGGGCACAACTGGCAGAAATGTCAGGTGGCCAGTGGCCGCCGCCTGTCAGTCGCGGTAGAACGTCTGCACCAGGTGATAACCGAACTTGCTCTTGATCGGCCCGTGCACCACGCGCAGGGGCTTCTTGAAGATCACCTGGTCGATGGCGCCGACCAGCTGGCCAGGGCGCACTTCGCCCAGGTCGCCGCCGCGCTTGCCGGACGGGCAGGTGGAGAATTTCTTCGCCAGCACGTCGAAGGCCTCGCCGTTGGCGATGCGCTGCTTGAGCTTTTCGGCTTCGTCAGCGGTCTTGACCAGGATATGGCGGGCTTGGGCTTTCATTGGGGTACCTGTGCTTCAGGGCAAAAAGCCGACATTATGCCTGATGTCGGAGAACCTGGGGCAGCGCGGCTGTCGCGGGGGCGTGGGAGCGGGCTTGCCCCGCGAACACCGACGAAGTCGGTGCCAAATCGCGGGGCAAGCCCGCTCCCACGAGGTTCTCCAGTTACCTTAATTCCGCACGGTCGCGGAACTGCTCCAGCGCCTCGGGGTTGGCCAGGGCATCGGTGTTCTTCACCGGCAGGCCATGCACCACATTGCGGATCGCCAGTTCCACCAGCTTGCCGCTGAGGGTGCGCGGGATGTCGTCGACCTGGGCGATCACCGCCGGCACATGGCGCGGCGTGGTGTACTGGCGGATCACCTGGCGGATACGCTGGCGCAGGGCATCGTCCAGTTGCAGGCCGTCGCGCAGGCGCACGAACAGCACCACGCGCACGTCGCCGTGCCAGTCCTGGCCGATGGCCACGCTCTCCAGCACCTCCTCGACCTTTTCCACCTGGCGATAGATCTCCGCGGTGCCGATGCGCACGCCGCCGGGGTTGAGCACGGCGTCGGAACGGCCGTGGATCACCAGGCCACCGCCGGGTATCTGCTCGGCATAGTCGCCCTGGCACCAGATGCCCTCGAACTGGCTGAAATACGCCTCATGGTAGCGGCTGCCATCGTCGTCGCCCCAGAAGCCAAGCGGCATCGAAGGGAAGGGCTGGGTACAGACCAGCTCGCCTTTCTCGCCAGTAATCGACTGTCGCTGTTCGTTCCAAACATCCACCGCCATGCCCAGGCCCTTGCCGGCGATTTCCCCACGGCGCACCGGCAGCAGCGGGTTGCCGAGCACGAAGCAGGCGACGATATCGGTGCCACCGGACATGGACGCCAGGCACACGTCGGGCTTCACCTTGGCATAGACATAGTCGTAGCTGTGCGGTGACAGGGGCGAGCCGGTGGAGAGAATCAGCCGCAGGCTGTCGAGGCGGTGGGACTTGGCCGGTTCGACACCGGCCTGTTCCAGGGCGGCAAGGTATTTGGCGCTGGTGCCGAAGGCGTGGATCCCTTCGGCGTCGATCAGGTCGAGCAGGCGCGCGGGGCCTGGGTGGAACGGCGAGCCGTCGTACAGCAGCAGGGTGGCGCCGACCGCCAGGCCGCTGGCCAGCCAGTTCCACATCATCCAGCCGCAAGTGGTGTAGTAGAACAGCACGTCGTCGGCCTTGAGGTCGTTGTGCAGGCCATGTTCCTTGAGGTGTTGCAGCAGCACGCCGCCGGCACGGTGGACGATGCACTTGGGCACGCCGGTGGTGCCGCTGGAGTACAGGATATAGAGCGGATGATCGAAGGGTAGCGCGGTGAAGATCGGCGTCCCGCCGGGCGTGAAGTAATCGGCCCACAGGCTCGTCGGCGCGCCGATGAACTCATCGGCGCGGGTCTGCGGTCGGGTATGCGGCACCACCAGCAACTGCTTGACGCTTGGTAGCTGGGCCACGACCTGGTTGATTTTCTCCACCTGGTCGATGACCTTCCCGGCATATTGATAACCGGCGCAGGCCACCAGCAGCCTGGGCGCGATCTGGCCGAAACGGTCGATGATGCCGTGGCTGCCGAACTCCGGTGAACAGCTGGACCAGACCGCGCCGAGGCTGGTGGCGGCGAGCATGGCCACCAGGGTTTCCCAGGTATTGGGCATTACCGCGGCGATACGGTCGCCGGGCTGGATGCCAGCCTGCCTGAAGGCCTGTTGCAGTCCGGCGACCTGGCCGGCCAGCTGGTTGTGGGTGAGGCGGTGGCGAGTGCCGTCCTCGCGCACGGCCACCACGGCGGGGCGGTCGTCGCGGCGCTGCAGCAGATGCTCGGCGACGTTCAGGGTGGCGCCGCGGAACCAGCGAGCGTCGGCCATGTGCTCGCCTTCCTCGAGGATGCTCGTCGGTGGCGTGTGCCAGCGCACATGGAAGTACTCGGCCAGGGCCTGCCAGAACTGCGGGCGCTGCTCGATGCTCCAGCGGTGCAGGGCGGCGTAGCTGTCGAGCTGGAGATTGAAGCGCCGGTTGACCCGGCGGCGGAAGGCTTCCATCCGGCTCGCTTCGATGCGGGAGGTGGAGGGGCGCCAGAGTACGTCGTTCATGCCGGGACCCTCGGTGATTGCTGATCCACTCGCCTCTTCAGGGCTTGCGCTCCCCCTGTAGGAGCGGCCTTGTGCCGCGAAAGGGCTGCATCGCAGCCCCCCAACCATTGGTGTCACATCATCGATCGCCGGGGCCGCTTTGCGGCCCTTTCGCGGCGCAAGGCCGCTCCTACACACAGAGAATGCGCAACCCCGACCATCATTCTAGACGCTTACTGGGCCAGCCAGCCGCCATCGACATTCCAGGCGGCGCCACGCACCTGGCTGCCGGCCTCGCTGCACAGGAACAACACCAGCTCGCCGAGATGCCGGGGCGTGACGAAGGCCAGCGAAGGCTGCTTCTCGGCCAGCAGGTCGTGCCGCGCCTGCTGCGCGTCGCCACCGTTGGCGGCACGGTCGTCGATCTGCTTCTGCACCAGCGGGGTCAGCACCCAGCCCGGGCAGATGGCGTTGCAGGTGACATTGCTGGTGGCGGTCTCCAGGCCGATGACCTTGGTCAGGCCGACCACGCCATGCTTGGCGGCGACGTAGGCGGCCTTGCCGGTGGAGCCCACCAGGCCGTGCACCGAGGCAATGTTGACAATCCGCCCCCAGCCCCGCGCGCGCATGCCTGGCAGCACCAGACGGCTGCCGTGGAACACCGCCGACAGGTTCAGCGCGATGATCTTGTCCCAGGCCTCCACCGGAAACTGTTCGACCGGTGCCACATGCTGGATGCCGGCGTTGTTGACCAGGATATCGACCGCGCCGAACTCGCGCCCGGCCATGGCGAACATCTGTTCGATCTGCGCGATGTCGGACAGGTCGGCGGGGTGGTGGGCCACCTTGACCCCGTGCTGCCTGATCTCGGCAATGGCGGCCGCCGGGTCGCCAAAGCCGTTGAGCAGGATGTTGGCGCCGGCCTCGGCCAGCACCTGGGCTACTCCTAAGCCGATGCCGCTGGTGGAACCGGTGACCAATGCGGTCTTGCCTTTGAGCGTCATGCCGTTCTCCTTCATACGATGCCGGTAGCGTAGAACGTGGCGATGACCACGAACACGGCCAGGGTCTTGATCAGGGTAATACCGAAGATGTCCTTGTAGGCCTCGCGGTGGGTCAGCCCGGTAACCGCCAGCAGGGTGATCACCGCGCCGTTGTGCGGCAGGGTGTCCATGCCGCCGCTGGCCATGGCGGCGACCCGGTGCAGCACCTCCAGCGGGATGTTCGCCGCGTTGGCGGCGGCGATGAAACTGTCGCTCATGGCCGCCATGGCGATGCTCATGCCGCCGGAGGCGGAGCCGGTGATGCCGGCCAGCAGGGTGACGGTGATGGCTTCGTTGACCAGCGGGTTGGGGATGCCGCGCAGGGCGTCGGCCAGGACCAGGAAGCCCGGCAGCGAGGCGATCACCGCGCCGAAACCGTATTCCGAGGCGGTGTTCATCGCCGCCAGCAGGGCGCCGCTCACCGCGCTCCTGGTGCCTTCGGCCAGGCGCTGGCGAATGGTGCCGAAGGCGCACGCCAGCACCATCAGGATGCCCACCAGCAGGGCCGCCTGCACCGCCCAGATCGCCGTGAGCTTGGCCACGTCGCTGTGCACCGGCGTGGCCATGCCTGGCAGTTGCAGGGTATGACTGGTCCCGTACCACTGCGGAATCCAGTGGGTGAACAGCAGGTTCATCACCCCCACCAGCAGCAGTGGCGCCAGCGCCAGCCAGGGGTTGGGCAGGGCGATATCATCGGCGGTTTCCGGCTCGTTGCGCAGGTTGCTGCCGTAGCCTTCGCCTTTGCGCTGGGCCTTGTTGCGCTGGCGTTGCAGGTAGAGCATGCCGGCGCAGAACACGAACAGCGTGCCGATCAGCCCCAGCCAGGGCGCGGCCCAGGCGGTGGTGTTGAAGAAGGTGCTGGGAATGATGTTCTGGATCTGCGGGGTGCCGGGCAGGGCGTCCATGGTGAAGGAAAACGCACCCAGGGCGATGGTCGCCGGGATCAGCCGTTTGGGGATGTTGCTCTGGCGGAACATCTCGGCGGCGAACGGGTACACCGCGAACACCACCACGAACAGCGACACGCCGCCGTAGGTGAGCAGGGCGCAGACCAGCACGATCACCAGCATGGCCTGGCGGGTGCCAAGCAGGCGGATGGCGGCAGCGACGATCGAGCGCGAGAAGCCCGACAGTTCGATCAGCTTGCCGAACACCGCGCCGAGCAGGAACACCGGGAAGTACAGCTTGATGAAGCCGACCATTTTCTCCATGAACACCCCGGTGAAGGCCGGGGCCACGGCGGCAGGGTCGGTGAGCAGCACGGCGCCGAGGGCGGCGATGGGGGCGAAGAGGATTACGCTGTAGCCGCGGTAGGCGGCGAGCATCAGCAGGGCCAGGGCAGCGAGGGCGATGAGCACGGTCATCGAGGGGGATCTCCAGGGTGTTGTTTTTATGGTTGCCGGGGAGATAGCGGGAATCGTGCCATGCTTATAACTAATTGATTTTATTGAATAAATGTTCTTTTGCTGATTTTTTTGTCTCTGTTTAGAGATGCATATGGGCTGAAGGCCATCGCGGGACAAGCCCGCTCCTACAGGGGGCGGTGTATTTGCGAGTATCACCAATCCCTGTAGGAGCGGGCTTGCCCCGCGATCGAGGGCGAAGCCCTCGCAACAGTCTCTATTATGAAACTTAAATCTCTTTATTGAGACAATATCCCCAGCACCACCATTTTCTTGTACAGCGTCGAGCGCCCCAATCCCAATGCCTTTGCCGCCTCCGGCACATTCCCGCCACTGCGTGCCAAGGCCTGCACAATCAGCCCGCGTTCAAACTGCGCGCAGGCCTCCCGGTACCCCAATTGCGGCGCTGTCTCGGCCACCGGGCTCAACGGCCCCAATGCACTGACCAAGTCCGACACATTCAAGCGCGGCTGATCCGCCAGCAAGGTTGCGCGCTCCAGCACGTTACGTAATTCACGAATGTTCCCCGGCCAGCCATGCCGGCCCAACAGCGCCTGGGCATCAGCCTCCAGCTCATACTGGCTGCCCAACTCGGCAAGGATCGCCTCGCACAGCGCCGGCAGGTCTTCCAGGCGTTCGCGCAGCGGTGGCACCTGCACCGGCAGCACGTTCAGCCGGTAGTACAGGTCGGCACGAAACGCCCCCCGGGCCATGGCCGCCTGCAGGTCGATGGAGGTGGCGGCAATGATCCGCACGTCGCTGCGCAGCATCTGGTTGCTGCCCACCGGCTCGTATTCCTTCTCCTGCAGCACACGCAACAATTTGCTCTGCAGGGCCAGGGGCATGTCGCCGATCTCGTCGAGGAACAAGGTGCCGCCTTCGGCCAGCTGCAGCTTGCCGCTGCGTCCCTTGCGGTCGGCGCCGGTGAAGGCGCCGGGGGCGGTGCCGAAGAACTCGGCCTCCAGCAACGCTTCGGGGATCGCCGCGCTGTTGATGCTGACAAACGCCTTGTGCGCCCGCGCCGAGGCGGCATGGATGGCGTGGGCCAGCAGCTCCTTGCCGGTGCCGGTCTCGCCGAGCAGCAGCACCGGCGAGTCGCTGGTCGCGCCGCGGCGGGCGCGGCGCTTGGCCTCTAGGCAGGCAGGGCTGCTGCCGACGAACTGGGCGAAGCTGTAGCGGGCCTGGCGCGCACGCAGCTGCGAGCGGGTCGAGGCCAGTTCCTGCTGCATGCTGGCATAGCGCTTGAGCAGCGGCGACAGGCTGCGCAGTTCGTCGAACAGGGCAAAGCCGATGGCACCGATCAGCGCGCCCTGGCCGTCGTGGATCGGCAGGCGCATCACCACCAGCGGCTCGTTCGGCGTGTCGAGCATGTCCAGCAGGATCGGCTTGCCGTTGCTCACCACCTCGCGCATCAGGCTGCCGGGGATCACCGCCTCGCAGGGCTGGCCGATGGCGCTGGCGGCATCCTGCAGGCCAAAACGCCGGGCATAGCGCTCGTTCATCCAGACAATGCGCGCCTGGCGATCGACGATCACCGTGCCTTCGCTGGACTGCTCGATGATCTCGAACAGCGAGCGGATGGCCAGTTGGCGGACCTGGGGGTAGTCCTTGAGGTTGTCGTGCATGGAAGGGATACCCGTAATCGAAATATATGCCGAACGTGTAGGAGCGGCCTTGTGCCGCGATAGGGCCGCAAAGCGGCCCCAGCGATCTTTGCGTCGCCACTGAAATCCCGGGGCCGCTCTGCGGCCCTTTCCGGCCGGTCCGACGCCTCGGCAAGGCCGCTCCTACATGCGAGGATCAAACGCCTCGCGCAGCGCATCGCCGATGAATACCAGCAACGATAGGATCAACGCCAGGGCAAAGAATGCGGTAAAGCCCAGCCACGGTGCCTCGAGGTGCTGTTTGCCCTGGGTCACCAGCTCGCCCAGCGAGGCGCTCCCGGCGGGCATGCCGAAACCGAGAAAATCCAGCGCGGTGAGGGTGGTGATCGCCCCGGTGAGCATGAACGGTACATAGGTCAGGGTCGCGTTCAAGGCGTTGGGCAGGATATGCCGCAGCATCACCTGGGTGTCCGAAAGCCCCAGGGCCCGGGCCGCCTTGACGTACTCCAGGTTGCGCCCGCGGAGGAACTCGGCGCGCACCACATCGACCAGGGCCAGCCAGGAGAACAGCGCCATGATCCCCAGCAACCACCAGAAATCCGGTTCGACGAACCCCGACAGGATGATCAGCAGGTACAGCACCGGCAACCCCGACCACACCTCCAGCAGGCGCTGGCCGAGCAGATCGACCCAGCCGCCGTGGTAGCCCTGCAGGGCGCCGGCGGTCACGCCGATCAGCACGCTGATCAGGGTCAGGGCGAAGGCGAACAACAGCGAGATCCGCGTGCCATACAGCACCCGCGCCAGCACATCGCGGCCCTGGTCGTCGGTGCCCAGCCAGTTGCTCGCGCTGGGCGGGCTGGGGGTGGGCACCTGCAGGTCGTAGTTGGGGGTATCGGCGCTGAACGGGATTGGCGCGAACAGCATCCAGCCGCCCTGGCCCTCGATCAGTTGGCGCACGTACTGGCTGCGGTAGTCCGGCTGGAACGGCAGTTGCCCGCCGAACTGCTGCTCGGTGTAGCGCTTGAGTGCCGGGGTGTACAGCTCACCCTGGTAGCCGAGCAGCAACGGCTTGTCGTTGGCCACCAGCTCCGCGCCCAGGCTCAGCAGCAACAGTCCGGCGAACAACCACAGCGAGATCCAGCCACGGCGATTGTCGCGAAAACGCCGCAGACGCCGCCGGGCGATGGGCGAAAACATCAGCGGCCCCTCGCGTCGAAATCGATGCGCGGGTCGAGCACCGTGTAGCACAGGTCGCCCAGCAGGCGGATCAGCAGCCCGGCCAGGGTGAAGATGAACAAGGTGCCGAACACCACCGGGTAGTCCCGTGAAACCGCCGCTTCGTAGCTCATGCGCCCGAGGCCGTCGAGGGAGAAAATCACCTCGATCAGCAGTGAGCCGGCGAAGAACACTGTGATCAGCGCCTGGGGCAGGCCGGCCACCACCAGCAGCATGGCGTTGCGCAGCACATGGCCGTACAGCACCCGGCGCTCGCTCAGGCCCTTGGCCCGGGCGGTGACCACGTACTGGCGGGCGATCTCGTCGAGGAAGGCGTTCTTGGTCAGCAGGGTCAGGGTGGCGAAGCCGCCGATCACCAGGGCGCCGACCGGCAGCACCAGGTGCCAGAAGTAGTCGGCGATCTTGCCCAGCAGGCTGAGCTGGTCGAAGTCCTCCGAGACCAGGCCGCGCACCGGGAACCAGTTGAGCGAGGTGCCGCCGGCGAACAACACGATCAACAGCAGGGCGAACAGGAACGAGGGCAGGGCGTAGCCGATCACGATCAACGCGCTGCTCCAGGCGTCGAAACGGCTGCCATGGCGTACCGCCTTGCGGATGCCCAGCGGGATCGACACCAGGTAGGTGATCAGCGTGGCCCAGAAGCCCAGCGACAGGGTCACCGGCAGCTTCTGCACGATCAGCTCGGTGACCGTGGCGCCGCGGAAGAAGCTCTGGCCGAAATCCAGCCGTGCGTACTGGCCGAGCATCAGCCACAGCCGTTCGGGCGCGGACTTGTCGAAACCGTACTGGCGCTTGATCTCCTCGATCAGCTTCGGGTCTAGGCCGCGGGTCGCGCGCGACTCGCCCTGTACCGCCTCGACGCGGGCGCCCGGCGCGCCGCCGCCGATGCCCTGCAGGCGCGCCACGGCCTGTTCCACCGGCCCGCCGGGCGCGGCCTGGACGATGGCGAAGTTCACCAGCAGGATCGCCAGCAAGGTGGGGATGATCAGCAGCAGGCGGCGCAGGATGTAGGTGGTCATGGCGCGCTCCGCAGCCGTTCGGCCATCTGCGAGTTGGTCAGTGCCCGGGGGCTGACTTCCCACCAGGTGTCCAGGCCCTCGTCATAGGCCGGCTGTACCTTGGGCAGGCCGAAGCGGTTCCACCACACCGTCGAGCTGCCCGGCGGGTAGTAGTTGGGAATCCAGTAGTAGTTCCATTGCAGCACCCGGTCCAGGGCGCGGGCGTGGCGCAGCATGTCGGCCTGGCTGGTGGCGCGCACCAGGCCGTCGAGCAGGCGGTCCACCGCCGGGTCCTTGAGCACCATCAGGTTGTTCGAGCCCGGATCGTTGGCCGCGGCGGAACCGAAGTAGTTGTACTGCTCGCTGCCCGGGGACAGGGTTACCGGGTAGCCGGTGACGATCATGTCGTAGTCGCGGGCCATCACCCGGTTGACGTACTGGGCGGAGTCGACGTTGCGGATGTTCAGCTCGACGCCGATCTGTGCGAGGTTGCGCTTCCACGGCAGCAGCAGGCGCTCCAGGCCCGACTGGCCATTGAGGAAGGTGAAGCTCAGCGGCTGGCCCTGGGCGTTGACCAGCCGATCGCCCTGGGGATGCCAGCCGGCGTCCTGCAGCAAGGCCAGGGCCTGCAGTTGCTGCTGGCGGATGATGCCGGAGCCGTCGGTGACCGGCGCGCTGAACACCCGGCTGAACACTTCGTCCGGCACTTGGCTGCGCAGTGGCTCGAGCAGCTTGAGCTCCTCGGCGTCGGGCAGGGCGCGGGCGGCCAGAGGCGTATTGGAGTAGAGGCTCTGCTGGCGGATGTACATGTTGCGCATCATCTGCCGGTTGCTCCACTCGAAGTCCCAGAGCATGCCAAGGGCCTGGCGCACGCGGCGGTCCTTGAATTGCGGCTTGTCCAGGTTGAACACGAAGCCCTGGGCGATCTGCGGCTTGGCCGGGGCGAGGTGGGCGCGTTGTAGGCGCCCGTCATCCAGAGGCGCACCCTTGTAGCCGAGGGTGTAGGCGGTAGCGGAGTACTCGCGGTTGTAGTCGTAGCCCCCGCCCTTAAGTACCTGGCGGGCCACTTCGGTGTCGCCGAAGAATTCGACGCCGATACGCGCGAAGTTGTACAGCCCGCGGGTGACCGGCAGGTCCCGGGCCCACCAGCTTGCATCGCGCTCGAAGGTGATGCTGCGGCCGTTATCGATCCTGCCGATGCGGTACGGACCGCTACCCACTGGCTTGTCGAAACCGGCACCGTTGGCGAAGTCGCGTTGCTGCCAGTCGTGCTCGGGCAGCACCGGCAGGCCGGCCAGTTCAAGGGCCAGGGTACGGCCATGGGGTTGCTTGAAGTCGAAGCGCACCTGGCGCGGGCCTTCGACCGCCACCGCGGCGACATCGGCGAACTGGGTGCGAAACTTGAGGCTGCCCTGGTTCATCAGCAGCTCGTAGCTGAAGCGTACGTCCTCGGCCCGTACCGGCTTGCCGTCGGCGAAGGTGGCGCGGGGGTCGAGGTAGAAGCGCAGCCAGGCGTCGTCGGGGCCGCGTTCCATGCGCTGGGCGATCAGGCCATAGACGGTGTAGGGTTCATCGAGTGAGCGCACGGCCAGCGGTGCGTACAGCCAGCCATCGACCTGGCTGACGCCGATGCCTTTGTCGATGTAGGGCAGGATATGGTCGAAATTGCCGATCTCGATGGCCGAGCGGCGCAGGCTGCCGCCCTTGGGGGCGTCGGGGTTGACGTAGTCGAAATGGCGGAAGTTCGCAGGGTAGCGCGGGGCTTCGGCGTAGACGGTGAGGGCGTGGGTGGGGGCGGCGTGGGCTAACGAGAGCGAGCACCACAGGATCATGCAACACAGCACCTGTGGGAGCGGGTTTACCCGCGAATGCGTCAGCTCAGGCAACGATGTTGCATGTACGGGCGCATTCGCGGGTAGACCCGCTCCCACAGGGGACATCATCGCCTGCGATGACTTAGTCCTGACGGCTGGTCACTTCCAGCAGGTGGTAGCCGAACTGGGTCTTCACCGGACCCTGGACGACATTCAGCGGCGCGCTGAAGACCACGGTGTCGAACTCGCGAACCATCTGGCCCGGGCCGAACGAGCCCAGGTCGCCGCCTTGGCGGCTGGACGGGCAGGTGGAGTTGGCCTTGGCGACTTCGGCGAAGTCGGCGCCGGCTTCGATCTGCGCTTTGAGTTCGTTGCACTTCTCTTCGCTGGCAACCAGGATGTGGCGGGCGGTGGCTCGGGCCATGGGTACTGCTCCTTGGGATCAAAAAGGCAAGCCTAGCGCACTTGTTCGTGCCGTGTCTCGCAAGGCTTGCCATGCAGGCTTAAAGGCGTGCGGCGGCCTCGCGCAGCAGGGCCTCGGTCGCGTCCCAGCCCAGGCAGCCGTCGGTGATCGACACGCCGTACTTCAGCGCGCCTTTGCCCAGGGCCTGGCAACCATCGAACAGGTGACCTTCGAGCATCACCCCGACCAGCGAACGGTCGCCGGCCAGGCGCTGGGCCAGCACATCCTCGAACACCGCCGGCTGGCGCGCCGGGTCCTTGCCGCTGTTGGCGTGGCTGCAGTCGACCATGATCCGTGGCGCCAGACCTGCCTTGGCCAGCCCCTGGCGGGCCAGGGCGATGCTCTGGGCGTCGTAGTTCGGACCCTTGTGCCCGCCGCGCAGCACCAGGTGGGTATCGGGGTTGCCCAACGTCTCGATGATCGCCGGGTGGCCCTGGGCGTCCATGCCGAAGTGGCGGTGCGGGTGGGCGGCGCTGCGCATGGCGTCGCAGGCGATGCCGATACCGCCGTCGGTGCCGTTCTTGAAGCCGACCGGCAGCTCCAGGCCGCTGACCATCTCGCGGTGGATCTGCGATTCGGTGGTGCGTGCGCCGATGGCGGCCCAGCCCAGCAGGTCGTCGAAGTAGCCGGCGGCCATCGGCTGCAGCAACTCGGTGGCGATCGGCAGGCCGCGTTCGAGCATGCCCAGCATCAGGCCGCGGGACAGGGCGATGCCGGCGTGCATGTCGTCGCTGCCGTCAAGGTGCGGATCGTAGGCCAGGCCTTTCCAGCCCACGGTGGTGCGCGGCTTCTCTACGTAGGCGCGCATCACCAGCAGCAGCTTGTCGTCGACTTCGCGGCTGAGCGCGGCCAGGCGGTCGGCGTATTCGAGGGCCGAGCGCGGGTCATGGATCGAGCAGGGGCCGACCACCACCAGCAGACGTTCGTCGCGGCCTTCGAGGATGGCCCGGATCGCCTGGCGGTGCGCGTGGACTTGCTGGGTGAGTTCGCTGGACAGCGGCATCTGCTGCTTGAGCAGGTGCGGGCTGGGCAGGCGCTGGCTGACGGTGGTGTTGGCAGCGTGCGGCTGGGTCAGGGGCAGGGCGAGGTTCGAGGCTTGCATGGCGTTTTTTCCCTGGGCGGACGGCGGGTTCTGGCCCGCGTCGTCGGCCCTATCGAGGTGTTCGACTGATCGTCAAATGGGGTGTCTGTGCGGCATTGCCACCGGAAATCGACCGAACGGAGGCGGCAGGCTGGCCCGAACGGAACTGGCTAAATCGCCATGCATAGGTGCGGTAGTAGGTGGTGTAGTTCATGACGCTGTCCTCAAGGTAATCGGTGTGTTTCGTGGGCCCGGAAAAGCAAAACCCCCGGTCGGGGAGCCGACCGGGGGTTTGAGTATTCTCATGTTCGGCGGCCCCTCGAAGGTGGGCGCCGGATGGGGCATCGGCGCCTAGTGGCTAAACCAATACCCAAAATAAAAGCTGGCAACGGCGTTACGACCGGCAACGGCCAGCACGCGGTGCGCGGAGCGACCGGTGTGGTTGGCGTGGTTGCGGGTTTGTTTCGAC
>Ga0247820_10000222_pt1 | contig 28948 bp, 25 predicted proteins | sample 13C_Glucose_Day1_2_FD_192480 | JGI IMG/M metagenome (GOLD analysis project Ga0247820, IMG submission 192480) | Soil microbial communities from agricultural site in Penn Yan, New York, United States - 13C_Glucose_Day14 | ecosystem: Environmental > Terrestrial > Soil > Agricultural land | place...
CGACCTTGGCCGAGTCACTCAGGTTCGTATTGTCTTTTAGTTTTATCGTCATCACGGGCTCTCCGAACACATCCAGGCAGTGGATTTTTGTCGGAGCGAACCTGTAAACGAATGGACGCACGGGCGCTGGAAAAACCAGCTGTGCTGTGCTCGGTGCACGAGGGCTGTTCGATTGTCGAACAACATCCCGGACGAAGCACAAGAGGACTCGCCGGGTGACGAGAAATCTTGTTCCCTACGCAGGCGCTAACCTGATCAGGTTCAACGGGATCCGAAATTATTCGATCTCAGCCTCATAGCAAGGCACCCCGACAAGAACGTGGCCAGTCTAGACACAACTGGCAAAGAACGCCAACACCGCTTTAAACACCATGATGAATGGCGCAATTACAGGATTGTTGCCAAACGTGTGCGCAACTACACTCGCCAAGCCGTGCCGCGCCTTGACGCTGCAAGGCCCGCGCCGTAGCCTTGGCGCTCAAATTATCAGCGTAATTTTTAGGGATGGCCTTATGCTGCGCAAACTCTCATTGGCCCTTGCCGTGTCTTGTGCGACCAATGGAATGGCTTGGGCAGCGGAAGCGCCCCTATCGACCAACACTGACCTGGTCAGCGTCTATCAGGAAGCGGTGGATAACAACGCCGACCTGGCTGCGGCCCGGGCCCAGTACGGCGCCCAGAAAGAGGTCGTGCCCCAGGCCCGCGCCGGCTTGTTGCCGAACCTCTCCGGCGGCGCCCAGGTCGCCAATGTGCGGACCGATATCGATCAACCGGCGTCCGTTGCCAACCGCAGCGCCAATTCCTATCAGGCGACCCTGGCCCAGCCACTGTTCCGCGCCGATCGCTGGTTCCAGTATCAGGCCGCCAAGGACGTCAACGAACAGGCGGCGCTGCAACTCTCGGCGACCGAGCAGAACCTGATTCTGCAAACGGCAGAAGACTACTTCAACGTGTTGCGCAGCCAGGACAACCTGGCCTCGACCAAGGCCGAAGAAGCCGCCTTCAAGCGCCAGCTCGATCAGTCCAACGAACGCTTCGACGTCGGCCTTTCGGACAAGACCGATGTACTGCAATCCCAGGCCAGCTACGACACGGCGCGCGCCAATCGGATCGTTGCGCAACGCCAGGTGGACGACGCGTTCGAAGCCTTGATCACCCTGACCAACCGGCAGTACAACTCGATCCAGGGCATCGTCCACACCCTGCCGATCCTGCCGCCGGCCCCGAACGATGCCAAGGCCTGGGTCGACACTGCCGCCAGGCAGAACCTGAATCTGCTGGCCAGCAACTACGCGGTCAGCGCCGCTGAAGAAACTCTCAAACAGCGCAAGGCCGGTCACGCACCGACCGTGGATGCCGTGGCTAAATACGAGAAGGGGGACAACGACGCTTTCGGCTTGAGCAATCCGAGCGCATTCCCCCAGCCTTATGGCGGCCCCATCGAGCAACGCACGCTGGCGCTGCAATTGAATATCCCGATCTACAGTGGCGGCCTCACCACCTCACAGGTTCGCGAATCTTATTCACGCCTGGATCAGACCGAACAACAGCGCGAATCCCTGCGCCGGCAAGTGGTGGAAAACACCCGCAACCTGCACCGTGCAGTGAACACCGACGTCGAGCAGGTGCAGGCGCGCAAGCAGTCGATCATCTCCAACCAGAGCGCGGTGGAAGCGACCGAAATCGGTTATCAGGTGGGGACGCGCAACATCGTTGACGTGCTGGATGCCCAGCGTCAGCTGTACACCTCGGTGCGCAACTACAACAACACCCGCTACGACTACATCCTCGACAACCTTCGCCTGAAACAGGCTGCCGGCACCTTGAACCCTGGGGATCTGCAGGACCTCAAGCGCTATCTCAAGCCTGATTACAACCCGGACAAGGACTTCCTGCCGCCGGACCTGGCCAAGGCTGCGGCGGATCAGCTCAAAGCCCGGCCTTGAGCCCCCCCCTGTAGGAGCGAGCTTGCTCGCGATGGTCGTTAACGATAACGCGTGTTTACTGGTTAAACGCGGAGCTCTTGAGTCCATCGCGAGCAAGCTCGCTCCTACAGATTAGCGCTCGATCAACCGCCCCAACCCATCCAGCAACCGCTGCAACGCGCCCTGGTTGCTGCGCATCACATTCAACCCCGCCTCCGCCATCCGCTGCGCATCCCGGGGCAACTCGAACAACCGCTGCACCGCCACCGCCAGGCCTTCGGCATCCTCCACTTCCTGCAACGCGCCGGCACTGCGCAACTGCGCGGCGATTTCGAGAAAGTTGAACAGGTGCGGCCCGCTGAGCACCGGCTTGGCCAACGCTGCCGGTTCCAGCAGATTGTGCCCGCCGTTCGGCCCCAGGCTGCCGCCGACGAAAGCACTGTCGGCCAGGGCATACAGAAACAGCAATTCGCCCATGGTGTCGCCCAGCAACACCGAAGTGCCCGCAGTCACCGGCTCGCCCGTGGAACGCCGCACAGTCGCGAAACCCTGCTGCCGGCACAACTCGAAGACCGCATTGAAACGCTCCGGATGGCGCGGCACCAGAATCAGCAACGCATCGGGATGACGGGTGAGCAGCTGACGATGAGCCGCCAATACCACTTCGTCTTCACCGTCATGGGTGCTGGCGGCGATCCAGACCGGACGCTCCTGCGCCTGCCATTGCGCACGCAACCCGGCGGCACGCTGGAGCAATGCCGGGTCTATGGTCAGGTCGAACTTGATCGAGCCGGTCACTTCGACAGTTTCCTCACGCGCGCCCAAATTGCGAAAGCGCTGGGCCTCGGCCTCGGTCTGCACCGCGAACAGGCTCATCTCGGTGAGCATCGGCCGGGTCAATTTCGTGAAACGACCGTAGCCCTTGGCGGAACGCTCGGACAGGCGCGCATTGGCCAGCGCCACGGGGATCCCGCGCTTGGCGCACTGATGGATATGGTTCGGCCAGAGCTCGGTTTCCATGATCACCGCCAGTGTCGGCCGGACCCGATCAAGAAAGCGCGCCGCGGCGCAAGGCAAGTCGTATGGCAGATAGCAGTGCTGAATACGTGGCTCATGGGCAAACAGTGCCTGGATGCGTTCCGAACCGGTCGGGGTCATGCAGGTCACGGTAATCGGCAGAGTCGGATAACGTTGCAGCAAGGCGCGAATCATCGGCGCGGCGGCAATGCTTTCGCCCACGGATACCGCGTGCACCCAGATACCGCCCGGCTTCATCACGGGCAATCCGAGGGAGAAACGTTCGCCAATACGCTTGGCATAGGCCGGCGCCTTGCGCGCCCGCAGCCACAGCCGAATCGCTACCAATGGCAGCCCCAGGTAAAACAGTGCGGTGTAGAGAGATCTATTCATGGCGGCGGAGTTTATCGGGTTTTGCGCCGATCGCCTGCAAGTGCACGGCAAATCGTTCAGCCAGCCAACGGGCTGCGGGGCCGAGAGGTTCGTCGCGGCGCCAGACCAACTCCACAACCAATGCCGGTGGGGTCCATTCGCTGACCAATTCGACCATCTGCCCTTGATAAGCCGGATATTGCACCACGTGTCGCGGTAGCCAGGCCCAACCGAGGCCGCGCACCAGCCATTCGGCCATCACGTAGAAGCTGTCGGCCCGCCAGACTTGCGGACTGGCCGGCTCACTGCCGGGATAGACGCTGGACTGGGTGGACATCAGCAACTGCCGATGCTGGGCCAGTTGCTGGCAGTCGACCCGAGATTGCTGGGCCAGTGGATGCCCGACGCCACATACCGTGACCATTTCAACACTGCCCAATACCCGCCGCTCGAGCGCTTCGGGGATCTGATCGTGATAAAACAGCAAGCCCAGATCGGCCCGACGCTCCACCAGTTTGCGCGCCACATCGCCCTGGGCTGCGCTGGTCAGCTGCACTTCAAGACTGGGGAATTTTTCCGCCAGGGCTTCGAAGCTTTCGATGATCGGTTGATAGGGCATGGCTTCATCCTGAGCCAAGCGCAGGCGTGCTTCCTGGCCCTGCATCATCGCCAGTGCCCGCCCGTTGAGGCGCTCACACTGGCGCAGCACTTCCCGCGCCTCTTCCAGCAAGGCATTGCCGGCGTCGGTGAGCTTTGGCTGGCGGCCACTGCTGCGATCGAACAGGCTGACGCCCAGATCCTCTTCCAGCAGGGCAATCGAACTGCTGACGGCCGATTGCGCTTTGCGCTGATGCCGCGCCACGGCGGAGAACGACCGCTGCTCCGCTACGCTGACGAACAATCGCAGTTGATCCAGATTCCATTGCATGGGCAAACCCATCTTCAGAACAGATAGGTAATGACTTTACCGCATCTGACGAACCTCTAGAATGCCGAACTCAGAAAGCAACGCTTCACATGAGGATGCACCTATGACCGCTTACTACTACCTGGCCATTGCCATCTGCGCCGAAGTGATCGCCACCGTTTCGATGAAAGCGGTCAAGGGTTTCAGCACGCCTCTACCATTGATTCTGGTCATCGTCGGTTATGGCATTGCGTTCTGGATGCTGACGCTGGTGGTGCGCAGCGTTCCGGTGGGCGTGGCCTACGCCGTCTGGGCCGGCATGGGCATCGTGATGGTCAGCGTCGCGGCGCTGTTTATTTATGGGCAGAAACTGGATGTGCCGGCGATGCTGGGGATGGCGCTTATCGTATTGGGCGTCGTAGTGATCCAGCTCTTCTCCAAAACCGCCGGGCACTAATTGACACCCCAATCCCTGTGGGAGCGAGCTTGCTCCCACAGGTTTTGGGTACACCCTGACTAATCCCCTCTTCGTCGAGCCTGTATACTGCGCCCTCGTCTAGCCCACTGAGGTCGCTGCATGCCATCCGTTATTTCCACCGACGTTCTGATTGTCGGCGCTGGTGTCGCCGGGCTCTGGCTGAATGCGCGCCTGCGCCGCCAGGGTTTTTCGACCGTGCTGGTGGAAAGCGCCAGTCTCGGCGGCGGGCAGACTGTGAAATCCCAGGGCATCATCCACGGCGGCGCCAAGTACGCGCTGCATGGCGCCCTGACCGGCGCCTCGGAAGCCATCGCCGACATGCCACGCCGTTGGCGTGAAGCGCTGGCCGGGGACGGTGAGCTAGACCTGACCGGCGTGCGCCTGCTGTCCGAAGCGCATTACCTCTGGTCTCCCGGCACCCTTGCCGGCAACCTCACCAGCTTCTTCGCCAGCAAAGCCGTGCGCGGTCGCGTCGATCAGGTCACCGGTGAGCAATTGCCACCGGCCCTGCAAGACAAGCGCTTCAAAGGCAAAGTCTATCGGCTGGCGGAACTGGTGATCGATGTACCCAGCCTGATCCAGCGCCTGGCCGATCTGGCCGGCGACAGTTTGCTCGCCGGACAGAAGATCGAACCGTTGCTCGAGGGTGGGAAACTGATCGGCCTCAATGTGGACGCGCGCGAGATCCGCGCCCAGCGCATCGTCTTGAGCGCCGGCGCCGGCACCGCGAGCTTGCTTGAAACACTGGGGCTGACCCACCCCGCCATGCAACGCCGGCCGTTGCACATGATCATCACCAAAGGCCCGGGCCTCAAACCGCTGTACGCCCACTGCCTGGGCGGTGGGACCAAACCGCGTATCACCGTGACCACGCACCCGGCTGCCGACGGCCAATGGGTCTGGTACCTGGGGGGCGATATTGCCGAAGCCGAAGGTGTCGCCCGTGAACCCGCCGCGCAAATTGCCACGGCCCGCAAAGAACTCGGCCAGTTGCTGCCCTGGATCGACCTGAGCACGGCGCAGTGGGCGACCTTGCGCGTGGATCGCGCCGAGCCGCTGCAATCGGGATTGACCCGCCCCGACAACGCGTTTCTTGCCGAAGAAGGCCGACTGCTGGTCGGTTGGCCCACCAAACTGGCACTGGCGCCGGACTTCGCCGACCGCGTCATCGGTTCTTTGCAACGGGATGGCATCCAGCCAGGCCATCCGGCACCGCTGCCTGAACTGCCAAAACCGCCGATGGGCATTCCCGCCTGGGAGCAATTGCTGCCATGAGCCTACCGACCCTGCACGACCTGCATCGCCCCCTGGGCAGCACCGGCCTGCTGGTTTCCCCCCTGGGCCTGGGCACGGTAAAGCTCGGCCGCGACCAGGGTGTGAAGTACCCCAACGGCTTCCAGATCCCCGATGATGACGAAGCGCGCATGCTGCTCAAACTTGCGCGCGACCTGGGCATCAACCTGATCGATACGGCCCCGGCCTATGGCCGCAGCGAAGAACGCCTTGGTCCGTTATTGCGTGGTCAGCGTCAGGACTGGGTGATCGTCAGCAAGGTCGGCGAAGAGTTTGCCGACGGTCTGTCCCGACACGATTTCAGTGCCGCGCATACCCGAATCTCGGTGGAACGCAGCCTGCAACGTCTGGAAACGGATTTTATCGACCTGGTGCTGGTGCACTCCGATGGCAACGACCTGGCGATCCTCAATGACAGCGAAGTCTATGCGACCCTTGCCGAACTCAAGGCCGAAGGCAAGATTCGCGGTTTCGGCTTCTCGGGAAAAACCGTCGAAGGCGGTTTGAAGGCTCTGGAACAAGGTGATTGCGCCATGGTCACCTACAATCTGAACGAACAGAACGAGAAGCCGGTCATTGACTATGCTGCTGCCCACGGCAAAGCCATCCTGGTCAAAAAAGCCCTCGCCAGCGGTCACGTCTGCCTGAACCCGGGCGTGGACCCGGTGCGCGCCAGCTTCGAATTGTTGTTTGAACATCCGGGTGTCGCCAGTGCTATTGTCGGGACCATCAATCCGCTGCACCTCGCCCACAACGTCGCGACCGTTGCCCAGGTCCTACGTAAAAACTGATGCCGCCAACGCGGCCTTAAGCAGGAGCCGACATGCCGCGTACGCTCATAAGAAAGAACCCGAGCAACTTCAAGACCCTGCCGTTATTCGTCGAAGCGACTCCTGAAGGCTTGAGTTATCAGAGCGTCGGGATGCCGCTCAATTTTTCCCAGACCCTGCAACGTCGCCGCCCGGTGACCGTGGCCGACACCGAACGCTTCGCCCTGGAGCTGGCCAACCTGGGCGTCTCGGTGCGCCTGACCCTGCATTGGCAGAATCGCGATTACTGGGTGTTGGTGCGTCAGCGGCGGCAAGACCGTGGCGATGTGGTGCTCAAGCTGATCTCCGGTTACGTGCCGGCCCACGAGCTGAACCTGCCGCTTCACACCGCGATCCAGGAGATTGCCGAAGAGTGCCTGCTGGAAACGCCGGAAGGCTGGCTCGGCGGACGTTTCAACGACACCTGGTTGCCGGCGCCCTACGCTTCAGCCCTGCATTACCGTGAAGCCATGCCTTTTCGCCTGACCCCATTGTCCGGCGCGGCGCGACCGGTGCGTTGCGCCAATATGCAACTGATCGAACGACCGCGGGCTTACGTGCACTTGCCGACCGCTTCGTTGCAATTGATCTATGACTTGCGCCTGGACGTGCCCAAGGAAGCCAAATCCCTGAGCCTGTTTCATGTCGATGAGCGACTGGAAGGCGATCAACTGGTGGCCCGGCTCGACCGCAAGCGTCCCGACCTTTATTTGATGCCATTGCAAGACGGCCAGCCGCTGGCCGAGCTCTTTACCTTGAAAAAGGACCAGTTGTACCCGGCGAGCACTCGCGGCTTGTACCTGGCGGAAAGTTTCGCCCGACAGGAAGGCTGGCTGGTGCGCGATGAGCGGATTCGCTGGAAGGATTGGGTACGGCAGCAGGGGTTGACCCCGCCGGGGAAGGACTCCGGTCTGGCGCGGTTGCGCGGCAAAGCGAAGCAGCTGCTGAAGAAGATCGTACCGCGTAAGAAGGTCAGCCTGTAGGCGCTGCGGTTGATCGTTCCCACGCGGACTGTGGGAACGATCAACGCGTCATTCGGACTGGCGGATTTTCTCGACAATCGCCGTGGTCGAGCTGTTTTCAACCAGCCCCAGCACTTTCACGATGCCACCGTAAGCGGTCACGATGTCCGCACCGACCACCTGCTCGATCCCGTAATCACCGCCCTTGACCAGCACGTCCGGCTTGACTTCGCGCAGCAGGTTTTCCGGGGTGCCTTCCGGGAAGCTGATCACCCAGTCCACGGCGCCCAGACCCGCCAGTACGGCCATGCGACGGTCGACGCTGTTGATCGGACGACCCGGCCCTTTCAGCCGGCTGACCGATGCATCATCGTTGACCGCCACAATCAGACGATCGCCCTGGGCGCGCGCCTGCTCGAGGTAGGTCACATGGCCGGCGTGCAGAATGTCGAAACAACCATTGGTGAAAACGATTTTCTCGTTGTGCGCACGCGCATCGGCGACCGCCAGCACCAGCTGCTCGAGGCCCAGCACACCGCGCTCGGAACCTTCTTCACGCTGGATGGCCCGACGCAATTCCGGGGCGCTGATGGCCGCCGTACCGAGCTTGCCGACCACGATGCCCGCCGCCAGGTTGGCCAGGGCCACCGCGTGAGGCAGTTCTTCACCGGCGGCAATCGCTGCCGCCAGGGTGGAAATCACCGTGTCGCCGGCACCGGTCACGTCGAACACTTCACGGGCACGGGCCGGCAGGTGCAACGCCGGATGATCCGGACGCAGCAGGGTCATCCCGTGTTCACCGCGTGTCACCAGTAATGCGCCGAGATCCAGGTCATGCATCAACTGCGCGCCTTTGCTCACCAACTCGTGCTCATCGGCGCAGCCGCCGACGATGGTTTCAAATTCGCTGAGGTTCGGCGTGATCACGCTCGCACCACGGTAGATAGAGAAATCCTTGCCCTTGGGGTCGGCCAGCACCGGAATGCCGCGGGCACGGGCGGCCTGGATCAGCACCTGATGGTTTTTCAGCGCGCCTTTGCCATAGTCCGACAGTACCAGCACCTTGATGCCTTCGAGCAGTTCGTCGACTTGCTCACCCAGCGCCAGGGCGTCGGTGGCGAAGGGTTCTTCGAAGTCTATACGCAGCAGTTGCTGGTGACGACTCATGACCCGCAGCTTGACGATGGTCGGCTGGTGCGCGATGCGCTGGAACAATGCCCGCACGCCCGCGCCCTTGAGGCTATTGACCAGGCTGTCGGCGGCTTCATCGTCACCCGTGACGCCGACCAGCGACGCCGGGGCACCGAGGGCGGCAATGTTCAACGCAACGTTGGCGGCACCGCCCGGACGGTCCTCGATTTGCTCGACCTTGACTACCGGTACCGGCGCCTCAGGGGAAATCCGTGAGGTACCACCATGCCAGTAACGGTCGAGCATGACATCGCCAACCACCAAGACAGGGGCTTGATCGAATCGCGGCATGGACAACTTCATGGTGCAACCCACATACAAAATGAACAGGGGCGCGATATTAACACAGGCTTGGCGTGGGCTTGTGTGACGGCTGCAACGGGATGATCAGACTTGGGTTTCCATTCATGACTGACCGGACGCATTGCACGTCGGATGTGCGAGAGGGCGAGCCAGGCCCACCCTCTCGCCAGTTCAGGCGATGCCGGCCGATACCGGTTCGTCCAATCCCATCGCATGCAGGCGCGAATAGTAGCCATTTTGCGCCAGCAACTGGGCGTGGGTGCCACGCTCGACGATTTCGCCGTGGTCCATGACCAGGATCAGATCGGCTTTCTCGATGGTCGACAAGCGGTGGGCAATCACCAGGGTAGTGCGACCTTTCATGACATGATCCAGGGCCGCCTGAATATGCCGCTCGGACTCGGTATCGAGCGCCGACGTCGCTTCGTCGAGAATCAGCAAGGGTGCATTCTTCAACAGGGCACGGGCAATCGCCAGACGCTGACGCTGTCCGCCGGACAGCAACACGCCGTTTTCCCCGACCTGAGTGTCCAGCCCCTGGGGCATTTCCGAGATGAAGTCCATCGCGTAGGCATCGGTGGCGGCCTTCTCGATATCGGCACGCGGTGCATCGGCCAGGTCACCGTAGGCGATGTTGTTGGCAATGGTGTCGTTGAACAGGGTCACATGCTGCGTGACTTGCGCCACATGCCGACGCAGATTGCGCAGGCGATAGTCTTCGATTTCCACGTCATCGAGCAGGATTTCGCCGATGTCGTGGTGATAGAAACGCGGAATCAGGCTGGCCAGGGTCGACTTGCCGCTCCCGGACCGACCGACCAAGGCGATCATTTGTCCCGGTGCCGCGGTGAAGTTGATGTTTTTCAGCACTTCACGCTCGGTCTCCGGATACGTGAAACTCAGGTTGCGCACCTCCAGGTGGCCGATCACGCGATCACGCTCGACGGTGCCGTTGTCGACCTCAGGTTCGACGTCCAGCTGCTCGAAAATACTTTCGGCACCGGCGACGCCTTTCTGGATGGTCGAGCTGACTTCGGACAGCTGTCGAATCGGCTTGGGCAACAGACCCGCCGCGGTGATGTAGGCCACCAGATCGCCGGCGGAGGCGTCACCACGCAGAAACAGCACCAGGAACATCAGCACGGCCATGGCGGTATAGATCACCAACTGCAGCATCGGGGTGTACACCGCACCGGTCTTGGTCATGCGCAATTGTTTGTCGGTGTTGCCCTGGCTGGCTTCGGCAAATCGACGTTTTTCATAGCTCTCGCCACCGAAGCTGCGCACGACGCGATACCCCTGGATGGTTTCGGAGGCCACATGAGTCACGTCGCCCATCGCCACCTGGATCTTCTTGCTCTGCTTGCGAAATTTCTTGCTGGTATTGCCGACCATGAACGCGATGATCGGCAGGATCGCCAGCATCACGATCGTCAGTTTCCAGTTCATCCACACCAGATAGGCAAACAGGAACACCACGGTCAGGCCTTCACGGATGACCACCTTGATGGCGTCCGTGGCGGCGCCGGTCACCATGGTCACGTTGAAGGTGATGCGCGAGATCAGATGCCCGGAGTTGTGGGTATCGAAATAACGGTTGGGCAGCACCAGCAGCTTGTTGAACAACTCCACACGCAGGTCGTGGACCAGGCCAAGGGAAACCTTCGCCAGAAAGTAGTTGCCCAGAAATGACCCCAGACCTTGCCACGCGGCGATCAGGATGATCAGCAGCGGCACGGCCATCAGCAACTGCAAGTCTTTCAGGTAGGGGACATTGGGGAAGAGCACCGCTTCAGGATTGCTCAGGCCATCGACGAAATATTTCAGAATCCCCGCCAGCATGGGCTGAGTGGAGGCGAAAATCACGAAGCCCACGATACTCAGCAGGAAAAGGCCGGTATAGGGTTTTACATACCCCAACAGCCGAAAATAGATTTTCAAGCTGGAATCCTGTCCCGCTTTGGGCGGTGCGTCACTCATCGTAGAGCTCACTGGTTAGGAAGAACGCGAAATTTTATCACAAGCGCCGGAATCGGCCCGCGCCCATACCAAAACACCGGCCAGACCTACGGGCAGCCAACTGATGAACCACTCCGCCCTTGGCGTTCCGGTCAGGCTGGCCGCGTCGAACTGCATGGCCAGGGATGAAAATAGCCAGATGCCGATGACTCCTTGTCCATAGAGCGTTTCCCGGGCCTTCCAGGCTTGATACAAGATTGCAATCCAGGCTGCGCACCACAATATCAGGCCTGGCACACCCAGCTCGATAGCGACATGGGTGAACAGATTATGCGCATGATCAAAGTAAATGCCGTCGGCGAACACTCTGTAGGCACCACCGAGCCCCAACCCCTGCCAGGGATGTTCGGCGATCATGTGCAGGCTCGCCATCAGGATTTGCGGACGATAGGAAACACCGCGGGCCAACACCAAAGGTTCGAGAAACCAGAAAGCCAGCATCGCTACTGTCAATGCCGACACGGCAATGATGCGACTGCGGCGATTGCGGCACCAGATGGGCATGGCAAGCAGCGTCAGGAACAACGCCAACGCAGCACCACGGCTCTGGCTAAGCACTACGAATACCCCAAGCAATCCCAGCGCGAACGCCCAGGCTGCTTGCAGCCAGCGATCGCGGGGGACCCAATGAACAAGCCACACAGCCGCCAGCCCAATGACGTACCCACCCAGGATCGGATGAGCCAACTCGCCCAAACCCTCGACGCGCGCATACCAGACGTTGCCATTGATCAGGTAAAATTTGACCATCGCGGCCAACGCAGTCAACGCCAACCCCATTCCGCCCCATTGCATGACGCGTATGACCCGCTCGGGCCGGGCATTGGCAAAGACCGGAAAGAACAGCAGAAACACACCGATGTACAACAAGCGCTTGGCTTCGCGACCCGGCTCCTCGACGTTGGTCCACGACAGACTGATCAATGACCAGACCATCAGGCCAAGCAATGGCAGATAGACCCAGCGCTGCTTATCAAGCAGTTCCGCGAGCCTGGCCCGTGCTGTCCAGGCGAACATCAAGGCCGGCAGCCAGAGCGTTGCGACCAGGCCCTGCTGATAGAGTTTATTGGTAGGCGCAACGGCGATGGCCAACAGGAACCACAGCAGACCGATCGTCATCCATGCTTGCGCCCAGCGTGTTTCCTGCATCAATGTGCTCCTTGATTGGTTCGCCCCGTCTAACCCGGCATGGTTAAAACTGAAACTTTTCGGCATCATTGCCCGCCCAGTGCCCCGCCATTCCAACAAGGCTTCCTACGATGCAATGCTCCCGACTTGCGCAAGACGCTTTAAATCGAATGATTGAAGGCGCCAGAATACTGGAGGCCGATAGCTTCGGCCCGAAAGTCTACCTGTTGCAGGATGGGAATATCCTCAAACTGTTTCGACGCAAGCGTATTTTTTCTTCCGCGATGTTTCGTCCGTATTCGAAGCGCTTCATCGACAATGCCATTGAACTGCAAAAACTCGGTGTGCCTACCTTTGAGGTCCTGGAGTTCTTTCGACTGCAAGCCCCCGGCATGACGGCTGTGCTGTATCGGCCGCTGCCCGGAGAAACCCTGCGCCAGATTGCCGACAAGGAAGGTTTCAACTGGCAACAGAACCTGCCCGCTCTGGCAGGCCTGATCCGCAGCCTGCATGCGTCGGGGATCTATTTTCGGTCATTGCACCTGGGAAACATCGTGGTGACGCCGGACAACCGCATGGGCCTGATTGATGTGGCGGATATGCGTTTCCTGCAGGCACCGCTGCCCAAACGTCTGATCAAGCGCAACCTGCAACACTTCGCCCGCTATATTGCCCGAGAGAACCTGAACGGCAGCTTTCCAATGCGAGCATTGGAGCAAGCCGTTCTGCCGTCATGAAAGCAATTGGCGGGCGACCTGACTGAAGTCCGACCATGCCTGGTCCGGCGCCAGCTCCAGGTACTGCCTGGCTGCGACGTCTTTCGCAGAGACGCTGAATGCGCGCACGATGGCATCGCTCCAGGCACTGACATCATCGACGGCGGCGTACCAGCCCGTATGAGCGAGCTGTTCGCGGAACACCGCCAACTCGCTGGACATGACCGGCACGCCCGCCATCACGGCCTCTTGCATGATCAGCCCCAACCCCTCGCTGAGTGAAGGGATCGCGACCCAGTCGAAGGCGCTGTAAAGCTGCGCAGCCTCGTTCAGATGACCTGGCAACGTGACACGGGCACCCAATCCCAGGTGGTCGATGCGAGCTTGCAGCGCTGCCCGGGTCGATCCATCGCCAATGATCACCAGGCGCAAATCGGGTCGTTGCTGCGAGGCCGAAGTAAAGGCCTCCAATAGGCACGCAAAACCCTTCTTGTCCTCGAATCGTCCGACCGCACCCAGTACCGGCGTATTGTCCAGGGGCAATCCCAACCGGGCACGGGCCTGTTCTCGCGTGAGCACTGCCGAACGGAAGGAGGCGGGGTCGAACGCACTGCGCATGGTCAAAACGGGCAATTGGAGGTCGCGGCTCAACTGGTCGGCCAGGGTATTCGACACGGCGACCAGGGTCAGCCGGGAAGACGCCGTAAGCTCCTCGATGAGTGCTCGATCCGCAGCACGCAGCCGCGTGGAGCCATGAAAAATCACCACCGCGCGGATCCGTGGCAAATTTTTGACAAGCGGCAAAAGCGTCCGTGCGACGCCCAGACCATCGAGCAGCAGCAGATTCGCCTCGCTCTGCAACAGCGCCTTCTGAAAGCCCGCCAACATCCAGGGCTTCGTCAGCCGCCAGAAATGCCGCCCTTTTAAACGGGCAGAGGACAGCTTCCATTCCCGGGCGTCGCCAACGCTCAGCCCACACTCGGACACGCTGCCTTGCAGCAGCCAGGTCTTCACTGATGCAGTGGGGCACGCCTGCGAGAGAATTTGCTGATGAACCTTGTGAATCGACGCATAAGGAGCACCACCGGACCACATGACGTTAAGGATATTCATAGAGCAACAAGCCAATGCATGGGTCCCGGGTGGCAAGCGGTGGTGCACTTAGTTGATGAACCAGCCAATGCAGACTCCCAGCAGTAGTAACAATCCGGACTTCACATGATCACGTCGACTGCGCCGCGCCTTGCGCCGACGTTCAACCGACGTCTGTACATGAAGGCCAAATCCGGTATGCCGAACGGCATCCCCTTCCAGCGTCACGGCGGTCAAATCAAGCTGTGCGTAACGTTGCGACAACGCTTTCTCGCCACCGTGTTCGGCAAATGGGGCGCAAAGCCGATATTCCTTCATACGACGCAGCCCGGGATTGAGCGAAAAACTCTGCCACTCGGGTTTATCGGAGATTAGCGGGTAACACGGCACCCCACCGACAATTTCACGTGCTCCCAGATGAATGTAGGGGCTGTGAACACACAAATCGTAAATATAGTTGCGCAACCACACCTGGAGAATTTCCGGGCGTAACTCGAGGATGGCCATGGAGTCTTCCACAAACCCCGGGCGATAGAACTCCCAGTCATCCTCGCAATGAAAGATGTAGGGCGTGCTGACGTGTTCGTACGCCAGATCGATCGACGCCAACTGGCCAAGCTTCGGGCGATTGACGAACACCGTGCAGTGATCTTTCCAATGGACGGGAATGACCGCGTGCACCTGATCATCGCCTGCATCTTCGGTGATGAAGACTTCGCGGATGGCGGCGGTATTGAACCGGTCAAAACTCTCGAGAGTTATTTTGAGCAGGTCCAGGCGGCCACAGCTGGTGACCACTAATGTGATGTTGCTTTCGTTAGAGAAGTGCACCTGATTCCCGATTAAACTCAAAGTGCCAGCCCTATCATCGGCTAGCCAGCCCTTGTCAAACGCCCAGTTTCAGACGCACTTTTTCCAGCAGCCCCAGCGGGGCGCCAGGGCGCAGTGCAGGCTCGAGCGCTTCGACGATACGCTGGCCAATCCGCGCAAAACTGAACTGGCTGACCGCCAGTTCGCGACCATTGGAGGCGATGCGCTGCGCAAGCTCCGGGTCGGCCCGCAATACGGCCAGCTTCTGCTGGAGCTGCGGGACATCTTGATAGAGCACCACATTATGCATGTCCTGCAAACCCAGCGCGCTGCTTTCCGCCGAGCCCTGATCGTAGGCCAGCAACACACAGCCACACGCCATGGCCTCGAAGTTCTTGATCATGAATTCGCCCATGCCGACATCGGCGCTGACGAAGAAGCGAATGCGGTTGAGTGTGTCGCAGTACTCTTCACCGGATTTGGTGCGAGTGACGACCATCGATTCGACGCGTCCCAACTCATCGAGCAGTGCCTTGCGGCCACTGTAGGCGACGCTGTTGGTGCTGCCGACAAACGCCAGCTCGATGTCCCGTTCACGACCCTGGTCTTGCAGCAACGTCTGGTCGTACCCCTTTGGAACGAATACCGCGTCGAAGCCTTCTGCACGCAAGCGCTCGCTCACCATGAAACCCGAGCTGATCACCCGTGCCCAGGGCAGCTTGCGGTAATGGGCACTGAACTTGCCGGTGTATTTGCACGGAATGTAATTCTGGTAGGCATCGTGCTCAAGAATGACCAGGTTGGGCACGGTCTGGATGAACCTCACCTGCCTGATTTCTTTTTTGAAGCGCAGAAAAAACACGATACGGTCATAGCGGGTCACATCGACATGCTTGCGGAAATAACCACGCAAGTCGTCTTGCTCTTCACTGGTCAATTCGCGCTTGTCGCACTCGCAATGCTCGGCGATGCCGTCATACAGCCGATCGAGAATCGCCCGCTGCTCTTTCTGCACCAGAAACAGGACTTTCAATTGGACTCTCTCTTTCCAGACAATTCCTGGACCCAGAACAACTCGTGGCGTCGTACCGCTTTACGCATAAAATCGTTTTCGCCGAACGCCCGCCAGCGTCGAGCCGCCAGGCAACGTTGTATCGCCCGGCGCAGCAGACGCTTGAAGGGAGGCCGGGGCTGAAGGTCGTGCATCATGCCCAGCGACATAGCCTTGCGCCGCTGGCTATCGGTCGACAGACACAGGGTCCAGGGGCGCAACGATTCATGCACGCCGATCTGGGGCGGCAGTGCCACACCCGTGCCCGCGTCGCCCATTGGCCAACGATCGTTGTCGTGCAGGTGATTGGCGTAATGCAGCAATGTTTCGGGCTGCCACGCCGTGCCGCTCAAGGCCTGCATCACCGCTTGCTGCGAACACAGGTGGTCCGGATGGGGATCCAGGTGCGGGTGCGGCAAGACAATGATCTGAGGCTCGATGCGTTCGATCAACTCACGCAAATCAGCCAGCAGGTTATTCCAGGACGGCAGGCCATCGACGTCACTGCCCAAGGCGAATGGATTGAATCGGCGGAAATATCGGGTATCGCTCAGCTGTGCTTCACGGGACGCTATGGCCTCGGTCGGTGCGCTCTGCATGGCAGGCAACTGCAGGCAAAAGTAGCCCAGTTGAATACAGCGTTGCGCAGGCACGCCTCCCCACAACGGCACACTGACACTGTCCCAGGCGCGCAACGAGCCCTTCAGCCGGGACGCTTCGACGTCATCGAGCCCCATCTGCCGATAGTGCCCGGCCTCGATTTCACCGGCGGTGATGGTCACGATCCAGCTTTGTTCGGCACCGCTGTACAAACCGAATGCGGCCAGCTCGGCGTCGTCGGCGTGGGGTGCGATCACCATCACCCGCTGACGGCTGTAATCCGGATGTTCGAACGCCGAGAGCACCGGCTCGCCGAGCAATCGGCAGTAACGTCCGCGCAGTCGCAACTCACCCTGTGACAGTGCAGCGGCCTGCCCCGTGAGATTGAGGTAACGCAAACCATCGACGCCACGCTCGAAGGTCTGGCGGTCCGGATCGGAACCACCGACCAGCTCGACAACGGGATCGATAAAGCGTCCCAGCCAGGTGCTTTTTATCCGCAGCGCCAATATCAGCGTGGCGTTGTCGACCAGCATCACGCCCTCGTCCAGCCGCAAACGGTCCCCGTCCAGGTGCACCTTGGGCTGCTGGGTGTACGGTGGGAAGCTGTACTGATAATCGTCGGTGGGCGAATAGAACAAATGATCGGCAAACCATGCCTCGTGGGCAATCCAGCCCAGCACCGCGAGCACCACCGGCAGCCACCAGACCACCAGTACGCCGCAGGCGATCAACAGCACCAGCGCAATCAACAGGCCGACGCGCTTGTTGCGCCGATGGCGCTTGAGCAGTTGCTGTTTGCGATTCATGGGCTGGCTCATACGGTGAACACCGGTACAGGATTGCACCAGCGGTCCTTGTATTCACGGTCGGCGCGACCGAAAGAAAAGCGCAGGGGTTTGCCCAGCGCCCGGGCATGCTCCCAGGCGCTTTGCGTGTTGAGAAAACTCAAGACGCTGCCGGGACTGAACTCACGGGTTTCAGGATCGACGCCGCCGTTGATGTATTCGACGCTGATCCACTGGGGCGTCTCCACCCGGTAGACCAGTTGGATCGCTATCGGCGCATCGTTGAGGAAAATCACCGAGCCGATCAACAGGTCACGCAGCAACCCGATGACCTCGGCCATGCGTTCGGCGCCCGTCGCCGGAAAACCCCAACGACGCTGGAACAGGTCGCAATAGATAGCCGCCAGCTCGCTGCTGGAAAATTCGCTGACCGGTCGCACCACTCCACCCGCCTCTTCCAGCAGACGCAATTCGCGGCGCTGGTTGTAACGGAACTTCTTCGACAGTTCTTCAGGCGTGCGGGCCATGGCCAATTGTTCGGCCTGCAACCTGATGCCGGTAAAGCGGCCTTCATTCAACGCCGACAGATAGCGCCCGCGATGGCGCAGCGGGGCTTGGGCATCGGCAGCGGCCGGCAGAATGAATTCGGCATTGCCGAGGTCGAACAAACCCTTTTTACCTCGGCGCTTGAGCACATCCTTGGACAAGGCCAGGTCGCGCCCCCAGGTCGGGATCGCGGCTTTGACTTCGCCGTTTTGCTCCCAGGCCAGGTAACGCACCGGAATGTCCGCCAGCTGCGCCAGCCGTTCGACCACCACGGGATGAGTGGCGACACTGCCGCCATAACGTTGCCAGGCCTCGGCGTAGATCGAGGCGTCGACTGCCGTCCAGCCCCGTTCTCGCCAGCCTTGAAATCGGTTGAGCATCAGCCCCTCGGTACCAGTTCGGTGACCGGCGGCAAACGCCAGAAGGCGTCACGCACCGCGCGGTCGGAGAAGCGCTCTTGCAAGCGGTCGAGCATCAGCTCGGCACACTGATGACGTTGCTGCTCGTCCATGGCGGCCAGATGTTGCAGGCCTTGAGCCAAACGCCCGGCATCGCCCAGCGGAAACAGAATGCCTACGCCTTCGACCACTTCCTTTGCGCCGCCACACGCCGTGGCGAGCAACGGTACTCCGGCTGCCATGGCTTCCAGCAACACCATGCCGAACGGTTCGTGATCGGAGCTCAGGGCAAATGCATCGAAGGCACGGAAATAACGCCGGGCCTCGGGCACCTGGCCGAGGAACAGCACGCGGTCGCCGATGCCCAGCTCACGCGCCAGGGCCTTGAGGTCCTGCTCCAGTCGACCGGCACCGAGAATCACCAGTTGGCTGTTGACCGGCAAACCCGGCAGCGCTGTAGCAAAACCTTGCAACAGCGTGTCCTGATCCTTGTCCGGGTGCAGTCGCCCGACGTTGCCGACGATCCACGCATCCATCGACAGACCGAGGGTTTCCCGAGCTTCGCGAACCGACACCTGGCTCTCTTGCAAGGCCGGTACGTCGATTCGGTTATAGAGCGTTTGAATACGCGCGGCCGGCCATTTCGGCAGGCAACTGCGCATGTCGTCACGCACCGCATCGGAAACGCCAAGCAGGCACAAGCGCTTGCGGAAAATATTCGCGAAGAGTTTACGGGTGCCACGCTTGTAATCGTCAAAGGCGTGATGCACGCCAATCACAGGCAGCGAAGTGCCCAGCAAGGCGATATAAATCGGCTTGAAACGGTGAGCTATACAGAAACTGAAATTGCGCGAGGCGGCGATCTTGCGCAAATCGCCGATGGCGCCCAGCTTCAAGCCACGAATGGCCTTGGAGCTGTATTCCATGAACAGCACTTCATCGGAAGCGCAGCCCGCGGCCACTTCGGCATCGGCGGCCCCGGTCAGAAACACCGTGGTCACTCGATAACCGGACCCCGCGAACAGGCTGGCGTACTGCCGGGCGCAGTCCAGGAACGGCCCGTCATAGCCGTGACAGAACTGCAGCACATGGCGTTCAGCCGAGCGTGTCATATGCGTTCGCGCCCTCTTTGACCACCAGGATGTCTTCCATGATCAAATACTGTAGATCGGAACCGAAAAACATGTTCAGGGCGTCCGTCGGCGAGCAGATCATCGGTTCGCCACGACGGTTGAGCGAGGTGTTCAGCGACACGCCGTTGCCGGTCAGCACTTCCAGTGCCTTCATCATGTCGTAGTAGCGCGGGTTGTATTCACGCTTGAGCACCTGGGCTCGGGATGTGCCGTCTTCGTGGACGACTTCCGGCACGCGGGTCTTCCATTCTTCAGCCACTTCAAAGGTGAAGGTCATGAACGGCGCCGGGTGATCGATCTTGATCATTTGCGGAGCAACCGTGTCGAGCATCGACGGGCAGAAAGGCCTCCAGCGCTCGCGGAACTTGATCTGGTGGTTGATGCGGTCAGCCACGCCAGTCGCGCTTGGGCAACCGATGATCGAACGACCGCCCAAGGCACGCGGACCAAACTCCATGCGGCCCTGGAACCAGGCCACCGGGTGGCCATCGACCATGATTTTGGCGATGTTTTCCGGCATGTTCTCAAGCTTGCGCCATACCGGCTTGCTCGGGTGACGTGCACAGGCGGCGAGCACGTCTTCGTTGCTGTACGACGGGCCGAGGTAGACGTGTTCCATCTTCTCGACCGGCACACCACGGGCGTGGGACACGTAAGCTGCTGCGCCAACCGCGGTGCCGGCATCGCCGGACGCAGGCTGGACGAACAGTTCCTTGACGTCATCGCGAGCGATGATTTTCTGGTTGAGCTTGACGTTCAACGCACAGCCGCCGGCGTAGGCCAGCTTGCCGGTTTCCTTGAGCACATCGCCCAGGTAATGGTCGATCATCTGCAACGCCAGTTTCTCGAACAGCGCTTGCATGCTCGCGGCGTAGTGGATGTACGGCTCGTCGGCGATGTCGCCTTCGCGCTTGGGACCCAGCCACTCGATCAGCTTCGGCGAGAAGTAGAAGCCCTTGCCCTTTTCTTTATAGCGACGCAGGCCGATGACGTTGGCGTATTCAGTGTTGATCACCAGCTCGCCGTTCTCGAACGAGGCCAGCCGCGAGAAATCGTATTTGCTCGCATCGCCGTACGGCGCCATGCCCATGACCTTGAACTCGCCGTCGAGCATCTCGAAACCGAGAAACTCGGTGATCGCGCCATACAGGCCGCCGAGGGAGTCCGGATCGAAGAATTCCTTGATCTTGTGGATCTTGCCGTTTTCGCCGTAACCGAAGAAGGTCGTGGCGTACTCACCCTTGCCGTCGATCCCCAGGATTGCGGTTTTCTCCTTGAAGCCGGAGCAGTGGTAAGCGCTGGAGGCGTGGGCCAGGTGGTGTTCGACCGGTTCGATCTTGATTTTCTTCGGATCGAAGCCCAGTTGCTCCAGGCACCAGACAATCTTGTTGCGATAGCGCTTGTAGCGACGGTTGCCCATCAGGATCGCGTCAAGGGCGCGGTCCGGGGCGTACCAGTAACGCTTGGCGTATTGCCAGCGGGCCTTGCCGAACAGGCTGATCGGTGCGAATGGAATCGCTACCACGTCAACATCGGACGGCTTGATGCCAGCCTGCTCGAGACAGAATTTCGCCGATTCGTAAGGCATGCGGTTCTTTGCATGTTTATCGCGTACAAAGCGCTCTTCTTCAGCTGCCGCGACCAGCTTGCCGTCGATGTACAAGGCTGCGGAAGGATCATGGCTAAGGGCGCCGGACAGGCCAAGAATCGTCAATGCCACAGGGGTCTAGCCTCTTTAGTCTGCATGCAGGCGCAAGGCGCCTCGAAAATTGATGTGCCCCTCGCGAGGGGCGAGAGACAGCTAAAGGGCGGGATTATAGCGTAAACATGGCGGGAATGACCCTGCGGTTGTTTACACAGGTCTGTCGCGGCAGAACGCATCGCAATTGCGGTGCCGTCACCTGATCCAGAGGCTCCCGTCCTCGCTCTGGCGATAAATGGTGTAAGGCAGGATGATCGTGTCCAGTACCCCGGAGGCGACGAGGTCGAAAAAGATCAGGGGTATAAACCCCATTTGCGCTGTACCTGTCGTATTGCCAGGCGGCGCATTGAGGATGCAGAAATCGTAGGCCAGGCCGCTGTAGGCACGCGGGATGGATTGACAGTAGGTCTGCCTTTGTCGGAGATCCTTTGCTGTTTCGGCATCATCCTGCAGCATCGTCACGGCAGTCCCGCAGCCGGATAAGGCCAGTGAGAACGCTCCAATTACAACAGCCCTTTTCATAGCCACTACCTGCCCTCCAAATACATCAGGGCAAGCTAGCATCGTGGCTATTAAGGGCATAGTTCACGGGATCTGGAGATCATGTAGGACTTTTCAGAAAAATTTGTCCTCTGGTGACACTCGCGACATGTGCGCTGAATGTGCCGGCCCCATCGCGGGCAAGCCCGCTCCCACAGTGTCCGTGTCTTGCTCAAATCCTGCGTCACCCACAATACCTGTGGGAGCGGGCTTGCCCGCGATAGGGTCGAAGACCCGATTCAGGCAGCGCTGGAGATGTCTTTGGGCAGACGCTGATCGATGACTTGATAAAGGGCACTGGCTTCGGGCCAATTACGCATGAACCGTGCCCGATCCCGCGCATAGGCCGGCGCAAAGCTGCCTACAGAGCCATGCTGACACATCGAATCCAGGTCGATCAGCGCCCAGCGATCTTCCTGCCAGAACAGGTTGTGCCCCTTGAAATCCCCATGGCTGATCCGCTCGCGGATCAACTGCGCAAAGAGATGATCCAGCGCCACCAGCTCAGCCTCCGGCGCATCGCCGCTCTCAATGTACGGCGCAAAGCGCTCAATGATGTCCGGCCCCGACAAGTGCTCGGTGATCAGATAAGCCCGGTTGCGCAACCAGAGAAACCGCCTTTCCAGCAACGCCAAGGGCTTGGGCGTGGCAATCCCAAGAAACTCTAGCCGATTGCCTTCGCGCCAGGAGTGCCAGGCCCGGCTCGGACGCCAGAAGCGTTTGAGCCAGTGGGCGAAGCCCTTGATGTTGTAGCGCTTGATCACCAGCGTACGGCCAGCCACGTCAACCTTGCCGACGCTCGCCGCACCGCCGGTCTTGTACAGATGGCCCTGATCGAGCAACACGTCGGCCTGCGCCAGCACCGGCCGCATCGCAGCTTCTTCTTCGCGGCGAATCGCCCGCAAGCCGAATGGCCCGCGCTGGACACTGAACAGCGTGCACTCACGACCGACCTTGATCAGAAAATCTTTGAGGCGCCAGCGCCGAACCTTGTCGATCTGCGCCTGCAAGGCCTCCATGGGCAAGGCATGCTCGCCGTTGCTCAGCAGGTAATACACCAGCAATTCTTCGGTGAAGGGCTCCAGTGACTTGGGCAACTGGGCAAAAAACACGCCGAGGTTTTCCAACACTGTCTGTCGCGACAGCGGTTTGCCGGCCGTCTCGACACGGATGCCCGCGCCATCGATCAAATACAGCCGGCCGCGCTGGCGCAGCAGATTGTCCAGATGCAGGTCTTCCTGCCACAGGCCTTTGCGGTGCAGCTGACCAATCGCCCCCAGCGCATCGGCCAGGACCGCCGATTGCTCATCCGCCAACACGGGCAAAGGCTCGACCCGCTCCCAGGCCTCCCCCAGGCTCTCGGCGCCTTCAAGGAAATCAAACAGCAGCCAACCGCCCTCGCCCTCTTTCAGGCCGTCGGCCAACAGCTGCGGAGTGGTCAGGCCCTGGGCGGCGAGCAATCGCACGCCATCCAGTTCACGCTGAAAATGCCGCGCCGCCTTGCTGCCGACCAATAATTTGGCCAACACCGGCCGACCGCGCCAGACTCCGGCGCCGACATAACGCTGCCCGGGCAATACCCGCAACAGGCTCAGCAACTGCAACTCGGCAGGACCGGCGGCATCGGCCAGGGAAATGTTCAATGGCAGGCCAGGACTGCGGCCAGCATTTTTCAGCTCGGACAAACGCATCAGCGGGTCTCCTTGTGGCTGCGTCGCGCGTGCAGGCGGGTCAGCCAGCTATCGATCAGCGTGCTGTCCCGGGGTTGATCCAGATAGGCAGCCAGCAACTCGCGCAACTGCGCTTCGGTCCACTCCGGTGCCCGGCGCAGCAACGGCTCCAGGTCTTTGGCCCGGTCACGCGAACCGAACAGTAACGGCCGGGTCTTTTCCAGGTCGATCAGTTGGGCCTGATAACCTTCGCCGGCGGCCTGGAGAAAAATATGCTTGGGGTAGAAGCAGCCGTGGACCTGACGCGCGCCATGAAGACGCCGGGCCAATTGCCCACAGGCCTGCAGAATCATCGAGTGCTGGGCGGCGCTCAAATCCGACCAGCGCTGCAACAACGAATCCAGGTCATCCCAGCCGTCGAGGGCACGGGTCAACAGAATCGCCCGAACCTCGCCATCGACTTTGCGCACACCGAAAAACGCCGCCTTCAATGCGGGAATCCCGAAGCGCTCATAGCGGCTGATGTTGCGAAATTCCCGGGCGAAACTCGGCTCGCCAAACGGTGCATGCAAGGTGCGCATTTGATAGTTGCTCTGGCGCTTGAGGTAGAAACCCTGACCTTCCAGATCCAGCCGAAACACGCTGCTCCAGCCACCGCGCGCGGTGTTGGGCTCATCCACGGCGTCGAGTTGCCTGGCCCAGAGTGCATCGAAGGTGTCGAGGCCGTGACGCACGAGTAGCGCCCGGTCTTCAGCGGCGAGAAAATCAGTCATTCGCGCCCCTCGAAAAATCTCACCACGTGCCGGATCCTTTTTTTGTCAGCGGCATCGAGCCGGGTCCGTTGCCGGTATTGCAGGTAAAAGCGCAGGCGCTGGGTGGCCGACAGTTGATACTTGGCCACCTTGTCCAGGCAGGCCAGATCCTTGGTAATGCGGTATTTGAGCCAGAAGCCACGCCAGAAATCGCCGTTGGGGCAGTCGATCAGAAACAACCGGGCCTGATCGTCGATCAATAGGTTGCGCCACTTCAAATCGTTATGGGTGAAGCGATGATCGTGCATGGTCCGGGTGTAGCTGGCCAACTGTCGACTGACAGTGTCGACCCAGGCGCGGTCCGCCAGCTTGGGATCATGCCGTTCGGCCAGGGCGGACAGATCTTCGGTATTGGGCAGTTCGCGGGTGATCATCGCGCCGCGATCATAAGCCGCACCGCGCCGCTCCAGGCCCCAGGCCACCACCTCGGCCGTGGGAATGCCCCATTTGGCGAAGCGCTTGAGGTTCTGCCACTCGGCTTTGACCCGGGGCTTGCCCAGGTAGCGACGCAGCCCTTTACCCGCACCGACGTAGCGTTTGACGTAGTAGTTGACGCCATTGCGCTTGACGCGAATGACCTCGGACAACGGATCATGGGTCAAGCGCTCACCCTCAAGCGCAAACACTGCCTCGAGGCTGCCGAAATCTTCTGCCAGATCGCTGTAAGCAGGTTCCAGTTTCCAGCCTGGCATCAGAGCGCGTCCCCGTATCGCTGTTTACGCTCATAGAGCTTGTTGGCCTTGCCTTCCAGCCAGCTGAGCAACCCGGCTTCTTCGCCGAGGATCTGGCGCAAGGGCTGCTGGAAATAGCCCTTGAGGAAACGCAGTTTGTCGCGACGGGTCAGGCCGATGTCCAGCGCCGAAAAATACAGCGCCGCCAAGTCCTTGTTGCGCCAGCGCTGGGTAATCGTCGGGCGGGTGTGGGCGCGGTGCAGGTCGATTATCGACAGCTTCAAATCTTCAGCCGTCACCGGTCTGTCGGTGTGCAGCAGGAAGTGGCAGATGTAACAGTCGCGGTGATTGACGCCAGCGCGGTGCATCATGCCGGTCATGCGCGCGACTTCGGCAATGAGCGCACGCTTGAGTTTCGGCAACGGCGGCTGCTTGACCCAATCGATACTGAAATCTTCGAGGCTGACGGTGGGTGCCAGTTCTTCGGTGATGATGAACGAGTGTTGATCCGCCGGGTTGCTGCCTTTCTCGCCGTAAGCGACGGCGGTCATGGTCGGCACGCCGACTTCCTGCAGGCGTTGAATAGCCTTCCATTCCTGGCCGGCACCGAGCACAGGCAGCTTGACGGTGATCAGGTTCTTGACGATCTCGCCCCAGCCAATGCCGCGGTGGATCTTCACGAAAAAGCCATTGCCATCCACGACGGTACGCAGGGTGCGGCGCGCTTCAAGCTCGCGATACACCTCGCCCTCGAGCTTTTCGACTTCGGCGAACGGGTCGCGTCCGGCCCAGAGGCTCTTGAACGGTTCAGCCAGCATCAACTTCATTGCGCGTGCTCCGCGAGAATCACATCGGCCGCGTGCTGCGGCATGCTATAGAGGTCGGCCGTCTCGGCGAAGTCCAAACCGTTGCGGCTCCAGGCCGCCCGCGCTTGATCGTCGTTCAACATCCCCGTCAGGTATTGGGTCAGCTGTGCCTGATCGAAAGGCTCGTCCAGCACCAGACCGGCATCGGCCTCGGCGATGTAATGGGCATAACCACACACCGCGCTCACCAGCACCGGCAACCCGGCCACCAGGGCTTCAAGCAACACGGTCCCGGTGTTTTCGTTATACGCCGGGTGAATCAACAGATCGGCACCGAGCAGGAAACGCGGGATATCGCTACGGCCCTTGAGGAACGTCACGTTGTCGCCGAGCCCCAATGCGGCACTTTGCATCTGGAATAACTTGGGGTCGTCCTGGCCAATTACAAACAGCCGGGTGCGCTTCTTCAGATCGGCGGGCAAGGCGGCCAGCGCCTTGAGGCTGCGATCCACGCCCTTGGTCTTGAACCCGGAGCCGATCTGCACCAGCAACAGTTCATCGTCCTTCAGCTTGAATTCGGCGCGAAACCCGGCGCGAATTTCATCAGCGTCCGGTGGGCGACGACGGTCCTGGGCGATGCCTGGCGGCAGCAGATGGAAGCGCTGCAGCGGCGTGTCGTAATGCTTGATGAACAGCGGCTGCTGGACTTCGGAAATCATCAGCACTTCGGTCCTGGCGTCCTTGGCGAACACGGCGCGCTCGTACTCGGCGAAGTGCCGGTAGCGCCCCCACCGACGGTACAGCGAGTTGCGCAGATTCTGCGCTTTGTCTTCGAAGCAACCGTCGGCGGCGTAGTAAACGTCCAGGCCCGGCATCTTGTTGAACCCGATCAGCCGATCCACCGGACGCTTGGCCAGGTCCGCTTGCATCCACTCGCTGAGCTTTTCATTGCGCCGATGGTTGAACAACGCCTTGACCGGCGCCACCAGCACTTCGAAGCCCGGTGGAATGTCACCTTCCCAGATCAGCGTGTAGACGCGAATCTGATGGCCTCGCTGCTGGCATTCCAGGGCGATACGCATGAAATCGCGCTGCAAGCCGCCAAAGGGAAAGTACTTGTACAAGACAAATGCCAATTGCATCAGCGCAGCTCCTCAGCCAGTAACAACGTGCTCAATCGGCTCGCGACACGCTCGGGGTTCAGACGCGTGAAGCACAGGGGCCACTCGCGCTTAAGATCAAACTGACGGGCATCTTCAGCTGTCGGTTGATACGTACATTTCTTTTGCATACACGGCGCACAAGGGAAATCGCTGGCGATGTGAATCTGCGATTTACCATAGGCACCAGTGAGGCCCGGGTTGGTCGGACCGAACAGCGACAGCGTCGGCACATCCAGCGCCGCGGCGAGGTGCCCGAGTCCGGTGTCCACCGCGACGCAGGCTTGCGCCCCGGCCAGCACCTTGCCGACGCCCGCCAGGTTCAGCTTGGGCAGCACGTCGACGTGTTTCATGTCTTTGGCGATGCGCTCGGCGCGGGCCTTCTCGATCGGATTACCCCACGGCAGCTTCACCGCCACACCAAGATAGCCGACGCGCTCGGCCAGCTCGCGCCAGTAGGCTTCAGGCCAGTGTTTGGTGTCCCACGTGGTGCCGTGCAGGAACACCACGTAAGGATTCTTGCGCGGCAACTCCACCAGTCGTTCGACGTTCAGGCCGTAATCGCCCAAGCCTTTTGGCAGGTCGTAACCCAGGGCCACGGCAAATAGCTGACGCACCCGCTCCACCGCGTGTTGCCCACGGGCCACGGCCAGACGCCGGGAATAGAAGCGTGCGGCAATCGGCTCACGGGCCGAGTTTTTATCCAGCCCGGCCACCGGGGCTTTGGCATATCGGGTCAGCAAGGCACTTTTGAGCAGGCCTTGGGCATCGATCACCAAATCATATTTGTTAGCGCGAACACTTTGCTTGAAGCGCTTCCACTCGCCACTCTTGAGGGTCTGCCAGATATTCTTGCGCCAGCGACGAATCGCCACTGGAATCACCTTGCCCACAGCCGGGTGCCAGGTCGGAATTTCGGCAAAACCCTCCTCCACCACCCAGTCGAACTGGATGCCGGGGATCGCTCGCGCCGCGTCGGTCAGCGCCGGCAACGCGTGAATCACGTCGCCCAGCGAAGAAGTCTTGATCAGCAGAACCCGCAAATTATTTGACCTCGACCACAGTGCCCTGCAACCGCTGCAAGGCTTCATTCACCGCTTGCGGCATCAGTTGACGCAGGCAGTTGTAATGCCCGAAGCGGCACGTGCGATCGAAGCACGGACTGCATTCGATGCCCAGGCGCACGATCTCGACGTGTTCGGCCAATGGCGGCGTGAAGCCCGGCGAGGTCGAGCCGTATACCGCCACCAGCGGGCGATTCAGCGCGGCAGCGACATGCATCAGGCCAGAGTCGTTGGAGACGACCGCGTCGGCGCAGGACATCAGGTCGATGGCTTCAGCCAGGGACGTGCCGCCGCTGAGATTCACCGACTCTTCACGCAAGCCGGGAATCAGCCGCGACCGGATGTCTTCGCCAACACCATGATCGTTCTTCGAACCGAACAACCAGACTTGCCAGCCTTCACGAATCTTCGCTTCGGCGACCTTGGCGTAGTGTTCGGACGGCCAGCGCTTGGATTCGCCGAACTCGGCACCGGGGCACAGCACCAACAACGGACGGTCGAGGGTCAGACCGAATTTGGCCAGCGCCGCTTCCCGGCTGACCGGATCGATTTGCAGGCTCGGCCGCGGATAGGGCTTGGGCAGCTCAAGGCCGGGCTCGTAAGCCAAGGCCATGAAGCGCTCGATCATCAGCGGGTAGCGTTCTTTGTCCAGCGTGCGCACGTCATTGAGCAGGCCATAACGGAACTCGCCACGCCAGCCGGTGCGTTTCGGGATACCGGCGAAGAACGGCACCAGCGCCGACTTCAGGGAATTGGGCAGCAGGATCGCCTGGTCGTACTGGCCGGCCAGGGATTTGCCGATGCGTCGACGGGTCGCCAGCTCCAGCACGCCGTGGCCGAGGGGAAAGCTCAAGGCCTGGCGCACTTCGGGCATGCGCTCGAGAATCGGCCGGCTCCACTCGGGGGCCAGCACGTCGATTTCGCATTGCGGGTGGCGTTGCTTGAGACACTGAAACAGTGTCTGCGCCATCACCATGTCACCGAC